>WNGF01003669.1_pt1 | contig 20685 bp, 16 predicted proteins | sample 5400641 | NCBI WGS metagenome assembly WNGF01 (sample SAMN13153371, study PRJNA577476) | soil metagenome | isolation source: 80 cm soil or saprolite under grassland replicate 2 | place: USA:California | collected 2016-06-15
CCTGCGCCGTCCCTGCGATGCGCATCCTCGCGGCGCTGTTGTATCAGGTGCGTCCGACCGACCCGCTCGTCTTCTCGATGCTCGCGCTGCTCCTGTTCGCCGTGGCGCTGCTGGCCGGCTACATTCCGGCGCGGCGCGCCTCGCGCGTCGATCCGCTGGCGACGCTGAGGGCGGAATAGCGCGACGTCCGGGATCCGGGATCCGCGGTGCGGGATCCGGGGTGCGGGATGCGGGGTGCGGGATGCGGGATCCGCGGTGCGGGATCCGGGGTCCGGGATCCGGGGTGCGGGATCCGGGATCCGGCGAGCCGCGAATCGCGAACCGCGAACCGCGAACCGCAATCACTGATCTTCCTGCTTCACCCACGCTTCATTGAAGTGCGCGTGCTTGATGGTCTTCCGCGGCAGTCGCTTCTGCGCGTCGGGGACCACCGACGCGGGCGGCACGAAGTCGCTGTAGGTCGCGTGCAGCGTCCCGTCGGCGGCCTGGATGATCGACGGGTAGTGGTATTCGCCGCGCTGCTGCGGATCGGTCGCTGTGTCACGCTCGAGATGTCGTGTCCACTTCCACGTCTGCCCCTCGTCGTCCGAGATCGACACCGCGAGACTGTAGCGGCCTGACTCCAGGTCATTGTACGCCAGCACCCAGTCACCGTTCTTCAGCACGAGCACCTCGGCGCCCGAGCCGGGATTCGGGCGATCGGTGTCTTCGACATGGCTCCACGTCTCGCCGCGATCCGTCGAGCGGCTGATCATCAATCGCTTTGGCGCAGGTCCGTTGTCGCGCATGTACGCAACGAGCGTTCCATCCTTCTTCCTCGCGATCGACGGCTGGATGTTGCCCGGACCCACAATCGGCGTGCTCGTTTTCCACGTGACGCCGAGGTCGTCGCTGTAGGTCATCAGCGAAAAGCTGAATCCGTCGGAATAGAGCGGCACGATGATGCGCGTGCCATCCAGCACGTAGGGATGCGCGCGCGTCATCCACCCGAGCCTGCGCGTGAGCTTGTCGGTCGCCTCCTTCTTCAATCGCTCCACGTACGCCTTCGCGCGTGCATCCTGTGGCACGGACTGCAGCAGGTGCTCTGCTTCGGCATTGACGGTCGCGGGGAATTCATCTCCGGGCGTGATGTGCAGCACGTCATTCGCCTCCCACTGGGGCGGGCCGTCTGCCGTATAGGCGGTCGCGATCTTGTACTTCATCAGCGCCGTGTGCCACTCGTTGGCGAGAATCGTGGGCCACAACAGCCACAGCCGCTTCTTCGGATCGATGAACATCGTGGCGTTCGTATCGGGATACCCGATCGTGTCTGCCATCACGAACGGCGCGCTCCAGCGCGTCGCGCCTTTCTTCATCCGCGCGCCAAGCACCAGCACGTCGTCGGCCGTCCGCTCACCGGAGCCGTGGAACCAGCACGTCAGCAGATCGCCGTTCGGCAGCTCGACGATCATCGAGGCGTGGTTGTGCCAGTGCTCCAGCGGAAAGATGATCTCGGACGTGATGAAGGGACGCTCCGCGGGAGCGAGCAACGCGAGCAGGGCGACGATCGCTGTTGTCATTCTGTAAGGGTACACTGGGCCGCGTGAGAGGCGTGTTCGCGGCGGTTGCCACCCCGGTGCGCGACGACGGCCGGATGGATGTCGCGGTGTTCGAGCGGGTGGTGGACTTCCTCATCGGCGCGCGCGTCCACGGCGTGTGTCTCGGCGGTGCGACGAGCGAATACCCGCAGACGACGGTGGCGGATCGCGAAGCGGCGATCGATGCGGTCCGCCGTCGCCTGCCGGACGGCCGCGCGCTGCTCGTGGGGATCGGTGCCCCGACGCTGCGCGAGGTGTTGAGACTGGGCGACCGCTCGTTCTCGGCCGGCGCTGCCGCCGTCCTGCTGCCGATGCCGATGTTCTTCCGGTACGCGCAGGCGGATCTGCGCGCCTATTGCGCGGAAGTGAGCCGCACGTTGCACAAGCCGTGCCTGCTCTATGACCTTCCCGACTTCACGAATCCTCTGCAACCGGAGACCTCGATCGCATTTATGCGTGACGAGGAGTTCATCACCGGCATTAAGGACAGCAGCGGGAAGCCGGAGAATCTCAGCGCGTTCGCCGGCGCGCGCGATGACCGCGACTGGACGCTCCTCGTCGGCCACGATCGGCTGGTCGCCGACGGACTCCACGCGGGATGGGACGGAACGGTCTCCGGCGTCGCGGGCTTCTGCCCGGAGCTTCCGCTCGCGATCTACAACAGTGTCGCGCGCGGCGACGGCGCGCGCACGACCGCGTTGCAGGCGCTTCTCGACGAACTGCTCGTGCAGTTCGCGACGCTACCGACCCCATGGGCGGTGCGCGTTGGGCTCGAAGTGCGCGGATTTCCGATGGGACCGTTTCCGCTTCCCGTCAGCGCCGAGCGCGCCCGCGATGTCGAGGCGTTCAGGACGTGGGTGAGGGAGTGGTTGGAGCGAGTGCGTCACGCGTAATGCGCGCGTCTCACGTAGGCCGGGGCTTTACGCCCCGGCGCGCCGGCGGCCCGTAAAGGGCCGCCCCACGTACGCGCCCCGGCGGCCGGATCGCGGCGGCCCGTAAAGGGCCGCCCCACGTACGCGCCCCGGCGGCCGGATCGCGGCGGCCCGTAAAGGGCCGCCCCACGTACGCGCCCCGGCGACCGGATCGCGGCGGCCCGTAAAGGGCCGCCCTATGTACGCGGCCCGGCGAGTGAGACGCACGTAGGCCGGAGCTTTATGCCCCGGCGGCGCGGGCGGCATTCGTCTTGCCGATCATCTACGGCATCCATGTCGCGACCGCCGCGCATCAAATTGTTTTCCTACATCGGCCAGTATCGATATTTCCTGACGTTTTGCACGTTCAATCGGGACTGCGTACTAGCGGATGCATCAACTGTCGACATGGTGTGTACGCAGCTTCGTCGATCTTCAGAGCTGAATCGCGTTGCAGTAAACGTGTACTGCGCGATGCCGAACCACTTTCATCTGCTGGCCACTGGACTGAGCGATACCTCGAACGTCAGACACTTCATGTACGACTCGAAGCAGCGAAGCGGATGGAGCTTCAAACAGCAGTTCGGATGTCATCTGTGGCAGGAGGGCTATTACGATCGCGTGCTCCGGGAAGAAGACGATCCCGCCGGGGTGATCGCCTACATTGTCAACAACCCGATTCGCGCCAAGCTCGTCACGTCACCCGCGGATTATCCGTTCTGGGGATCGTTTACTCACACTCGCGACGACATCCTGGAGTTTATTGCGGGCGTTCCGGATTGGAAGCCGCCACGGTAGTCGGTCCGTGCGCCGGCGCGCGGCGGCCCGTGAAGGGCCGCCCCACGTGAGGCTCGGCCGGGGCATAAAGCCCCGGCCTACGTACGCGCGGGCCGCCCCACGTGAGGCTCCGCCGAGGCATAAAGCCCCGGCCTACGTACGCGCGGGCCGCCCCAAGTGAGGCTCCGCCGGGGCATAAAGCCCCGGCCTACGTACGCGCGGGTCGCCCCCGTATACCGGCGGCGTCGCGTGTAACAAAGAAGAGTGCTCCTATTCCCAGGAACAGCGCGGCGGCGACGTAGACGGCGGACGCGAGCGCGATCGCCGTCCCGAGGCTGTAGCGCTGCGCGACGATGCCGATGACGAGCGGCGCGCTGCCTCCGCCGGCCAGCCATCCGATCGCGTTCATGAACCCGGCCGCGGTGCCGCGCGCTTCGGGCGGCACGACGTCGTAGACCGACGCGAAGATGTTGGCGTCGTAGAGACCCTTGAAGAATCCCCACAGCGTGAGCGCGACGATGAGGGCGATCACCGATGACGTGAGGCCGCACAGTGCGACGAAGGGGGCGCCGCCGAGGACGCCGAGGCACTGGACCGCAAGACGTCCGCGCGGCGACCGGCGCCGCCAGGCATCGGCGAGCCAGCCGCCGACGGGCGCGCCTGCGAGGCTCGCGAGCTGCACGAAGAGCGTCGCGGTGAGCCCCGACATCGCCAGTCCCATGTGGAACTTGTCGTACAGGAATTTCGGCATCCACGACAGCAGCACGACCGCGACGAAGTTCGCGCACATGAAGGCCCCCATCAGGCACACGACCGTCGGCGTGCGCGCGACCAGGCGCAGAAATCCCGGGAATGAAAGCGCCGATTGCACGTGGCCTGTCGATTCGACAGCGCCGCGCGGCGGTTCAACCAGGAACCGCTGCAGCACGAAGCCGAGCAGGATGCCGACGCTGCCGAACACGACGAACGACAGCCGCCAGCCGTAGTACTGGCCGATCAGGCCGGCAAAGAAGCCGCCGCCGATCGTGCCGAGGTACACGCTGGTCTGGTGCAGTCCCATCGCGCGCGACCGCGTGTCGCGGCCGTGATAGTCGCTGATGAGCGACATCGACGCGGGGTAGTAAAAGGTTTCGCCGAGCCCTTCGGCCGCGCGGAAGAAGAACAGCTGCGGGAACGTGCGCGAGAAGACCGTCGCGATGCAGATCGCGCTCCATGCGTGCAGGCCGCCGAGGATTGACGTCTTGCGCCTGACGCGATCGACCACCATCCCCGCGAGCGGCGCGGCAAGCCCGTAGACCCACGCGAACGCGGAGCCCAGCAGCCCGAGCTGCACGGTCGTCAGGTGCAGCTCGCGCTCGAGCAGCGGGAATACCGAGAAAATCGCCTGCCGGTCCGCGTAGTTGCAGAAGCAGATCGTCCAGAGCATCAGAACGACCGCCCACTTGTATCGCATTGGCAGCCGAGACTATACAATGCGCGCCTATGAAGTCCCTGGCCTTCGTTCTCGTGGCGGCGTTCGCGGTTGCTCCGCTTTCGGCGGCCCGTAAAGGGCCGCCCTACCCTCAGGCGCCCGGCGCGCAGTCCACCTACCGCACGCTGGACGATCGGTTCGCGCCTCCTCAGTTCACGTCCGTGCAGAACTGGAACGCACGACGCGCCTATCTGCGCGAGCACGTGCTCGCATCCGCCGGATTGCTCCCGATGCCGGAGAAGACGCCGCTTCGTCCGGAGATCTTCGGCGAAATCAAGAAGGCCGATTACACCGTGTCCAAGGTGTACTTCGAAAGCCTTCCGGGTTTCTTCGTCACGGGCAATCTGTATCGGCCGCTCGGCGACGGTCCGTTTCCCGCCGTGCTCTCGCCCCACGGCCACTGGACGTATGGACGTCTCGAGAACACGTTGCTGAACTCCGGTCCGGGCCGCGCGATCAACCTCGCGCGCCAGGGTTTCGTCGTGTTCACGTACGACATGGTGGGCTACAACGACAGCCAGCAGGTGCCGCACACGTTCAGCGGCCAGCGCGAATACCTCTGGGGGCTCAGCCTCTCCGGACTGCAGCTGTGGGACAGCATCCGCGCGATCGATTTCCTCGAGTCGCTGCCGTACGTGCGGCGGGACGCCATCGCGATGACGGGAGAGTCCGGCGGCGGAACGCAGACGTTCCTCGCGTCGGCCGTCGACGATCGGATCGCGGTGTCAGTGCCGGTGAACATGATCTCGCTGCACATGCAGGGGGGCTGCCTGTGCGAGAACCCACCGGGGCTGCGGCTCGACACCACGAACGTGGAGATCGCGGCAACGATTGCGCCGCGCCCGCTGCTGATGATCTCGGCGACCGGGGACTGGACGGGGGAGACGCTCGAGAACGAATACCCGGCGGTGCGCGCGATTTACAACCTCTTCGACGCGGGCGATCGCGTGCAGGCGGTGCGGATCACGGCCGAGCACAATTACAACAAGGACAGCCGCGAGGCGATGTACGCGTGGATGGCGCGGTGGCTGCAGCAGAAGCCAGCCGATGTTCGCGTCCCGGAGCGCTCGTTCACGCCCGAGTCCATCCCGAACCTGCTCGTCTTCCACGGCCGCGCGCTGCCGCCGAACGCGGTGGACGTGTCTCACCTGACCGACAACTGGATTGCCGCCGCGAAGCAGCAGCTCGCGTCAGGGGATTCGAAAGTGTTCCAGGCAGCATTGCGCCACTCGCTGGGATTTGCCGCCGACATGCCGGCCCATGAAGGGCCGGCCTACGCGCAGGCGGGCGCGGCCGCGCAGCCGACGGGTAGGGCGGCCCTTTACGGGCCGCCGCGGATGGTCCTGCTGGCAGCGCCCGATCCCGACCTCGAACGCGCGCTGACGAAAGCCGGCATCAAGGTCGGCACGATCGCTTTCACCACGTACGACGCCGAAGCCGCTGCGAAGGTCCATCACTTCGACACCTACAACCGCACGCCGGCAAGCCAGCGTGTTGCCGACATCGTCGCCGCCGTGCGCGCGCATCCGGGCGCTGCGGTCATCGCCGACGGGGACGCGGCGCTGGCCACGATTCTTGCGGCCGCGATTGTGCCGATTCCGCTCGCGATCCTCGACGTCGCGTTCGATCCATCGAGTGACGCCGCGTTTGTCGAGCGCCTCTACATTCCGGGGCTGCGGCGCGCCGGTGATCTCCAGACCGCCGTGTCGATGGCGACGGGACAGCTTGTCGTTCACGACGAGGGCACGAGCTTCATCGTCAAGGGGGTCGACTCACGGGCAGCGAAGCTCACGCCCGCGGACATCGTTTCGCTCGTGACGAAGCCGCGCCCGCCGCGCACGCGCTGAATCACCCATGCGATCTCTCTCGCGCACCCGCGCGCTGGCACTCGCGATTGGCGTCTTCGGCGTCACGCTGACGCTGCGTGCGCAGGAGCATGCGCACGCGACCACGGAACCCGTGGCGCTGCAGCCGCTCGCGCAGCAGGCGCGCCGCCTCGAAACGGCGCTCGGCTTCCTCGGGCAGCCGCTGCCCCCGTCGGACCGACAGGCGATAGACGATGCGATTGCGATGAGCGACGAGGCTGCGGCGGCGGCGCGCCTCCAGCAGATCCTCGATCGCTACGTGATTGCGAGCGTGCACATCAACCCCGAGAGCCGGGTGAAGGTGGAGCAGGGGGACGCCAACCCGGAGCTCGTCCAGGGAGGCACGCGGCTGTTCCTCGTCAAGGTGATCAACGAAGCCGGGGTCAGGGCGCCGCTCGCGGTGCAGAGCGCGAACAGCGAACGCGTGTATGTCCCGGCATGGGTGAGCGGCGGCGCGCCGGAGCCGAAGAAGCAGCTCACCGAGGTCGACGTTCGCGATCGATGGGCGGAGATTTCGCTCTACACCGCGGCGCCCATGCGCGCACGGCTCTCGGGACTTGCCGTCGAATACGCCATCCTGCAGGTTTACAGCCGCGACGCCGGGCAGCGATCCGCGACGCTCGCGTTCGATGTCGGCCAGGGCACGCAGGACATCGGCTTCCGCAACGACATCGACATCGTCTTCACCGCGCTGCCAGCGCACGAGGTCCGCGTGCGCGTCGTGGACGAGCGCGGTCAGCCCGCGACGGCGTCCTTCCTTATTAAAGATGATGCGGACCGCATCTACCCGACGGCGTCCAAGCGGCTCGCGCCCGATTTCTATTTCCAGCCGCAGATCTATCGCGCCGATGGCGACACGATTTCACTGCCGGCGGGGTCGTTCAAGCTGACGGTGACGCGCGGTCCGGAATACGTGCCGGAAACGCGGCGCGTCGCGATTGCCGGACCCGGCGAATGGCTGTTCCGCCTCGTGCGCTGGATCGATCCCACGAGGTACAGCTGGTATCCGGGCGATCACCATATTCACTCCGCCGGCTGCTCGCACTACGAGAACCCGACGGAAGGCGTGCTGCCCCGGGACATGTGGCCGCAGATCGCCGGCGAGGGGCTCAGCGTGGCGTCCGTGCTGACGTGGGGTCCGTCGTATTACTTTCAGAAGCAGTTCTTCTCGGGTGCGGATCATCCGCTGTCGAAACCGGGCGAGCGCCTGATGCACTACGACCTCGAGGTCTCCGGCTTTCCGTCGAGCCACGCGGGGCATCTGGTGTTGCTCGGACTGAAGGATCAGGAGTATCCACGTACGAAACGGATCGAGGACTGGCCGAGCTGGACGCTACCGATCCTGCGCTGGGCGAAAGCGCAGGGCGCGATCACCGGGTTCGCGCACTCCGGCTTTGGGCTCGAGGTGCGCAGCGCCGATCTGCCGAACTACGAGATGCCGGCGTTCGACGGCATCGGCGCCAACGAATACATCGTCGACGTCACGCATCCGGGCGCAGTGGATTTCGTTTCCGCGGGCGACACCCCGTACGTGTGGGAGCTGAACATCTGGTATCACGCGCTGAACGCCGGATTCCGCACGCGCATCAGCGGTGAAACCGACTGGCCGTGCATCACCGGCGATCGCGTCGGACTTTCCCGGTCGTACGCCAAGGTCGATGGCGGTCTGACATACAGGAAATGGATCGACGCGGTCGCCGACGGCCGGAGTTACGTCTCCGATGGCAAAAGCCACCTCATGGATTTCACCGTGAACGGCGTCGAAGCGGGGCAGGGCACGAGCGAGATTCAACTCGATCGTACGGCGATCGCGAAGGTAAAATTGAGGGCCGCCGCGCTGCTCGATCCCACGCCGAACGATCTCATCCGGAGCACGCGGTACGACGCCAAGCCGTACTGGGACATCGAGCGTGCACGCGTCGGGACCGGCCGGGACGTTTCCGTCGAAATCGTCGTGAACGGCGTTGTCGCCGCGCGCCAGCCGCTCGCGGCTGACGGCGGCATTCACGATCTGTCCTTCGACGTCCCGATCGAGCGCAGCAGCTGGATTGCGGCGCGCATTCTTCCGTCGTCGCATACGAACCCCGTGTTCGCGCTCGTCGGCGGAAAGCCGATTCGCGCATCCCGCGCCAGCGTGCAGTGGTGTTTGAGCGCGGTGAACCAGTGCTGGACGCAGAAGGCGCCGCAGATCCGCGCGACCGAGCTCGACGACGCGCGGGAGGCATACGAGCACGCGCGGCAGGTCTACAAACAACGGTTATCGGAAGTCGAGGGTTCGAGGTAACGGAGTCAAGCGGAGTGAACGGAGACCATAACCACGGAGCAACGGGGCTAACGGAGGTTCTCTTTTTGCGAGACGACCATGTACCAGGAGTGTTCTCCAAAAAAACGATCCTCCGTTACCTCTGTTCCTCCGTGTTGGCGCCAGCGCTTTTCTCCGTGACCTCGGTGACCTCCGTGACCTCCGTGACCTCCGCGTCCGCGCAGTCGCTCGTGGATTACGGACGTCAGGTGCGCCCGATCATCGAGAAGCACTGCCTCGAGTGTCACAGCCAGGACAAACGCAAAGGCGGGCTGTCGCTTGCCACGTATGAGGACGCGCTCGAAGGTGGGCGCAACGGTGCGGTGATCCGTCCCGGGAATGGAGTGGGCAGCCTGCTGATTCATCGCGTCCGCGGCGACGTCGAGCCGCAGATGCCGAAGGACAAGGATCCGCTGAGCGCGGCGCAGATCGCGCTGCTGCGGTTGTGGATCGATCAAGGCGCGCGCCTGACCCCGACGTCCGCACGTGCGCCGCAGCCGTGGGAAGCGCCGCTGGCGCTGACCCGTCCGGTCCTGCCCGCGGTTGTGTGGCCGTCGTGGAGCTCGCCGGTCGACCGGACTGTGGCGGCGTACATTGCACGTAGGCCGGGCCTTTCCGCCTTCGCTGAAGCTCCGGCGGACTCGCCGCAGCCTTGGCGGAGGCGGTCAGGCCCGGCGAAACAGCCCGCCACGATTTCTGACGCGCTCTTCGCGCGCCGTGCCTATCTCGACATCTGGGGCCTGCTCCCGACGCCGGAACAGCTCCAGTCATTCGTCGACGACAGGAACCCGTCGAAGCGCGACACGCTTGTCGCGACGCTGCTCGCGGACAATGACAAGTACGCAGAGCACTGGATGTCGTTCTGGAACGACCTCCTGCGGAATGAGGACGGCGTCACGTATTTCTCCGAGACCGCGGGACGCAAGAGCATCAGCGAGTGGCTCTATGCGTCGCTCGCGTCGAACATACCCTATGACACGTTCGTCTCGACGCTGCTGAACCCGACGGCGCCTGGCGATCCGGACGGCTTCCTCGTCGGGGTGAACTGGCGCGGCGAGACGAGTGCCGCGGTGACGCCATGGATGCAGGCGTCGCAGAACACGGCGCAGGTGTTTCTCGGCATCAACCTGAAGTGCAATTCGTGCCACGACAGCTTCGTCAGGAAATGGAAGCTGAAGGACGCGTATTCGCTTGCCGCGTACTTCGCGCCCGACCCGAAGCTGCAGATGTATCGCTGCGACGTTGCCACCAACAAGTATGCCGAGCCGGCGTTCCTGTTCCCGGCGATTTCGCATACGCAGACGTCGCCGTCGCTTGTGGATCGGCGTGCGGCCGCCGCTGCGACCTTCACCGATCCACGCATGGGAAGATTGCCGCGCACGCTCGTCAATCGTGTGTGGCAACGATTGATGGGGCGCGGCATCGTCGCCAACCCGGACGAGATGGACGGGCTCCCGTGGAGCCCGCAGGTGCTCGACTGGCTCGCGAGCGATTTCGTCGATCATCAGTACGACATCAAGCACCTGATCGCGACGATCGTGACGTCGCGCACGTATCAGATGCCCGCGGTTGCGCGGACGACGGAGCCTTCCGCCCGCAAGTACGTGTTCGAGGGTCCGGAGGTGCGGCGGCTGACCGCGGAGGAGTTTGGCGACGCAATCGGGTCGATCACCGGCGAGTGGAATACGTATCCGAAGCCTGCCGCGGCGGGCGCGCCGTCACGGGGACGCGGCGGGCCGCCGCCGTCATTGCCGCCGACGTCGGGCGTGTACGGACGCGAGTGGCACGTGGCGTCCAACAGCCTCTCGCGCGCGCTCGGGCGGCCGATTCGCGACCAGGTCACCTCGGTCCGTGCGAGGCAGGGCTCGACGCTGCAGGCGCTCGAGCTCGTGAACGGCGAGTGGCTGACGCGGTGGGTCTCCCGCGGCGCGCGGCGCATGCTGGGCGAGCTGCCGCCCGATACGCTGAGCATCTACAACCGCACCGTCGCGGGACGCAACGCGACGTCGAGCGCGTTCGACATCGACGTGTCGCACGCGTCGAAGCTATGGCTCGTCGTCCAGGAGATCGGCTCGAACGCGCCCGAAGTCGTACAGCCCGCGTGGGCGCAGGCGGAGCTCTCCGGGCCGTCGGGCGTCACGCCGCTCTCCGCGTTGACGCCGATCGACAGTTCCGGACTTCGCGACGCGACGGGACCGCTGCACGTTCCGTCTGCCGACGGGACCGGCGTGCGCGTGAAGAACCCGTCGGTGCTCGTGTACGACATCAGCGGGCGTGGGTTCATGAACTTCCGCGGCGTCATCGGGATCGAAAATCCGCAGAGCGACATCGGCTCGACGCTCAACCCGCAGGTGCGCTTCTTCGTCTTCGACGCACAGCCGGACATGGATCGGCTGTTGCCCCCTGCGCCGGGCGCTCCGCTGCCGCAGCCGCCCGTGCCGCGCACGACGGCGGAGATGATCGATCGCGTCTTCCGTCACGCGCTCGGCCGCGCGCCGTCGGAAGCGGAGCGTCGTCTGGCGGAAGAAGCGTTGAAGGATCCGGCAGGGTCGCCGCGGGCGTATGCGCCGGGACTCGCGGATCTGCTGTGGGCCGTATTTATGAAGCCTGAGTTTCAGTTGATTTATTGAGGGTCCGCCTAAAGGCGGACCTGGTGAACGTCATGACGAACGAAGAACAATTCATCTACTCGCGCATTTCGCGCCGCGGCTTCATGGGCGCGACCGCTGGCGCTACGCTCTCGGCGCTCGTCGGCCGCGAGCCGCGGCTCGAATTCAAGCAGGCGCGCAACCCGAAGGCACCCGCAGCCGACGCCGTTATCGTGCTCTGGATGGCCGGCGGCATGGCGCAGACCGAGACCTTCGATCCGAAGCGCTACACGCCGTTCGCGCCGGGCGTCAGGGTCGAGAACGTTCTCAGCACGTTCCCCGGAATCGATACCGCCGTCGACAACATCAAGTTCACGCAGGGCCTCGAGCAGATCGCGAGCGTCATCGATCGCGGCACGGTCATCAGGACGTTCAACGCGGCCGATCTCGGGTTCATCCTGCACTCGCGCCACCAGTATCACTGGCATACCGGCTACATCCCGCCGCAACCCATGGCGATGCCGCACCTCGGCGCCGTGATCTCGAAAACGCTCGGGCCGCGCAACCCGGACATGCCGGCGTTCATCGCGATCGGCCAGACCGTCGAAGGGCCTGGAGAGATCGGCACGCTCAAGGCCTTTCACACCGCGGGCTTTCTCGGCTCTGAGCACGGCCCGTTCCTCATCGTCGATCCGCAGGACGCCGCCTCCGCGGTGCGTCCGCCGAAGGAGCTCGGCGAGGCGCGCTTCCGCAGCCGCCGCGAGCTGTTCGAGAAGCTGCTGGCGCAGGAGCCGGTGTATCAGTACGGTGGAGACTTCCAGCGCGAATCGCTGGTGAAGTCGCTCGATTCGGCGGATCGGCTGCTGAAATCGCCGTCAGGCAAAGCGTTCGATTTGTCGCTCGAGCCGAAAAAGAGCTTCGACGTGTACAATACCGGCCGTTTCGGGCAGGGCTGCCTCCTCGCGCGGCGGCTCGTCGAAGCCGGCGCACGCTACGTCGAGGTCACATCGGAGTACATCCCGTTCGTCTATTGGGACAGCCACGAGAACGGCCACGAGCGCGCGACGGCGATGAAGAAGCTGATCGACGCGCCCGTCGCGCAGTTGATTCGCGATCTCGAGGAGCGCGGGCTGCTCGATCGCACGCTTGTCGTGCTCGCGAGCGAGTTCGGCCGCGACGCGCTGACGGAGGGAAAGGTCGGGAAAGAGGTCAAGGACCAGGCGATCAACATCCCCGACGTCATCAGCGAGCCGCGGCACTACGGCATGCACCGGCACTTCACCGCCGCCGGCTCGATCCTGATGTTCGGCGGCGGGATCAAGAAAGGCTTCGTGTACGGCAAGACCGCCGACGAGCGGCCGTGCACGACGATCGAGAATCCAGTCGTGATGGAGGACCTGCACGCGACGATGTATCACGCGCTCGGGATCGCCCCGGACACGTCGTACGTGGTGGAGCGCAGGCCGGTGTACGTGACGAGAGACGGCAAAGGGGAGCCGATCCTCGACCTCTTTGCGTGAGGATGTGATGAAGACCACAAGACGTGAATTCCTCGCCTCTGCGACGCTGGGCCCTGTCCTGCTCGGCATTCAGAACAAGTCCGGAAGCAAAGCGCCCATCCTCGGTAGCGGCGCGTTCACTTACGAGGCGATCCACGACTGGGGCGAGCTGCCCGCCACCCTCAAGTGGGGCAACACGCACGGCGTCGTCGAAGACTCGCAGGGGAACATCTACGTCCATCACACCGTGCACGCGACGAGCGACAGCGCGGACTCGATGGTCGTCTTCGATCGCCATGGAAAGTTCATGCGGTCCTGGGGCAAGGAGTTCCGCGGTGTGGCGCACGGCCTGCACATCCGGAAGGAGGGCAGCGACGAGTTCCTCTACCTGACCGTCAACGCGTCCAATCCGCGCATGACGCCACAGCCCGCGATGCAGGCAGTCGTCGTCAAGGCCACGCCGAAGGGGGAGATCGTCTGGAAGATTCAGGGTCCACCGGACATCGACGCCTACAAGCAGCCGAACGCCGACGGCAGCCCAAAGCGCTACAACCCGACGAACCTCGCGATTGCCCCAAACGGCGATGTCTACGTGGGTGACGGCTACGGCTCGTACTACATCAACCAGTACAACAGCAAGGCGGAATACATCCGGACGTTCGGCGGCCGCGGGTCAGAGGCGGGGCAGCTGCTCGAGCCGCACGGCATCTGGATGGACACTCGCGGCGCCACGCCGATACTCGTCGTCGCCGATCGCCGCAACAACCGCCTGCAGCGTTTCACGCTCGACGGCGCGCACATCGATTTCGTCCACGGGTTCCGGTTGCCGTGTCACTTCGACGAGCGGAAGGGCAATGTCGTTGTCCCGGATCTCGACGGCCGAGTCACGTTGATCGATCGCAACAACGAAGTGATCGAGCACCTTGGCGACTCGAATCCATCGCAGAAGTATCCGCTCCGCACGCGGCCGCGCGAGGAATTCATCCCGGGACAGTTCATCTGTCCGCACGGCGCGTGCTTCGATCATGCCGGGAACATCTTCGTGGTTGAGTGGGTGGAGGTGGGACGCGTGACGAAGCTACGATACGTGTGAGCGCGCGCCGCCGACGTGCTGTCCGCACTGATGGCAGTACGGACCCTGCAGGTGGACGCCGCAGTTGGCGCAGTCGGTCAGGCGCGCACTCCTTTGGCGAGATCGCCGCGGCGAAGCCGCCGATACAGCTCCAGCGCGTCGGCGATGATCGATACCGCATCGGCCGGTCCCATCATGTCCTCGACGAGCACCTGCTTCTGCTCGAGCACCTTGTAGTCCTCGAAGAAACGCCGGACCTGGCGCAGCATGTGCGGCGGCAGCTGTGACTGGTCGGTGTAATCCGAGTACGACGGATCTTTCACGCTCACCGCGACGATCTTGTCATCGATCCCTTTCTCGTCGCGCATGCGCATCACGCCGATCGCGCGTGCCTCGACAATCGTCAGCGGATACACCGGCTCCTGGCCGAGCACGAGCACGTCGAGTGGATCGCCGTCGTCACAATATGTACGCGGAATGAACCCGTAGTCTGCCGGGTAATATACGGCGCTGTAGAGCACGCGGTCGAGCCGCAGCAGCCCGGTCTCCTTGTCGAGCTCGTACTTGTTCGTGCTGCCTTTCGGAATCTCGATGACGACAGGAAAGGCGGTCGCGATGAGCGCGTCGTCGATGTAACTGTCGTGCCACGGGTGCATGCGAAGAATTATAGGTCGCTTCAGCTCGCGTCTGCGTACGCGTTGCAGGCGTACGCGTTGCAAACGTATGGCCCGGTCCCGCGAGGGCCGAGGAGGTCATCAATGAAGCCGATGGATTGGAACGCGGAAGACACGTACTGGCGTGAGAACTATAGGACACGGCCGTATGCGGGGACGAACGACTACACCTACTACGAGCCCGGGTACCGCTATGGGTATGAATCGGCACAGCGCCACCAGGGCAAGGAGTGGAACGACGTCGAGCCGGAGCTGCAGAGCGGCTGGGACAAGTGGGAACACCGCGGCCAGTCGACGTGGGAGAACGTCAAGATGGCCGTGCGTGACGCGTGGGATCGCGTGACGGGCCACCATCCGGTCGGCACGCGGTAACTCGCAAAGGGCCCTGCTTCGGCGGGGCCCTTTGCTCTCGCGGTTCGCGTCTCGCGGTTCGAATCTATTTCTTGACGCCAATCACCGTACTCGACGTGCCGAAGCGCTTGTAGTCAGAGTACGTGGCATTGCTGTGCGACACCCCGAGGAACGGAGCGTTGTTTATCCGCGGGATCGCTCCCTGATACTCCTCCGCCATCCGTGCGGGCAGCCACATCCCAATCTTCTCATCGCGACGATACGTCACCTCGACGTCGGCGGTGCTTTCAAGAGGCGCGATCGACGAGCCCATGACACGGGGAGCGGGATTGCTCCCCATGCTGACGGTGTCCGCGAAGCCTTTCAGCTGCAGACGTGTGCGCACGATCGTGCCGTCGCCTGGCACCACCCACAGCGTTCCCTCGGATGCGACGTCCTTCCCGTCGCGCGTCGTGATCAAAGTGGGCCGCGCCGTTTCGCGAAACGCGATTTCCACCGTCTCGATCCCGTCGATTTTCTTCGTCCCCTTGCGCGTGAAGGTGAACCGCGACAGGTTGGCTTCATGAAAGAAGAACAGCGCGGTCGTCGGCAGGTTGAAATTACGCGTGACGGGGCCGATGTTGTATCGCGCGCTCTCTGCTGTGAGCCGCGCGGCCTCCTCGAGCGGATTGGACGAGTCCGCGAGGATTTTCACGATTCGATCGCGTCGATCATGAACTGGTTCGCCGTTGACGTCGATCACGTCGCGGTAGCCGATCCAGGGCACGGCTCCGCCGGTTTTCACGAGCGCAAACTCCGCGACCAGTTTTCGCGGACGCGCGGGCACCCCGGTGCCGAAGGCGTTCATGTTCTGCGTGTACGTTTCGACACCGACGACCGCCGACATCTGCTCGCCATAAGAGCCGACATACGCGGCCGCCTTGCGCATGACGTCGGCCACCATTGGATCGGCTATCGCCGCTGCCGCCGGCGGCGCGGCGTCGATCTTCGTCACAGCCGCGACGAGCGGCGGCGCGGAAGGTTCGGCCACGGGTGCGGTCGCCGGTTCGAGGACGAACGTGCGGCTCACGCGGGCGGCCGGCTGTCCGTCGACCTTGACGATCGCGGACATCGTGTACTCCCCTGCTGCGAGTGCGATCGTCGGCACCGACGCGCGCGCAATGCGCTGCCGCTCATACGCCGTCTCCTCGAGGCTCGCGGGCATCGTTGCCACGACGTCGTCGCTCCCGCTGCGGCGAATCTCGAAACCGACGCTCGTCCGTCCAAATCGCGCGCTGTCGGCGGTCGTCATCTCCAGCGTCGGGATCAGCGGCCCAGCAGCCGACGCGTAGATCGAGGGCGTGAGAGATTGTCCGGAAACAGTGCCTACGATGAGATCGCCAAGCTGGAAACCGGCGACCGCTCGCAGCCCCGCGACGATCGGCAGTTCCAGCTTTCCTGTTCGTCCGCCGCCTTCGATCGCCGCGAATCGGACGCGGTATTTTCCTGGCGGGAGCTGCGTCGAGATCAGCGCGCCTCCATCTGACGACGTCACGCCGGTGAGGCTCGCGGTCACGGCGTCGTTCGCGCCGATGATCACCGTCGCATAGCGCACCGGCGGCGTCGTTGCGACACCGTGCCCGATGTCCGCGCGAATCATGACCTTCAGCGTTGTCGCCTCGTCTCCACGGACCGAGTGCGCTGCGATCGCGATCGGCAGGTCATCGACGTCGACGGGCTGCGCGATTAGATCCGCGAGACGCGCAGGCCATTCTGTTGAGGGCACCGCGGCCCTGACATATGGGCGGGCGTGCACCGTCGCCTTCCGAGTCGTGGCCACGTGCACTTCGTGCGGTCTGCCGTCCAGATCTCCCGGCTGCGCCTCGACCGCAAGCTCGTACGCCTCTGTCAGCTCCGTCCGCAGCCGGTCGAAGACTCCCTTCGCCCGTCCGACGGCGGCATAGAAGACGCCACCGGACATCGTCGCTACGTTCGCAAGACCGGATTGACGATCGCGCGTCGCATAATTCGCGGCCTCGCTCGACTTCGAAGTGGACGCATCGAACTCCGGCTGATCCACCTGGACCGACGCAATCGAAACGCCTGCGTCTTTTAAATCCTGTTGGAGCTGCTGAAAGCGGCCGAGCGATTCCTGTTCGAAGCCCAGCCCGCCCGAAATCAACACGATTGAGGACGGCGCGTGCACCTCTTTGAGCTGCTTTGCGAGCCGCGACACGTTCGTGAGGACGTTCTGAATGTGCAGCCGCTCGACCATCAAACGTTCTGTTGTGTCGCGTTCCAGCTCCGGCGGGCATATTGGTCTCAAGCCCATTTCGGCACGCCGCCCTTCGATGCCGTGCGAGCACTCCCGCTCGATGACTTCGTCCATCACCCGTCTGTCGCGGCGTTCGAATGCGAGCGCCTCGTCAAGGCTGAAGTTGTGCTGAAACGTCGTCATGTGGCTCGTGCCACGCAGCTGTCGAATGGCCTGGGAGACGCGTTGATGATCGCGCGTGAGATCGACAGCCTGTCCAGGCAGCGGCACAACAGCGGCGGAGTCAATCGGCCGCAGCCTGTCAATGAGCTGCGCTGCAGTGTCGAGCAGGACGCGTTTCTGTCCTGCGCGAATGCTCTCCAGATCGATCACGAGCACGACGGCCCGTCCGCCGCCAGTATGCGTGTTGATCGCGTACGAGGGGAGCACGGTTGCCGGCGCCGCCGTGCGCGACCCGGCCGTCTCCGTGGTCCCGGTGAAATGCGCGAAGACAACGTTCCGCGGCTTGCCGTCAATGGTGACGTGGAAATCTTCAGAGGTGAGATCGCCTATCGCGCGTCCGCCGTCGTCCACGACCGAGGCGTCGAGGCGGAGGAGCGCGACGCCGCTCTTGAACTGCGGCACCGCCGCCGGAGTTGGCGGCGCGCCCGATTGCGCGCAGATCACGCTCGCGGCGCCCAGCGGAATCGCCAAGGCACCGAGCCACACACCAACTCGCCGGACTTGCATGGGGACCCTCGATCAGGCAGGCGGGGCGATTATACGCGCCTCCGGGCAGGTCTGGGTGCTATGGGTGCGAAAACCACCTTCGCCAAGCTCCGATGGACTCGCCGTAGCTTTCGCGGAGGCGGTTAGGCCGGCCGGATCGGTGGCGCTGGCCTATCGCCCACCGATCGCCGCTTCGATGGCTGAGGTCACATCGAGAATAGGACCGTTGAACACGACGGCTGCAGGGAGACGATCGCTCCACGTGGCGCCGGCGGGATAAACGGCGGCGACGTCCCACAGCATGTCGCGCTGGCGGCAGCAGTCGGGTGTGGGCTGCGGAGGGTGCGCGTCCGCCTCCAGTCGTGTCGACACCAGGTGACTCGGATCCCAGTATTGCCGCACGCGCGCATCCGAGAGCGTGCTCATCGCCCACCGTCCGGGGGGCGCGACGTCCCACAGCTGCGCGGGTTCCCACACTGAGAAGACGCGGATATTGCTGCCGGCGCGGCGCTCGAGGATCGATTCGACTGCGGAGGCCCCCCGCAGGCATGTGGCTCACGTCGGCGACTGCAGGATGATGATGCGGACGTGATTGACGTCGCGATTGAACGCGTCGCGCAGCGTTGAGAGCGACGACGCGTCGAGCGTCACGAGGGGCGGCTGCCCGGCGGGCACACGGGGCTGCGCGAGATACCACGCCCCGAGGGCGAGCGCGATCAGCAGCACCGCCGCGATTGTGCGCCGCTTCGCCACCGATTTCATCGTGCCAATTGTAGCCCGGGTCCGAGGGAGTGGATCTGGTAACGTGGCGCACATGGCTGGACTTGCCGCGCTCACCGCCGTCCTCGTCGCGGCGCTCTATGTCTGCTGGCTCATGTTCCAGCCGTTCTTCAATGTGCTGCTCTGGGCTGCCGTGCTGTGCGTCGTGTTCTACCCGATGCACCGGCGGATCTTGCAACGGACGGGAAAACCCACCGTTGCGGCGGCGCTCTCGACAATCGCTGTCGTGCTTCTGATTCTGCTGCCGGTCACCGCCGTCACGGTGGCGGTGGTGCGCGAGCTCAGCGGCGCGGCGGCGAGCTTCCAATCGCCCGATCAGTGGACCGCGCCTCCAGGCGTGGAGCGGGCTCTCGATTTCGTCGGCCGCTACGTCGACATCGATCGTGAAAGCGCCCGGACGTTCGTCGCCGAACGCATGCGGACGTGGGGAACGGCGCTGGCGGCAAGCACGCTCGTCGTGGTGGGGGGCGCCGTCGGCGCCGTCGCGCAGACACTGCTCGTCGTCTTCACGTTGTTCTACTTCTTCCGCGACGGCGAGAACATCCGCCTCGCGGCCTACGACATGGTGCCGCTCCGCCGCGCGCAGTGGCAGGGCATCATCAACCGCACGCGCGACGTCATCGGCGCAACGGTCTACGGCGTGCTCGCGATTTCCGCCATCCAGGGCACCCTCGGCACGTTCATCTTCTGGGCGCTCGGATTGCCGTCGCCTCTGCTCTGGGGGGTCGTCATGTTCTTCCTCTCGATGATCCCGATGGCCGGCGCGTTCCTCGTCTGGGTGCCTGCGGCGATCTATCTCGCGCTCATCGGCTCCTACGTGAAGGCGGGGATTCTCGTCGGCTGGGGCGTCCTGGTGATCGGATCGATCGACAACGTCCTCTCACCAAAGCTCGTCGGGCGTCGAGCGCGGCTGCACGAGCTGCTGATCTTCTTCGCCGTCCTCGGCGGCTTGCAGGTGTTCGGCGTGCTCGGTCTCGTCCTCGGCCCCGTCGTGGTCGCGATGACGCTCGCGCTCATCGAGATGGCGCGCGAGGTCGGCGATCCGCGCGCGGACACGACGACGACGGTCATCGAGGAGCAGTCGAAGATCAGAGGTGCATAGGGGTGCCAAGGGTGCATAGGGGTGCCTATGGGTGCGAAGGGTGCCTATGGGTGCGAAGCGTGCCTATGGGTGCGAAGCGTGCCTGTGGGTGCCGAGGGGTGCGGTGCGTCGGGAGTGCGGTCAGGCCGGCCGTGACCTGCTCCGCTGCTCGACGCCGGGCGCTCGCTGTCGTATAATTAATGTTTCCGGTCCGGTGTTTTCCCCTCTTCGTGCGGAAGTGGCGGAACTGGCAGACGCGCAAGCCTCAGGAGCTTGTGGCCGCAAGGTCGTGGAGGTTCAAATCCTCTCTTCCGCACCACATCACGAAAAGGCCCGGTTTTCCGGGCCTTTTTCGTTGTCGGCTCACAAATAGCTAACGAACAGCTAACGGACGAATTTTTCCGGTGCGGGAGCTCAGTCGTCGTCGCGCCATGCCCCGCTCGGATCGACGTAGACGAGCCGTTCTCGACGTAGGTCGGGTGCGTAGAACACGTGATGGAAATGCGGCGTGACAGGCTCGTGGGGCGCGCCGGGAGCCTGACACGGGACACCGTCGCAATTGAAGGCGGCTTCGATCCGGTTGTAGTACTCGCAAAAATCGCGCTCGTGGAACTGGATGTCCTCGGCCGTGATTGTGATCTTCATCGTCTCCCCGCCTCTTCAGTGCAACTTAGCCGTGGCGTCTGGCCGTTCAAGGAACGCGAACGGATCTGCCTGGCTTGTGACGCCTGCGTGGTCTTTGTGCGCAACGGCATGGGCACCATCGATCGCTTGC
>WNGF01003790.1_pt1 | contig 20685 bp, 14 predicted proteins | sample 5400641 | NCBI WGS metagenome assembly WNGF01 (sample SAMN13153371, study PRJNA577476) | soil metagenome | isolation source: 80 cm soil or saprolite under grassland replicate 2 | place: USA:California | collected 2016-06-15
GCCGGCCGGACGTAATGAAAAGAATGTCGCCTTCACGCAGCTCTGTGCCAGGAACCGGCAACCGGGCGGCGATGCCGGGACTCGTCTTCAGGACCGAAGAGGCCAAAGACAACTGCTGTGGGGAGCCGAAGCGACCCGTCCCACGCGTAACAATGTCCGCTGATATAACGCGCTCTTCGGCGGGCACCAAGATCGGTGCGGCGGCCGGTTGGGCGGTCCTCGATGCCACCTCAGCAGGTGAGCTGATTTGTGAACCGGCAACCCAGCCGATCACGCCCGCCGCCACAACGACTGCGATTGCAATGCCCGCGATTCGGCCACGGCCAGTCATCGCCCGTTGTCCCCTTTCATGTATTGGTTGATTCCACGCATGTCGCCCCTCCGTTAGTTGCGTCCGCTGATGTCGCGCTCGACCTGACGTTCGACGTCTGTAACGAATTGCTCGAAGCAATCGTTGTCGGCTTGAGCGACTGCGTCAGCATCGTCCGGGTTCTCGTAGTCATACCCGGCTTCGCGCATGCATCCCGACCACTTCTCGAGCGCATCGACCATCCTTGAATCCTGCTGAACCTGTGCGTCGAACGGGTTCAGGTAGTTGGCGTTACGCTGTTCCTCCGTGAACACCTGGTCTATCGCCTTCTTGGTACATCCCCCGGCTCCCGAGAAGTCCTCGTTTTCGAGCATGATCACGAACGTAGCTTCGACGTTGTCCCCCCAGAGAGTACGCTTGTAGGCGACCTGGTCAGCGGCCGAAAGCTGGTCAAGGATCCGCGTATTCTCTTCACCCGCGCCGAACGCCTGCGTTGGCGGCAGGGTCGTTATCCCATAACCGTATTGCGCGACGAACTCCGCGTCCGTAAGTCCCGGCGCGCTGGTTAGCGCATCCATCGCACCGCGGAAAGTCACCGGATCGATTGGTACATACTCGAAGCCCGCGTCGGCCATGCAGGAAGCGATGAGCGACTCGGCTCGCTCTATGCTTTTGACCAGCGCCTCATCCGTCATGCCAAATTCCTCAACACCGACCTGCTGATTGCCGCTCGATTTGGACTGCTGAGTTTGACCCGAGTCGCTGCTGGCCCCACCGCCGCAGGCGGCCAAAAGGATCACCCCGCCGACGATCGCAACCGCTCCCATTCTTGCCAACAACATGCTCCTCGTCCTCATCGCTGTTACTTACAGAAACCGAGTTTACAAGGCCACTATGAAATGGCGATGAAGGCGGCACCTGCGACCCTCCAACCGTGTCGCCCACGATCCTTCGGCTGAAACCCATTGGTCACGGGACGGAATCCCATCAGGCGACTTGCACCGAACGCCGGGCGCGTCGACCAAACTGTAGATATAGCGAAGGGACGATGAACAGGTTGAGGAGTGTCGAAGTGACCAGCCCGCCCAAGATCACCACCGCCATCGGATGCTCGATCTCGTTTCCGGGGATGCTGCCGACGACCACCAGGGGCACCAGTGCCAGCGCTGCTGCCGATGCCGTCATGAGGATCGGCGCGATGCGCTCTCGGGCCCCGCGCAATACTAGGTCAGGACCAAAAGACTCTCCCTCGTGGTCCTCGAGATACTGGAAGTGACTGATCAGCATGATTCCGTTGCGGGCGGCGATGCCGAACACCGTCAGGAATCCGACAAGGGAACCAAGCGAAATTACGCCATCACCCACATATGCCGCCAACACCCCGCCCACCAGCGCCGATGGTAAGGTGAGGAACGATAGGATCGCCAGCCGCCAGTTCCCGAAGGCGGCCCCGAGAAGAAGAAATACGCCGACGGCAGAACCAATCCCAAAAAGAAGCAACCGGTCCTGAGCCTGCTGACGCTCGCTAAATTCTCCGAGCAACTCAGCGTGGTAGCCAAGCGGGAACTCGATCTCATTCAGCGCCTGCTGCACGTCACGCGATACCGAACCGAGGTCACGTCCTTGCACGCCGGCCGTAACGTCAAGTCGACGAGACTGATTTTCACGCTGGACGACGTTGGGAGTAGGGACGACCCGTATGTCCGCAACGTCGCCCAAACGGATATGGCCTCCCTTCGGCGTGTCAATGAGCAGCTCCTCAATGCTTGCGAGGTTCTCGCGGGTATTGGGCGTGCTCCAGACTTGGACCTCGTAAGTCTTCCCACCCTGAAAGATGTCGGCGACCTCTTCGCTTGACATCAGCACGCCAGCCGCCCGGCGCACATCGCCCGGTTTAAGCCCGTACTGTTGAGCTTTTTCGAGGTCGACCTCGACTTCCACCTGAGGTACGTCTACTTGAAGATCCTTTTGTAGTTCATCGATGCCCTCAATTTGCGAGAGGGCCTCCTCGACCTCATCCGCCTTTTCTCGCAAGACGGGCAAATCTGGGCCATTGATGCGGACAACGATCGGTTGAGAGGTCCCGGTCAGTACCTCTTCGGTTGTCTCTTTCAGATACGTCTCTACTTCGTGAAGCAGGCCGGGATAAGAGCCAACCGTGTCCTCGATCGCAGCAACTGTCGGGTCGTAGTCCGCGTTAGGATCGACGCTAACCCAATTCTCGCCAAAATTGACTCCCACGACCTCCTCAGCAAGAAAAGCCTGTCCGATGTGCGCCCCGACGGTGCGCACCCCGGGGATCGCGCGGATCTCCTTGGTCCCCTCAACCGTGATCCGTGACTCCTCCGGATGAGAGGTACCAGGTGCCGTAATCCAATGAGTAAGGAAATCGCGCTCTTTAAAGGTGGGCAGGAGTTCTTCGCCAAGCTGTGGCGCCACGACCAGGCCAATCAGCACGATCGTTGCAACACTGACGTAGGCGGCCGAGGGTCTGCGAATGATCCGGCGAAGGACGGCGGCATATCCCGCCTGCAGCCAGCGCCTGAGCGGAGGTTCACGGCCTTGGAGGGGCGCTTTCGAGAGCAAAACTAGGCCCAGCGCCGGCGTCACGGTCAAGGCAACAAACATCGATGCGAGGACGGCCAGCACGAAGGAAAGGGCAAGCGGCCGGAAGAATGAGCCGGTGAGCCCTTCCAGGAAGAAGACCGGCATCAGGACGACGAGGTCCATCAACGTCGCATGGACGATGGCACTGCGCACCTCCAGCGACGCCTCGAGGATGATCGCGGCCGTCGACTTATCGGTGCCTTCCGTACGCTGCTGACGCAGGCGTCGCCAGATGTTTTCTATATCGATGATCGCGTCGTCGACGACTACACCAATGGCAATGACAAGTCCCGCCAACACCATGACGTTGATCGTTGCTCCCAGCTGATGGAGGACGAGCAGAGCCACCATGAGGGACAGCGGCATCGCAATGAGGCTGATCAACGCCGTGCGCCATTCGAAGAGGAACGCGATCAGGATCACGACAACCAGAAGCGAACCAATGATCAGGGCTCTGGTTAAGTTGTCGATCGACATATCGATGAAGGTAGCGGGCCGGAAGATGTCGGAGTCAATCTGTACACCAGTCAGAGCCGGTCGCAACTCGTCGAGCGCTTGTTCCAAGCCGTGGGTGGTATCCAGGGTGTTGGCCCAGGGAAATTTATCGACAACAAGCAAGAGACCCGGGCGATCGTTCACGATGGCGTCACCAACCAGCGGTTGGTGGTCTTCCACTACCGTTGTCACGTCGCTTAGATGCAGAGCGGGGTGCTCCTTGAGAGTCACCTTACCCAGGTCGGCCGGCGTGACAACAGGTGGGACGTGCCTGATTACTAGCCTTTGATTGGCGGTATCGAGATAACCACCGGTGCCAATCACGGCTCCTTCTGAGTACCTCAGCAATCCGGCATCCACCGCATCAGCGGTGGTTTCCATTACTTCGTTTAGCGAAACACCGTTATCGCGCAGCCGTTGGGGATCGACCTGCACCTGCAACATCTTCAGTCGCTCGCCCCAGATCGCGACGTTCGCGACTCCCGGAACGCGCAGCAGCCGGGCCCTGATCTTCCAGTAGGCGGTCATGGAGAGGTCCGTTAGCGGGACTTCGTCCGACGAGAGACCGACCATCAAGACCCGCCGTGTCGCCGAAACGGGGGGCATGATAACGGGCGGCGCGGCCCATGTGGGCAGGGTAGGCGCCACCACCGCGAGACGTTCTGATACCAGTTGGCGGGCGCGCATCAGGTCCGTCCCGGGCTCCATGATCAGCGTGATCGAGGATAACTGCGGGACCGACTTTGAGCGCATAACGTCAAGGTTTTCCACGCCGTTGAGCGCGTCTTCCAGGGGAATGGTCACCTGGGATTCGACTTCCGTCGAGGAAAGCCCGACCGAGAGCGTCTGGACTTCCACGCGCGGCGGCGCGAACTCAGGGAAGACGTCCACAGGCATATTCCGGACATCCCGGTAGCCAAAGAACATGAGGCCGGCTGCCAGGAAAATGAGAAGAAATCTAAAACGCAGGCTCCAGCCTACAATCGAACGCATCATCGCCCGAGACCTCCGCCCGCCGTCACTCTTCGAACTCGAATTCGGCGCCGAACAGCTCGGCCGAGCCAACAGTCACAACCGCCGTACCCGACGATGGACCATCTGACAAGACCGCCACGTCTCCCTTGATGTAGTCGACAGCGATAGGCGCGCGGACGAACGTCAGAGGCTCAGGACTGGTGTAGACGAAGGCGCCCCCGTTAACATCGTATAGAACGGCAGCGTAAGGAACGACTCTTCGCAACGTTGTCTCGCCTCCGGCGGACTGCACTTCGGAGTCCGCGACTGCGGTTATTTCGATGCCCAGACGTTCGGCCGCTTCTTCGGTCAGGACCACACGGCTCAATTCCGATCCCTCGATAGGCTGAACCTCGGCCGGTCCGGATTCGGTCTCAACTGCCTTGGTTTCGGACCAGGGGCTTATGAGTAGCAGTGCCAGGACAGCCGCTACACCGGCTGCAAAAATCAGCGTCCCGAAAAACCATCTATAACTGCGCTGCTGTATGTCTCTAATCATGACGCTGGGACCTCCTTTTGGCTGATGGTAAGTGGCCGACCCGCCGGGACAGCTTCGGGCTCAGGCGCGAAACGCAGGTATAGGGCCGGCAGTATGAATAAGCTGAATAGTGACGAAGTTACGAGGCCGCCGAGAATTATCGCGGCCATCGGTTCGATGACTTCGTGGCCGAACGGATCGCCGTATAGCAAGAGTGCGACGAGGCCGAGTGCGATGGCAGTAGCCGTCATCAAGACAGGCGCGACCCTCTCTTGCGCTGCGCTGATAACAAGATCGGCGCCCAACGGCTCCTCGCCACTACGGTGAAGGGCCTGACAACGCCCGATCAAGACGACGCCGTTGCGTGCCGCGATTGCCAGCAGAGTCACGAATCCGGCGTACGAACCAATCGTGACGTCGCCACCAGCCAGCAACGCCGCGACCACGCCGCCCACAAGCGCTGTCGGCAACGAGAGGAACGTCAGTGTCGCTACGCGCCAGCTACTGAACGCGGCCTGAAGGAGCAGGAATATCGCGACCGCTGCAAAGCCTGCGAGCCACAACAACCGGTCCCACGGGTTTTCCGTCTCTGACTTTAGGACCGTCGCGTTGTACTCAAGAGGGAATTCGACTTTGCGGAGCGCCTCCTGGACATCGTTGACAACGGCGCCCCGGGAACGGCCGCTGACGCCTGCTACAACGTCCATCCGGCGCGATACGCCCTCGCGCTCGATGACAGTCGGGTTTGGTGCGATGCGTACGTTCGCGACATCGGCCAAGCGCACCTGGCCACCAGTCGGCTTGTCAATCAAAAGTTCCTGGATGCTCGTGAGGCTTGCCCGCGTCTCGGGAGTTCCACGCACGACCACCTGGAACACCTTGTCGTGTTCAAAGAAGCTTCCAACTTCAATTCCCTGGAGCACCGTAGCCGCCGCCCGGCGAACGCTCCCGGGCTCAATGCCATAGCGTTGGGCGGCAGCGAGGTCAACCTGGATCTCAACGGTCGGCTCCTCCGCCGGCAGGGCCACGTTGGGGTCGACTACTCCGTCAATCCCCGAGAGCATCTGCTTTATCTCATCGGCTTTGGTGCGCAGGACTCCCAGGTCTTCACCGAGCACACGGACAGTGACATCCGCGCTGGATCCCGTTTCCCCCTCCTCCACCTTTGCGTCCGAATACGTCACCACTTTGTGAGCCAGCCCGGGATAGCCATTTACTGTGCTCTGAATAGCGGACACGGTGGAGTCGTAGTCTGCGGAGGCATCGACGGAGGCCCAGAGCTCGCCTGAGTTCACGCCGACGGTCTGGTCGGACAAGATCGCGCGACCCACGTGCCCACCGACATTACGGACGCCGGGAATGGTCCGCAACTCGTCTCTCATCGCGTTCGCTATGCGGCTCATCTCGGGCAATGATGTGCCTGGCGCGCCGTCAATCTGAATCAGTAGTTCGTCTTCGCGGAACGAGGGCACCAGTGACGGTTTGTCGAGCAGCGGTATCGCCACGAGACCAACAAATATGAGTACTGCAACGGCGCCAAGCAGCACTGGGATGGAGAGCCGCAATACCCTGGAGAGCAGTACGCCATAGTTCCGTTGCAGCCAGCGGCCGATTGGCGCCTCGTGCTTTGACGGTGGCACGACTGAGAAGAGAAGTACGCTTAAGGCTGGTGTGACCGTTATCGCAACGGCCATAGAAACCGCAATCGTAACGAGGTAAGCGATCGCGAGTGGCGGGAAAAACTCTCCGGTCAGGCCGTCCAGGAAGAAGACCGGCGCGACCGCGGCGGCAACAATGAGGACGGCGTAGACCATCGCCGAACGCATCTGCAGCGATGCTTCGAGCACAGTTGCTATCGTGGACTTCTCGCTGTCGTCAACCCGCTGACGAAGGCGCCGGAAGACCTCATGGGTATCGCCGACGACATCGTCGATGACTAGGGCGAGGGCCGCTACGAGCCCCGCGAGCACGATGACATTAAACGTTTCTCCAAGGAGGCTAAGCGTGAAAGCGGCGGCTACTAGTGTCACCGGCAGCGCTGCGAGTGCAACCAGAACGGTCCGCCACTGCAAGAAGAGAAGCCCAAGGGCCAAAGCGATCAGCACGAGAGCAATGAGCCCAGCGATCTCAAGGTCGTCGAGGCCGCTCCGAATGGAAGTGGCCGGCCGGAATACGGACGGGTCAAACTGCACACCGGACAAACCCGGCCGTAAGGCGTCGATCGCTTCGTCCACTCCATCGGCGGTATCGAGGGTGTTGGCCTCGGGGAACTTCTCGATCACAAGCAGGAGGCCGGGACCGCTGCCAAGCACGGCGTCGCCGATCAGCGGCTGGTGATCTTCGACCACGCTGGCGACATCACCGAGTCGCAGATTAGTCTCCTCAACATTCACCTTCGCCAGGTCGTCGGGCGACGAGATGGGTAGGATATGCTGAATCCCAATCCGCTGGTTGGGTGTATCGATGAAGCCGCTGGTACCCGGTGACGATGCTTCAACGAAGGTCAACGGTGAGACCCACAGCGCGTTGGCGCTCGTCTCGACTACCTGAAGCAGTGAGACGCCACTATCCCGAAGGTGTGCGGGGTCAACTAGCACCTGCAGCTGACGCTCGCGCTGTCCCCAGATCGAGACGTTCGCTACTCCCGGGACACCCATCAGGCGAGGCCTGATCGTCCAGCGGGCCAGCACCGACATCTCGATCGGGGTTAGCTCATTTGACGAAAGCCCAACGATCATCACCCGGTTTGTCGATGACAGAGGTTGGAGCATCTGCGGCGGGCTGGATACGCCCGGCAAGGCAACTTTTGCCTGCGACACTCGCTCCTGAACCGCCAGACGGGCGCGGTAAGGGTCGGTGCCCGGCTCAAAGACGAGTTCTATAGAGGAGAGGCCGGGTACTGACTTCGAGCGAATCAGCTTAAGCCACGCGACCCCGTTCAGGAGGTCTTGCTCCATGGGCACGGTGATCAGCTGTTCCACTTCATTAGCGGATAGGCCCAGAGCCTCCGTCTGGATTTCAACGGTCGTCGGCCCGAACTCGGGAAGGGTGTCCACTGGCATATCGCGGACATCCCTATATCCGAGGAACATAAGGGCGGCGGCGACGACGACGATTGGGACGCGGGCCTTAAGACAGCCGTCAATGAGCCAGCGCATTAATGGTTACCTCCTTCGCCGCGGAGGTTTCTCATGCAGGTCATCGCTCACCGATGCCTTTAGGAGACAGCAAAAGGTGCTGCATGCTACGGACCCTTTCTTGCAAAAAGTCCTCAGCGGTGTCGGCCGCCGAGGGCTAAGACTTAGTTCTTTACCGTTGACCTCCCCCTTCTGTGAGGCGCCAATTTTTTGGCTTGGTAGCAGCAACATATTGCTCGCGTGTCTGGAATGTCAACGGATTGTGATGCGAGTTTTGCAATTCTAATGAATTTTATTTTTCTTCATGTGATTTTCATCCTGGCTTACGCCTATATGCTTGCTCCACCAACGCGAATGGAGTGCTTAGAGAAGGGGTAATGCGACTTCCATCTGCAGCCTACATAGTGGTCGTTTCGCTGGTACTCATTCCAGTAGCCAGCGCCTGTGGTGGCGATTCTTCCGCGCGTAGCAGCAATCAAGTCAGCCCGGAAGCGAGCAGCCCCGTAACGAGTACAAGTCGCCCAACGCCTGAGGCCTCCGCCGTTGGCCAGGTGCCGGAACCGCAGTTCACGGACTTCGATCCCGGCAAGTTCTCACAATCGACAAATATCGACAACGAATGGTACCCGCTGAAACCTGGGACCAGATGGGTCTACGAAGGTTACACCACCGATCGCAGGCAGAAGGTGCCTCACCGCCTGCAGTTCACCGTAACCGATTTAACCAAGTAAATCCTGGGTGTGCGCACGGTCGTCGCCTGGATCGAGGACTTCAGCGATGGTGAGCTGGTCGAGAAAGAAATCGCCTTCTACGCGCAGGACGATGGAGGCAACGTGTGGTACTTCGGCGAGCACCCCGAGGAATACAAAGCGGGCGAATTCGTGGAAGCCCCAACCTGGATCGCCGGGATCAAAAATTCTAAGCCGGGGATCAAGATGTGGGCCGACCCAAAGTCGGGAATTCCTAGCTACTACCAGGGCTGGGGTCCTGCGGTCGACTGGTCTGACTACGCCCAGGTGGACCAAACAGCTTAGCAGACATGCGTTCCCGTGGGCTGCTATGAAGACGTATTAGTACTTGCGGAGTCCAGCTTGGGCGAGGGGGACATCTACCAGATTAAGTACTACGCTCGCGGCGCCGGCGAAGTTAGAGTTGGCTGGAGGGGACCAGCTCATGTAGCCGAGGAACTGGAACTGGTTGAAGTCCAGCAGCTCGAGCCAGGGGCTTTGGCGGCTGCGCGCGCAGGTGCGCTCTCAATCGAGGCTCACGCCTATCAAATCAGCACGGAAGTCTACGGTCAGACAGCGGAGGCGCAGTAGCTCATCCAGTCGTAAGCGCTTCCCTCGAATCGATAAGAAAAAGGCAGTCCTCAGCGGCCGACACCGCTGAGGACTCTGTTGCAAGCGGGTCCGTAGCGTGGAGCACCTCTTGCTCCGTACACGTTATCAGGTCTTGAAAAAAGAATCAAAAGGAAGAAGTTAGACCCGCGATCGGTAAAGTTTCCGATCGCGGTATTCTCTTGAACCCTTTCTAGGCGAAGACTACGCGACGCCTATTGTTGGTCTCGAACATGCCTCGTATAAGAGGCTTCGTCGTGAAAAGAGGCGTCGCGGGTGACTATTCGTAATCGTCCCGACCACTGCGGCTCGAGCCACAGTAACCGTTCGCTGGAGCGCTGTTATTTGACCGAAGGACCCGATTAGAATTAGGCGAGACGGGAGGTTACAAACTGCGCGCACCTGCACTACCGGATTTGCCGCCTGGAGATCAGCCACGGGTGCTGATCGTGGATGATGACCGAAGCCTACTGGCTGCGCTTGACTTGGCGTTGACGCGGCGGGGGTTCCATGTATGCAGCGCCGATGGAGCAGGCGAAGCGTTTGAGCGCATTCAACGAGAGCCAGGCATTGAGTTAATCGTCCTCGACGTCATGATGCCAGGGATGGATGGAATGACGGCGCTCCGCCTGCTCCGCAACAGCACTTCCGCACCGGTGCTAATGCTTAGCGCTAGAGATGCCGTTGTCGACCGCGTTGCCGGATTTGAGGCCGGAGCCGACGACTATTTGGTGAAGCCGTTCGACCTCGATGAGCTGGTGGCGCGGCTGTTGGCTCTGCGCCGGCGAGCGCGCGAACATCAACCGAAAAGCGGGGAGCGCCGCTACGCTGACGTCGTTCTGGACGATCGCGTGTGGGTTGCTCGCCGCCGCGATCGAGATCTTTCGCTCACTCCCACGGAATTCCGGATTCTACAGATACTCTTGGAGGCTCCAGAGGCCGTGCACAAACGCGACGACCTGATTCTTGCGGTATGGGGACCGACATGGGCTGATTCGGGTTCAGGTAGCCTTGAAGTGCACATCGCCAACCTTCGCCAGAAGTTGGAAGGCGAAGGCCAGTCCCGGTTGATCCATACTGTGCGCGGAATCGGCTACATTCTGAAGGAATAGAGAGCGGTGTCTCTTCGGCTCCGTATCACCCTGCTTTGCGTAGCACTCGTCGCGGTAGTTCTTGCCGGCTTCGCGATCACGGTTAACTTCTTAGCGAGCACTCGCATTTACGCCAGCCTAGACGATGGCTTAGAAGCCCAGGCGAATTCCATCATCGCTACCTTGCCGGCCGGAACGGTAGACGAGACGGAAATTCAAAGCAGCCGCCAAGCGTTGGAGACGGAAGAGGCCGCAGGACTTCTGTTCCAGATCCGGGACGCTTCTGGCCGGGTCCTGTACTCGTCGTTTCGAGGCTCTCCCGATATTCTCCCCCCCGGCGGCTCGCTAAACGAGCAGGCAGTCTATGAGCGCAAGGTGGCGCAGCAACAGCTCCGGCTTCTTCACATGCCTATCGATCCCGGCTCACGCAGCGGAGGAAGCATCGAGGTCGCTCGTCCCATGAAAGAGACGGATGAAGCGCTGACAGAGATCCGCGGCACTCTCCTCATTGGGGGTATCCTCGCTCTCTTAGTTACTTCGCTTCCGGCGTACTTCATTGCAGGACGCGCGCTTGACCCAATCCGCGAGGTGTCGCGCGTGGCCCGCCGGGTCGAGCGCACGAGCGATTTTAGCCAACGGCTGGTCGAACGTCCCACAGGAGATGAGATTGGTGAGCTCACGGCGACCTTCAATGATCTCATCCAGCGGATAGAGCAGACGCTCGCTGCGCACAGCCGGTTTTTGGCGGAGGCCTCTCATGAGCTTCGCCGTCCACTGACCATACTGCGAACCAACCTCTACATCCTCCGTGATCCCGAGCTACCCGAAGGCGACCGCGTGGCTTGCCTGGAGCGCATGACCCGTGAGGCGAGCGCGATGACGTCTCTCGTCGGCGATCTATTGCTGCTCAACCGCGACAGGGCGCAGTCGCTTGAGCGTGCACCCGTCGACCTCTCCCGGCTGTGCAGCGAAGAAGCTTTGCGGATGCAGTTCGCCGAGCCGACGGCTTCATTGCAGGTGGACATTGCCCCTAATCTCATGGTGGAGGGTGACGCGCAGAGATTGCAACAGGTGGTAAGGAACCTGGTCGAGAACGCGCTCAACTATTCGCCTGGCGGCGGTGCTGTCGTAGTCTCCCTCGCTAAACAGAGCGGACGGGCAAGGCTTAGTGTACGTGACTCCGGAATCGGCATCAGCGCCGAGGAGTTGCCCAGGATCTTCGATCGTTTCTATCGAGGAACCGAGGCCAGTAGGGTGCACCACGAGGGCATAGGACTCGGTCTTTCCATCGTAAAGTACGTCATCGAGGGGCTAGGCGGCGACATCAGCGTGGAATCTCGGCCTGATGGCACAACCTTCATCGTGGAGCTGCCGGTCTCTCAGCGTTCCGGCAAAAGGCTTCGCGATTTATTACCCGTCCCTTAGTGGTTTCTTAAGGTTCGGCGGTTCGAGCGCCGCTACAGTTGCAGCGTAGTTAATCAGGCGCTCTTTGTGGCGTTCTGGCTTAGCAGAAAGGGTGTGCGATGAGAGTGCCTCCTGCGGCTATTTCCTTCTCGAACGAAGATGTATCGCAGATTACAGCAGAAATAAGTGAGTGCTTGGCGACAGGGGCACTCACTCTCGGCAAGCACGGTCGACAGTTCGAGGAAGAGTTCGCAGCCCTTTGCCGCGTACCGTACGCGGTTGCTGTAAACAGCGGCACCAGCGCCCTCGAAATCATCCTTCGGGCGATCGGAGTCCAGAATCGAGAGGTGATCGTCCCAACCAACACCTTCTTCGCGACAGCAGCCGCGGTCATCCATGCCGGCGGACGCGTGCGGTTCGCCGACTGTGAGCCAGGCAGCTTCGCGCTCGACTTGAGCAGCCTGCGGGAATGTTTGAACGCAAATACGGCGGCCGTGATCATCGTGCATATTGGAGGCATAATTAGCTCCCGGATCTCCGAAATTTCCGACGTCTGCAAGCAGGTCGGTGTGCCGTTGATCGAGGATGCCGCGCACGCACAAGGCTCGACGCTTGGCGGTCAGCCAGCGGGCAGTTTCGGAGTCGCGGCAGCTTTTTCCTTCTACCCAACGAAGGTGATGACCAGCGGCGAAGGGGGAATGATCACGACCAGCGACGAGGCTATTCATCGTGAGGCTCTTATCTATAGAGACCAGGGGAAGGAAGGGTTCACAACGAACTACCACGTTCGCCTGGGCTACAACTGGCGGATGAGCGAACCACATGCAATCATCGGCCGGGCACAACTGCGTCGCCTCCCCGAATTCATCGAACGCCGGCGTCATATCGCTCAAATTTATGATCGCTGCATGGGCGGACTCCGCGGAGGCGTTCGCCCCTTGATTGTCCCCCGTGGCGTTCGCTCCAACTACTACAAGTACATTGCTTTGCTGGACCCGGCCATTAGCCGCTCTGAGCTAAAGACCGCCATGCGCGATAAGTTCGACGTGGGCTTGAGCGGCGAGGTCTACGAAACACCGTGCCACCAACAGCCGGTCTTCAGGGGTTATCCCGCTGGACGGCTGCTTCAAGCAGAGCGGATATGCGCCGAACACATCTGCCTCCCGATCTCGGCAAAGATGGAAGCAGACGACGCCGAGTATGTTGTCGAGTCATTGGAGCACGCCCTAGAGTCGATGCAGGCAGCGAATGCGGCGGTTGGGGATTAAGATGCGCATAGGGATAACGGGCGCTTCCGGCTTCATCGGATCGCATGTGGTGGATGCAATTGCGGCCGCGGATCACGATGTCGCGGTCATCGATGTACGGCCCGGGCACCGCGGTGACATTGAGTTTCGCGAAGCCAGTATCCTGGATGGCGTCAGGCTCAACGAGGCGTGCGCCGGCCTTGATGTGCTGTACCACCTCGCGGCCGTGGCCGACGTGAACGACGTCGTCGCCGACCCGGCGGGTGCCATTGACCTCAACGTGACGGGTACTCTCCGTGCTCTGGAAGCCGCACGCTTAAACGAGATCAAGCGGTTTGTGCTTGCCAGCACGGTCTGGGTTTATTCGTCGGCGCAGCCTTCGGATTCCGATACTGTCGACGAAGCCGCGGCTATGGACATTGCGGCGGCTCGTCATGTTTATACCACCTCCAAGATCGCAGCCGAGATGCTCTGCCACGATTACTGGAGCATGCATAAACGTCCATTCACGATCTTGCGATACGGCATTCCGTACGGGCCAAGAATGCGCCTCTCCCTTGTCATGCCAGTGTTTGTGCGCAAGGCGTTGCGAGGGGAAGCCTTGACCGTCAGTGGTGACGGCAGCCAGCACCGTAAATTCGTTTACGTAGAAGACCTCGCGCGTGGACACGTGTCGGCCCTCAGCGAAGCAGCGATTAACCAGACGTACAACCTGGATGGCAGCGAGAAAGTAACGATCCTCCGTATCGCCGAAACCGTGCTGCGCCTGACCGGATGTCGAAGCGAAGTCGAATTCGTCCCGGCGCGCGCGGGCGATTACGCCGGGAGGGATGTTTCCAGCGAGAAAGCCCGTCGCGAACTTAACTGGAGGCCCCAGATCGATTTCGGGGAAGGCATGAAGCGGACGGTTCCCGGGCTTGTGGAACGGCTACGCGAGGAGGCGGTGGCAGCAGTTCCCACAGCATGAATACGGCCCAGCGCGCCCAACAGGTGAGATCTTCAGTTGCAACGCCTCGCAGGATCGCTGTCGTCCCCGTATACAACGAAGAGGACACGGTCGTCCAGGTCCTGGATGAACTGGAGCGGCTAGTTGACCAAATCGTTGTCGTCGAGGACGGGTCAACCGACCGCTCGCGAGACCTGATCATCGCCTGGGCGCGTCACCGGCGATCCGCGCACACAATCTTCTTCAAACGCAACCGGGGCTTGTCCGCGGCATATTATGCTGCATTCAAGGACATAGCCGGCCTCGTAGCAGCAGGCGAACTCAGCGCTGATGATCTGATCGTCACCGTCGATGCCGATGGACAGCACGACCCGGCTGATCTCGAGCGACTTACGCGCCGCGTAACCGAAGAAGGATTCGATGCCGCCGTCGCGCGTCGAGATCTTTCGGGCTATAGCGTGCTTAAGCGCACCGGCAACAACCTGCTTACCTGGTGGGCTTCGCTCTGGGCAGGCATACGTTTCTACGACGTCGAGTCCGGGTACCGAGTATTTAGAGCAGGCCCCCTCATCGATGCGCTGAAGTACTACCACGGATATCGGTACAGCGAGACCGTCGAGGTCGCCGTGGTGTTGCCCCGTCTGGGGTATCGTCTGTCGAACGACGTAATCGTACCAGTGCCGGTTCGACGCTCAAGGACGAGCATCCGTGATGGAATCATCGATGCGCTCGCTATGATCGGCGCCTGGTGGCGCGTTTTCGCTGGCCGACACAAGCCATCGGATATGCCGGCCCTCTCGGTCAAGGTTCTGCCCGCGCTCGTTTTGCTCGGACTCGCGTTTGCCGTCGGCGACATTCTCCGCACTTCGCTCTTCCTCGCCTCGGATTCGATGCACAACTACGCCCACGTCTGGTATCTAAGCGACCAAATATTCCACCACGGGCGGTTTCCATTACATATCTCGCTTCTGGACGGCGGGAGCGCGGTGACGTTTCCATATGCGCTAGTGCCCTACCTAGCCGGCGCCTTGACATATCCGGTCCTTGGGAACTGGTCAGTCAGCTTGCTCATGGGGATTGCGGTTGCAGGCACGGTTTGGGCCGCCGGGCTAGCTCGACCCGTGATGCGAGACCCATGGATGTTTCTTCTCTTTCTGATCAACCCATTCTTCATTGATTCCGTCTTCGCATTTCAATTCGCGACGGTATGGTGCGCGGTCTTCTTCTTCCTTTTCGTGTCAGCGTTCGAACGCCGAAGGACAGTCGTGGCCGCCCTTCTACTCTGGCTCACGGTCAGCAGCCATCCAATGATCGGCTCGCTCACTAGCGGCCTCTACCTCGCGATCTATACAGGGCTGCATCGAGAACGGGCGCGGGAGTTATTACTGTTAGTTGTGCCCGTAGGTCTGGCGCTTATTCCGGTCTATTGGATGACCCTTTCAACCCCGGCCGTAAACGAAGAGCCTACCGCTTTCGTTCGGACGACTATGTCGTCGATCCTCAGCCGCGGGTCCTGGTTCGCGGCGCCGTTCGTCCTATCATGGGTCGCCCCCTGGTTGCGCCGGAACTACCGTCCAGTCCTTGGACTCGGTTTTGCGAGCAGCGCGATTGGGGTGGTCCTGCTCGGTGGCGTTATTGGCTTCCACCGGGCTCCCAGCGGCTACTGGGGCATCCTTCACGATAGCTCGGATGTCTACGCGGCATTCTTCGCCTCGCCCGAGTTCCAGCCGGGTATGACCTACCGCGTGCTGGAACCGAGTGAGCGGGAGGACGGGATGTACCGGTTTATGCGCCACGGGGCGGTACTTTCGAACGAGTTCTTTACTGAGAGTACATTCCATAGGCCGTGGAATATGGAGCAATACGGCTGTTATACGGCCTTTAAGCGCGTCGATTTCGTCGTCGTCGAGCGCGCGTGGGAACGCCGCGTGCACTTCAACGAAGGTGATCTCTTAACTTCGCTCGTGGCCCGCGGCCAAGCCAGCATCACATATACGGATTCGCAGGGGAGGTTCGTGGTCTATAACATTCAGCGGTTCGTATCTGGCCAACACAAGCCTTCCTCATTATCCCAATGTCCACTCTGACCATACGGTCTCCGATCTCGACTATGCTTGCCCGCGTGCGTCCGCTGGGTGAGCCACGCACGCGCAAGTATGCGCTGCTCGCCTTCACCGTCGACGCGGGGCTGGTCTTCACGCTGCTAGTCGCGGTCCAGTCTTACCTGCCTGAACAGTACCGGGCCAGCGAGGCAATTGCTGGCTATGTTTTGGCCGCTTATGGGGCGGCGAAACTTATTGGACAGCTTCCCGCGGGGTATTTGATCGACCGCCTGGGTCCTAAACGGGGCCTCTTCGGCGGCCTCTGTTTGGCGATCGCCGGACAAGCGGCGATGCTGCTGGCGGCCGCTGAACCGCAACTCGTGATCGGGGCGGCCGCACTATATGGCCTCGGCGCCGCGGCTATATGGCCCTCCGCTTTCAGCATGGCCGCACGGGAATTTGCTGAAGATGAGCGAGCGCGGCTCTCGGCGAGCATGACCGTGGCGACCGGCGCGGCTGTAGCAACGGCCCTGGGACTTGGCCTTATCCTTCCCCCCGGTTTCCCGTATGCGGCTGCGATCATCCTCTCCGTATGCACCTTGCTTTCTGCGCTAGTGGTCGTCGGCCAGTTCCCGGCTGCCCGCGCGGTTAAACCTGAGCCGGGAGCCGCAGCGTCGCGTCCGCTCGCGTGGCTGCATCTGTTAATCTCTCCCCGTCGGTCGGCGTTTTCTTTGATCTTTCTGCTTCAAGGCGCGATCCTAGGGGCTCTGATTGCTGTATTCGGCAGCTACGGTCGAACTTCTCTACACGTCTCCGTGCGCGAGGAGCTGGTCCTGTTCGCCCCCGCAGCCGCTGCCGCCGCTTGCGCTGTGCTCCTCAGTGGCTCATTGGCAGATCGCGTCGGGCGGATCCCGGTACTCGGCGCAGGTTTTCTGGCTGTTACCGTCGGCGCGTGGGGCCTGTCGGCTTCGACCGATAGCGGCGCGGTTGTACTACTGGCTGCGTTAACGGCAATCGGTCTGGCACTCGCAATGCCTTCTGCGAGCGCGATGGCGATGGATTTAGCGCAGAGCGGCGAGACGGCAACGCTCCTCGGCTGGTTCCTGACGATGGAAAGTATCGGGCACGCGGTCGGGCCTGCCGTCGGCGGCGCGCTTAACCAGGCAGGCGGGACCGCGCCCGTTCTTTGGCTGGCCGGGGGGTTAGCCGCCGTTGCCGCTCTGATCGCGCTTGTGCCGCCCGTCTGGGCAAGAACCCCGCAGGTTGCGGTTGGCCGGCGGCCATTGCGCACGGTCCTCGCTTTCAGCGCAAAAGGCGGGCTCGTTTTTAGCCTGGGCTTCCCAGTCATCGCGATCTATCTCGCCTGGCAACCGGGATCGCAACTCTACGGGCAAATGGTGACCCACGGCCCGCGCGATCGAATGGAAGTGGCCATCACATTTGACGACGGGCCAAACGACCCATGGACGCTACGGATTGCAAACACCCTTAAACACTACGACGTGGAGGGGACGTTTTTCACAGTCGGTAAGAATGCAGAATCGCATCCGGAAATTATCCGCAATCTCGTTGCTCAGGGCCACCTTATAGGCAACCATTCGTATCGGCACCACAAGAGCGATGCGCTGGTCGACCCTCACTATGGGGAGCTTTGGAAGGCGGAACGCGCTATTTCCTCTGCGGCCGGCGTCTGCCCAGCCATCTATCGTCCGCCTAACGGCTTCCATACTCCGTGGCAGCTGCACGCTGTCGCGAGTCATGGCATGAGGACGGTGACGTGGGACGTCATACCAAGGGATTGGAAGGACCCGCCTCCCGACGAGATAGTCAGGCGTGTGCTGGATTCCGTAAAGCCTGGTTCGATTATCCTTCTTCATGACGGAAAGGACACGGATCAACAAACCGACCGCTCGGCAACGTTGAACGCGCTCCCGGGTATCATCGACGGACTGAGGGCGAAGGGCTACCGGATCGTGCGGCTGGACAAGCTGTTGTCCGTTCCCGCGTATGTTGAGAGCTGCGGTCAATCGAAATGACAGATGAGTTTGCCGAAGGCGGTATTCTCGTCACTGGCGGTGCAGGCTTTATCGGCTCGCATATCGTTGAAGCATTGCACGCAGAGGAACGACGGGTTCACGTGCTCGATAACCTGACTACGGGCCGCGCGTCCAGTATTCCTCGAGACGTGGTGCTTCATACCGGCGACATCCGATCGAAATCAGCGGTCGCTTCCGCCATCCACGAGGCTCACGCGCAAGTAATCGTGCACTGCGCCGCGCAAACGAGCGTCGAGCGTTCCATGAACGATCCGGAGTTCGATCTCGATGTAAATGAGACGGGGACTAAAGTCCTCTTGGATGCGGCTCGGCAAGCATCCGTGCCCCGATTCGTGTTCCTTTCATCCGGAGGAGCAATTTACGGTGAGACCGCCGATCCAGCGACCGAGGAAACACCGCCTTCGCCGCGCAACTTTTACGGCGACCATAAGCTGCTGGCAGAGAAACGTGTGCAGGCATCAGGGCTCCCTTTTGCGATACTGCGGCCGTCAAATGTCTATGGTCCACGGCAACGTAGCGACGCCGAAGGCGGGGTGCTTGCGATTTTCAGTCAGCGCATCGCCGGCAACCTTCCCATTGATATCCACGGGGATGGCCGGCAGGTTCGGGACTTCGTCTATGTTTCCGATCTGGTAGATGCGGTAAAACTCGCCATCTCGTGTTCAGAAGACGTCACCTGGAACGTCGGCAGCGGTACCGCCACTGCAATCGTAGACGCGGCCGTCATCTTAGGCGAGCTCCTGGGCGTTGCGCCTCAATTGGTCTTTCGCCCACGCCGCGCAGGGGATGTCGACAAGTCGCTCATTAGCACCGCGCTTCTTTCTGCGACCGCCCGTTGGGGCCCGCCCGTCCCTTTGCGAGCCGGCCTCCGACTGCTGACGCAAAACCTAGTGACCCGCCCAGCTCTTGATGCCCGAGGCAGAGGCCGCGCCCAACTTCACCGCTAACATTTTGCGGCCCGTTTTCCTCTCAGCCTGCCCTATGCTTGCTAATTGTATCTAGAAAACTGGAGGGCCCGGTGGGATTCGAACCCACGACTCCCGGATTAAAAGCTAGTCCCGCGGAGTTGTCGGGCAGTCAGAAGCGATTAAATACAAATCCGCCGATTTTGACCTACCGCGCTATCTGATTTTTTGGCAAGTCAGGTAGTGCAATTCGATTCGCTCCTGACTCCCAGATTCCGCGCCCCCGTCCTCCCAAGTAGGAGCCAAGACTCCGGGTCATCACGCAGAAGCCGAGATCGATTGTAGCGGAACCAGAACTTCGTACCCGCGATTGGTCCCACTTACTTCCTGGCGATTAGGTTCATTCATGGTGCTGCCACTTCACGGTGATCCTGCGGAGACCAAACGCCATCGCGCCGGCTGCGACAACCGCAGCTCCAACCCGAAGAGACCCCCAGGGCAGGCTAAACGCAAGCAGGAGGCAGCCGGCGACTCCTAGAACCGTAAGAGCTCTCGGCCAACGCCGATCTTGGCGAGGGAGAGTGAATGCGGACGCATTCGCGATAGCGTAGTACAGCAGCACGCCGAAAGAGCTGAATCCGATCGCGCCTCGGACGTCCGCCAGAGCGACCACGGCGATGACGAACGCAGCGACCGCTAGTTCGGCACGGTCCGGAACCTTGTAGCGCGGATGAACGTGCGCGAGGAGATTTGGCATGTCCCCCTTTGAGGACATGGAAAAGAGCGTGCGGCTCACGCCGACCATCAGGGACAAAAGCACGCCTAACGAAGCAATTACGGCTCCCGCGCGAACTACCCATGTCAAGTCTGTGGCGTCGGTGGCCTGCACCGCACTAACCAGTGGGGCCTCGGAGTTTGCGAGAACGCCTGGGCCAACGGCCATCAGAGTGGCGAGGCACACTGCCGCATAGACGCCGAGGGTAACCGCCAGGGCTAGAGGGATCGCTTTCGGGATAACACGGGCGGGATCCGTCACCTCCTCTCCAAGGGTGGCGATCCGCGCGTACCCGGCAAATGCGAAGAAGAGTAAGCCCCCGGCTTCAAGGATTCCTCGTAGACCGTATTGGTCATCAAAAAGCGGAGTGAGATTGTCCGGGTCCGGAGAGCCGTCGAGAAGGCAGGCGGCAACTACAAATGCCAGGGACGCGATTACGAATGTCACGATGGCCCGGGTGAGCAGAGCGGTCTTCTCGATACCGAAATAGTTGACGACGCCCGACGCGACAACGGCAGCGACGGCAAGCGGTCTCTCGAGGTCGGAGTCAAGGTAATTGCCGAAGGTGAGAGCCATCGCAGCGCAGCTCGCAAGTTTGCCGACGACGAATGCCCAACCCGCGAGGTAGCCCCAGAAACGTCCCAAACGCTCGCGACCGTAGACATAGGTGCCGCCGGACTCTGGATAAACCGCCGCAAGCTGAGCGGACGAGGTGGCGTTACATAGCGCGACAAACGCCGCCAGCGCGAGACCCAGGAGCAGTCCGCTTCCCGCTGCCTCTGCAGCCGGACCAACGGCGGAGAAAACGCCCGCCCCGATCATGGCTCCCAGGCCGATGAT
>WNGF01003771.1_pt1 | contig 20683 bp, 17 predicted proteins | sample 5400641 | NCBI WGS metagenome assembly WNGF01 (sample SAMN13153371, study PRJNA577476) | soil metagenome | isolation source: 80 cm soil or saprolite under grassland replicate 2 | place: USA:California | collected 2016-06-15
GCCCGCGTTCGTGGCGAACTGCACGTACTCCTTGTGGAACAGGTTGTTCTGCAGGACGTAGTTGATGAGCCCGCCGAAGTACGCGACGTCGGTGCCGGTGCGGATGCGCAGGTGCTTGTCGGCGACCGCGGAGGTACGGGTGAACCGCGGGTCGGCGTGGATCATCTTCGCGCCCCGCTCGAGCTTCGCCTTCATCATCCACTGGAAGCCGACCGGGTGGGCCTCGGCGGGGTTGGCGCCGTTGATCAGCATGAGGTCGGCGTGCCGGATGTCACGCCAGTGGTTGGTCATGGCCCCGCGGCCAAAGGTGGCGGCCAAACTGGTCACCGTTGGACCGTGTCAAACACGGGCCTGTTGTTCGAGGTACACCACCCCCAGACCGCGCATCAGCTTGGTGGCCAGGTACCCCTCTTCGGAGCTGAACGCCGCGCCGCCGGCGAAGGCAATGCCCTCGCAGCGGTTGACGACGTTGCCGTCGGCGTCCGTGGTGACGAACGTGCGGTCCCGCGAGGCCTTGATGTTCCGGGCGAGCTTGTCCAGCGTGAAGTCCCACGAGACGCGCTTCCACTCCGCCGCCCCGGGCTCCCGGTACAGCGGGCTCTCCACCCGCCGGCGGGAGACGGCGAGCTGCAATGCGGTCGCACCCTTCGGGCACAGGCGTCCCTCGCTGACCGGGCTGTCCGGGTCCCCCTCGATCTGCAGCAGCTCGACCTTGCCGCTGGGCAGCTTCTTGGTGTACGCGACGAACGCGCAGCCCACCGCGCAGTACGGGCAGACCGAGTGGGAAACCGTCGCCCCCTCGATGCGCAGGCGCTGCTTGACCCGGGTGGCCTTGGCGAGGTTGAAGCCGAGCGGCGAGACGCCCAGCGCCCCCATGCTTGTCGCACCGAGCTGTAAGAACTGACGCCGGGTAACCTCCACGTCGGTCTCCCTTCCTCGCCGACCGCCGGCTATTTCCGGGACCGCTGCGATCGATGCCTGTTGACCTGGCTCGCGATCATGACCGTGAGATCGTGGTTAAAAAAATCGTAGACCTTCCCCTGCGGGCGTCAACAGCTCCAGCTCAGCCTTGGGCGAGCTGGAGATCGCGACGGTCGTCGTGGTCGTCGGGGTTGCGCAGGAGGTCGAGCAGCCGCGGGTTGGCCGGGACCAGCAGGCCCCGCGAGCCATGCTCAGCGGCGTTGCGGAGTGCCGCCCGCCAGGCCGCGCGACTGTCGGGCGATGCGGTCGTTACCCAGCGTTCGGTCTCGCCCGGCTCGCGCGCGTGCTCGAAGGCGCCCGGCTCGTGGGCGTGCTCGAACGCGCTCGGCTCCCCCGGGATCCGGCGGAAGATCCCGACACCGATCTCGGCGAGCCCTCCGGACGGGATGGTGTCGGCGAGGATTCGCAGGCGGCCATGGCTCAGCCGCCGGATCGTCGCCAGCATCCGGGCAAGCGCACCGGACGGCCCGTCGGGCGCCGGCAACGTGGTAACCAGCAGCGACCGGTAGGTGACTGCGGCGAGCGCAGCCGTCAAGGCGAGCGGATCGAGCTCCGGCTCGGGGTCGAGGTCGACCCACAGCGCGTCGGCGCCGGCAGCCTCGAAGGCCGCCCCGTCGGCGAGCCACTCTCCGAGGTCGTTCGGTTGCCGGGCGAGCAGCACACCGACCTTGACCCGCTGCGAGCCCTCTGGATGCGCCACGTCGCCAGCCTGCGCCACGCCGCCAGCCTACGTGCTATCCCGGGCGCCCCGAAGGTGCAGGATGCGAGCAGCTTCGAGGGCGAGGTGGAGCTCGGCCAGCCCGATCGGCTGGGACAGGCTGCGTCCGGTGAGCTCCTCCAGGCGCCGGAGCCGGTACCGCACGGTGTTGCGGTGAACGTGCAGCTTCGCGGCGGCGACCGACGTCGCGCCGAGCTCGCCGAACCACATCCGCAGGGTGCCCAGGAGGATGTTGCACTCGGCGGCCGGCAGCGCCAGGACCGGTCCGAGGATGGTCTGGGCGACCGTCGCCGCCGCGTCCGGGGCGCTGGCGAGCAGGACGGCGATGGGCACCTGTTCGTACCGGATGAGCTCACGGCTGCCCGGAGTGGCGGCGGCGTAGGCGAGCCGCGCCTGGCGTAAGGCGGCCGGGGTCTGGTCGAGGCTCTGGTACGGCTCGCTGAGGCCGACCGCTCCGCTCGTGAGCTCGGCCAGGTGGCTGCACAGCTTGTCGATCCAGACACGCGGGGTGAGGACGACGACGCCGACGTGCGCGTCGACCTCGACCCGCCAGGCGGACTGCACGCCCCGGGTCCGCAGGGCGTCTTCGGCGTGCGGGATCGACTCGATGCCGGGGCGGGGTGCCTGGGCCGCGGCCACCACGAAGGTGCCCTGGTGTGGCAGCCGGAGGGTGGCGGCGCACTCCCACAGCAGGGAGCCGTCGCCGGCGTCGCCACGGAGGAGCACATCGAGCATCGCGTTGCGGGTCTGCGAGTTGGTGCGGGCCCGTTCGGCGACGGCGTCGCGGTACGCATCGGTCACCGAGCCCGACTGGTCGTCGATGATGAACCACAGCTCGGAGCTGGCGTGCAGGAGCGCCGTGGTGGCGCTGCCGTCCTCGGACGCCTCGGCGAGGATGGCCGCCCAGATGAACTTTCCCGCGATCCGGTAGGCGTGCAGGATCACCGGCAGGGGTACGCCTTGCTCGGCGCGCCGGCGACCGGTCGCTCGGGACGCCTCCGCCCCGAGCCCGGAACGGCCGGCCAGCAGCCCCAGGATGTGGACGAGGTTGTTGCGGACCGAGGAGCGCAGGTCGTCGACCGGAACGATGTCGGCGGCGAAGTAGAACGGCTCCGCCCGACGGATCACCTCGGTCAGCTCGGTTGCCAGATCGTCGACCCGTTCGAGCAGCCGGTCGCCGATCGCCGCGACGGCGGGCGGCGTGCCCGACGGTTCCGGCCGGTTGACCGCCGACTCGGCCAAGCTCTTCATTCCCGCAGCGTACGAGGTCTTCCCGGCCGCCCATAGTGCGCGTGCACAACCGGGGTGCGCCGGACTATGTCAGCCGGCACATGGCCGTACTCCCCTGGTTGTCCGCAGAATCATTGGCACCAGCCGCCAATGCCGCCCCGGCGGCGGACTTCCGCTCGAAGGGTCCCTACCGTGAACCTTGCCAACAACCTTGTGCGAAGCGCCGATGCGCTCCCCCACCGTCCGGCGATCCGGCTGGACGAGACGATCCTGACCTATGCGGACCTCGACAGCGGCAGCGCCCAGGCCGCCGGGTTGCTGCGGGAGCGCGGTGTGCGGCCCGGCGACCGGGTCGCAATCATGCTCCCCAACATCCCGGAGTTCGCCGTCGTCTACTACGGCGTCCTGCGGGCCGGCGCGGTCGTCGTGCCGATGAACCCGCTGTTGAAGGAGCGCGAGGTCGCCTACTACCTCGGCGACTCCGAGGCGCGGCTCATCTTCGCGTGGCACGGGTTCGCCGACGAGGCCGTGGCCGGAGCCGAGCGGGTCGGCGCGGACTGCGTGCTGGTCGACGCGTCGGCCGCCAGCGGACGCAGCGCAGCGGAGTCCGCGGTCAAGCGGCCGGAACCGAGAGGCACGGCGTTCGCGGACCTGCTGGCGGCGGCCACGCCGGTCGCCGACGTCGTCGACCGCGACGGTTCGGACACCGCCGTCCTGCTCTACACGTCAGGTACGACCGGCCAGCCGAAGGGCGCCGAGCTGACGCACGCCAACCTGATGACCAATGTGGACATCATGGTGACCGACCTGTGCCGGGTCCGGTCCCACGACGTCATCTTCGGCGGGCTGCCCCTCTTCCACTCGTTCGGCCAGACCTGCGGGCTCAACACCGCGGTGAGCGCGGGCGCGTGCCTGACGCTGGTGGCCCGCTTCTCACCGGAGAAGGTGCTGGAGGTCCTCCAGCGGGACCGGGTGACGGTCTTCGAGGGTGTACCGACGATGTACGTCAGCCTGCTGGCCCACGAGCACCGCAACCGGTACGACGTGTCCGCGCTGCGGGTCTGCGTGTCCGGCGGCGCCGCGCTGCCGGTCGAGGTGTTGCGCGGGTTCGAGGAGGCGTTCGGCTGCGTCATCCTGGAGGGGTACGGGCTGTCCGAGACCTCGCCGGTGGCCTCGTTCAACCACCCGGACTCAGAACGCAAGCCCGGCTCCATCGGCACCCCGATCCGCGGTGTCGCCATGCGGGTGCTCGACGAGCAAGGCATTGACGTGCCGCTCGGTGAGGTCGGCGAGATCGCGATCCGCGGCCACAACGTGATGAAGGGGTACTGGCGCCGCGCGGACGCCACCGCGGAGGTGATCCGCGACGGCTGGTTCCGCACCGGCGACCTGGCCCGAGTCGACGAGGACGGCTACTTCTTCATCGTCGATCGCAAGAAGGACCTCATCATCCGCGGCGGGTACAACGTGTACCCGCGCGAGATCGAGGAGGTGCTCTACGAGCACCCGGCGGTCGCCGAGGCCGCCGTGGTCGGCGTACCGGACGCCTCGCTGGGCGAGGAGGTCGGCGCCGCGGTGGTGCTCAAGCCTGGCGCGGTCGCCACCGCCGAGGACATCCAGGACTACGTCAAGCGGCAGGTGGCCGCCTACAAGTACCCGCGACACGTCTGGATCCTCGACGCCTTGCCCAAAACTCCGACCGGGAAGATTCTGAAGCGCGAGATCCGGTTACCCGCCCGAGAGCCGTCGCCCCGATGACGCCGCTGTTGTTTCTGGGGGAACGCCATGACGACCGACACCTACGTTGACGACCTCGCGGCGCCCCTCGACGCACTGCTCATCGAGGCCGCGTTCGGGCCGCTGCGCCGGCTCATGCCGGACCTGTCCACCGCCAAGCTCGCCGGCCGGCTGGCAGCCCGGCCCCGGACCACCGGCCGGCGACTGGGCGCACTCGCCACCGAGCTGGTCCGCATCGGCGCCGGTGTCTCCGAGCTGGCACCGGCTCCGCGGGACCGGCGGTTCGCCGACCCGGCCTGGACGCGCAACCCGTTGCTGCGCCGGATCGTGCAGGCCTACCTGGCCACCGGACGCACTGTCGACCAGCTGGTGGCCGACGTGGATCTGAGCTGGCGGGACGACCAGCGGGTGCGGTTCACGACGGAGAACCTCCTGGAAGCGTTGTCCCCCAGCAACATCCCGCTGCTCAACCCGGCCTCGGCGAAGATGGCGATCGACACGATGGGGATGAGCCTCGTCCGGGGCGCGCTCAACCTGGTGCGCGACATGGCCACCGCGCCACGCATTCCCGAGATGGTGGACCGGTCGGCGTTCAAGGTCGGGGACAACCTCGCGGCCACCCCGGGCGCGGTCGTGCTGCGCACCGAAGTGTTCGAGCTGGTCCAGTACGCGCCGCAGACGCTGGACGTGCGCGAGGTGCCGCTATTGCTGGTACCCCCGACAATCAACAAGTTCTACGCCATCGACCTGGCGCCCGGTCGCAGCTGGATCGAGCACCTGGTGCAGTCCGGACAGCAGGTCTTCGTGCTGTCCTGGCGCAACCCCGACGCCCGGCACGCCGACTGGGGTCTGGACACCTATATCCAGGCCGTCCTCGACGCGCTCGACGCGGTCGAGCGGATCTGCCGGACCGACCGGACGGTGCTGGCCGGGGTGTGCTCGGGCGGCATCATCGCCAGCATGGTCGCCGCGTACCTCGCCGGCACCGGCGCGCTGGGGCGGTTGGCCGGCATCGGCTTCGCGGTCACCGTGCTCGACCAAGGGCGGGCCGGCATGCCGGCCGCCCTGGCCGACCGGTATCTCGCCGCCGCCGCCACGGCCATGTCCCGCCGTCGCGGGTACCTCGACGGCAAGGTGCTCGCCGAGGTCTTCGCGTTCCTGCGCCCCGGCGACCTGGTGTGGAACTACTGGGTCAACAACTACCTGCTCGGCCAGAAACCGCCCGCCTTCGACGTGCTGTACTGGAACGCCGACACCACCCGGATGACGGCGCGCCTGCACGCCGACTTCGTGGACGTGGCGCTGAACAACCGGCTGCCCGACTCCGGGAGCGCGAGCGCCCTCGGCGTACCGGTCGACCTGAAGTCCGTCGACGTCGATGCATACGTTGTGGCGGGGATCGCAGACCACATCACGCCCTGGCAGAGCTGCTACCGCACCACACAGCTGCTCGGCGGGCAGACCAGGTTCGTCCTGTCGACCAGCGGCCATATCGCCGCCCTGGTGAACCCGCCGGGCAACGCCAAGGCTACGTACCGCATCAACGCCAAGAACCCGGCCGATCCGCAGCAGTGGCTGCAGACAGCGGCGACCCGGGAAGGCAGCTGGTGGCCGGACTTCGTCACCTGGCTCGACGACCGCTGCGGCCCGAGGAAGGACGCGCCCACCACCCTTGGCGGCGACGGGTTCCCGCCGCTGATCGAGGCGCCCGGCACCTACGTGTTCGATCGCTGAAGGACTCATCATGTACGAGAACATCGGTCGCTCGCTCGGCACCGACTACTTCCGCATCGCCGACCAGCTCACCGCCGAAGAGCGCGACTACTGGCGGCGTGCCCGCGACTTCGTCGACGACGAGGTCCTGCCCATCATCAACGGCTACTGGGAACGCGCCGAGTTCCCCTGGCCGCTCATCGAGAAGCTGGCCAAGCTGAACATCGTCGGCGACGGGATCTCCGGGTACGGCTGCCCGCCGATGAGCCCCATCGCCACCGGCCTGGTGCACATGGAGCTCAGCCGCGGCGACGGCAGCCTCGGCACCTTCGTCGGCGTCCAGGCAGGGCTGGCGATGCAGTCCATCGCGATGCTCGGTTCCGAGGAACAGAAACAGCGCTGGTTGCCGGCGATGGCAAGCCTGGAAAAGCTCGGCGCGTTCGCGCTCACCGAGCCGCTGCACGGCTCGGACTCCGTCGCGCTTGAGACCACGGCCCGCCGCGACGGCGACACCTGGGTCATCAACGGCCAGAAGAAATGGATCGGCAACGGCACCATCGCCGACGTGGTGGTGCTGTGGGCCCGCGACACCGCCGACCGCAAGGTCAAGGCGTTCCTGGTCGAGAAGGGCACGCCGGGCTACGACGCGCAGCGCATCGACGGCAAGGGGTCCCTGCGCGCGGTGTGGCAGGCCGAGATCCAGCTCACCGACGTGCGGGTACCAGAGGGGAACCGCCTGCCGCTGGCGCACAGCTTCAAGGATGCCGGCGCCGTGCTCGCCGGTACGCGCAACACCGTTGCCTGGAGCGCGCTCGGGCACGCCACGGCGGCGTTCGACGCGGCCATGTCCTACTGCCGCCAGCGGGTACAGTTCGGCAAGCCGCTCGTCAGCTTCCAGATCGTGCAGGAGCGGCTGGTCAAGATGCTCGCGGAGCTGTGCGGCATGCAGCTGTACTGCCTGCGCCTGGGCCGGCTCATCGAAGAGGGGCGGCTCAGCGACACGATCGCCGCGCTGGCCAAGATGAACAACACCAGCAAGGCCCGCCAGCTCATCCTCGACGCGCGCGACCTGCTCGGCGGTAACGGCATCCTGCTGGACTTCCACGTCATGCGACACCTGGCGGACATGGAGGCGATCCACACGTACGAAGGCACCGAAACAATCCAGACTCTCATCGTCGGACGGGACATCACCGGTGTGGGCGCGTTTGCGTAGAGTCAAGCGGGACGTCCGTTACGTCGACGTCGACGGGGTACGGTTACGGGTCGCCATCCGCGGCACCGGGCAGCCGGTGCTCATGCTCATGGGGATCGGCGGCAACCTGGAGATGTGGGGTCCGTTCGAGGACGCGCTCGACGGCAAGACCCTGCAGACGATCACGGTGGACGCGCCCGGCACCGGGAGCTCCACGCCGTACCGGTTCCCGCGCCGGATGTCGGGTCTGGCATCCACAATGGACCAGATGCTCGACGTGCTCGGCTACCGCGAGGTCGACCTGCTCGGCATCTCGTTCGGCGGCGTGCTCGCCCAACAGCTGGCGTACCAGGCGCCGCACCGGATCCGCCGGCTGGTCCTGGCCGCCACCGGTCCGGGCCTCGGCGGTGTACCGGGTTCGCCACGCGTCCTGCTGGCGATGGCCACGCCGCGCCGGTACACCCAGCCGGACTATTTCCGGCGGATCGCCGGCGACATCTACGGCGGGCTCGCCCGCCGCGACCCCGACGCCATCCTGCACGGCTCGCTGGCCCGCTTCGCGCACGCGCCGTCGTTGCGGGGCTACCTCTCCCAGGTGTACGCGATCGCCGGCTGGACCAGCATCCCCTGGTTGCGGCGGCTGTCCCAGCCGACCCTGGTGCTCTCCGGCGACGACGACCCGATCGTCCCGCTCGTCAACGGGCGCATCCTCAACCGGCTGACGCCCAGCTCCCGGCTGCACGTGGTCCACGGGGGCGGCCATCTCTTCCTGCTGGAACGGCCGGACGAGATGGCCGCCGTCGTCACCGAGTTCCTCACCGCCGAGACGCCGTTGCGCTCCTGATCGCACGCTGTCATGCGGCCCGCACGACCGCCGCTCCGGTCGTGCGGGTCGCTCCGGCCATCCGCTTCAGGAACTCGCTGTTGCCGCCCGTCCCGCGCAGCCGGTCCAGGAGCTGTTCCAACCCGTGCTGCGGGTCGGCGGCATGCAGCGCCCTGCGGACCTGGCGAACGACGGCCAGCTCCTCCGGCGGCAGGAGCAGCTCCTCCTGGCGGGTACCGGACTGGTGGACGTCGACCGCCGGGTACACCCGCCGCTCGGCGGCCTTGCGGTCGAGCTTGAGCTCGGCGTTGCCGGTGCCCTTGAGCTCCTCGAACAACAGCGTGTCGCCGGCCGACCCGGTCTCGACCAGCGCGGTGGCGAGGATCGTGAGCGAGCCGGCGCCTTCCACGTTGCGACCGGCGGTCAGCAGGCGTTTGGGCGGGTGCAACGCGGAGGCGTCGATCCCACCCGTGAGGACCCGGCCGCTCACCTTGGCCGCCAGGTTGTACGCCCGACCGAGCCGGGTGATCGAGTCGAGCAGCACCACCACGTCGCGGCCCAGCTCGACCAGGCGCTTGGCGCGCTCGATGCCGAGCTCGGCCACTGCCGTGTGCTCGTGCGGCAGCCGGTCGGAGGTCGAGGCGACGATCTCCCCGCGTACCGAACGCCGCATGTCGGTGACCTCCTCGGGCCGCTCGTCAACGAGCACGACCATCAGGTGACACTCGGGATGGTTCTCCGCGATGGCGGTGGCGACCGCGTGGAGCACCATGGTCTTGCCGGCCTTGGGTGGCGCGACGATCAGCGCTCGCTGGCCCTTGCCGATCGGCATCACCAGGTCGATGACCCGGGTGGTGAGCAGCCGCGGTTCGGTCTCCAGCCGCAGCCGCTCCTGCGGGTAGAGCGGGGTGAGCTTGTAGAACTCCGGGCGGCTGCCGGCCTTTTGCGGGTCCATCCCGTTGACGGTGTCCAGGCGTACCAGATCGTTCAGCCTCTCCCGGCGGCGCTCCCGCCGCTCGACTATCCGGGCCGCACCGGTGACCTCGTCACCCCGGCGCAACCGGTAGCGCGTCAGCTGGGCCGCTGACACGTGGGCGTCCTCGCACGTGGCGAGGTAGCCCGAGGTACGGACGAACGCGTGGCCGCCCACGACATCGAGGATGCCGGCGACGGGAACGAGGGCGTCGTCGTCGATCATGTGACTGCTCCAATGCGAAGGCCGACTACGGCCGGGTTCGATCACGCACGGCCCAGACGTTGGGCGTGGGCGTTGGGAGTACTGAAGAAGCCTCGGCGGGCGGCGACTGCCGGCATCCGCAGGGCGCGCCTACTGTAACACACCCGACCCGAAGGCGCTCGCTGCCGGCCGCACCGGGTCCACAGTGGACGGCACCGGATCGCAGATGCCGGGACCGGGCGGGGTAAGCCGGCGCGATATGGGTAGCCGGTGTGTCGACAGTGTCTTGGCGAACAGTGTCCGTCTCCCAGATGCGGGGCTCCTCAAATGACCATTCGACGCGCGATCGCGGGCGTCGGGCTGCTGGCGCTCGCGGCGAGCCTGACCTACGTGGTCCACGGCATGCTGACATCCCTGCCCGTCGCGGTGAACCCGACGCCGCCGCCGGAGTCGTCGCCGCCGGAGCCCCCGCACGCGGCGCTCGGGATCCGGGTCCGGGGCGGCCAGATCGTCGAGGCCAACGGCCGCGAGCTCGTGCTGCGCGGAGTCAACCACGCCTACGCCTGGTTCCCGGAGCGGAACAGCTCGTTCGCCGACATCAAGGCCACGGGCGCGAACTCGGTACGCGTCTCTCTGGCCACCGGCCACCAGTGGGGGGTCACCAGCGCGGCCGACGTCGCGGGCGTGGTCTCCCGGTGCCGGCAGAACCGCCTGATCTGCGTGTTCGACGCCCACGACACGATGGGACTCGGGGAGACAGGCGGCGCGGCGACCCTGGCCGAGGCGACCGACTACTGGCTCAGCGTCCAGAGCGCGCTCACCGGCCAGGAGAACTACGTGATCGTCAACATCGGCAACGAGCCGTATGGCAACTACCACTACCGCACATGGGTCGTTGACACGGCCGCCGCGATCCGCCGGCTGCGCGCCGCCGGCTTCCTGCACACGCTCATGGTCGACGCACCGGACTGGGGTCAGGACCTTTCGTTCACGATGCGCGACAACGCCCGGGCCGTGCTCGCCGCCGACCCCTCCGGCAACACGGTCTTCAGCGTGCACATGTACGGCGTGTTCAACACCGGCGCCAAGGTCGGCAGCTACATGGCCTCGTTCGTGAAGCGAGGCCTGCCGCTGGTGGTCGGCGAGTTCGCGTACATGCACAAGTTCGGCGACCCGGCCGAGGACGCGATCATGGCGTACGCCCAGACGAACCGCCTCGGCTACTTCGGCTGGTCGTGGAGCGGCAACGACCGCGAGGTGGGGTACCTCGACATGGTGAACGACTTCGACCCGAGCCGGCGTACTCCGTGGGGGAACCGGTTCATCAACGGCCCCAACGGGCTCAGCACGACCTCCCGGGAGGCGAGCGTCTACCGGCCCGGCCGGCAGCGGGCGTAGCGCGGTGCGGCCGTCCGACGGACGCGGCATCGCCGAACGGGTACCCGCGAGAGCTCCAACGGCGCGGCATCGCGAAGATCCGCCCTGAAGGCTCGCCACGGCGACACCGGTCTCCTATACTCCGCCAGGTCACCCATCCGCGTGAAGCATTCCACTGCCCGTAGAGTGCGTCATCCGCCTTCCCCACGGGCGGTCCGACCCGTTGTGGATATTCGCAGGAGCATGCGTTGACCATTCGCCCCCACATGCGCCTGCTGTCCTTTGCGCTGAGCCTTGTCATGCTCGCCAGCGCGGCGGTCGCCGCGGGCTGCCGGTCCCCCAAGGCCTCCGGCCCGACCAGGATCACGCTCGGGTTCACGGCCTGGCCCGGCTGGTTACCGTGGGAGGTCGCCAAGGAGCAAGGGCTGTTCGCCAAGAACGGCCTTAATGTGGAGCTAAAGTACTTCACTAACTACACCGACAGCCTTCTGGCGCTGGAAACCGGAGCCCTTGACGCCAACAGCCAGACGCTCAACGACACGCTGATCTCGGTCAGCGCGGGAGCGAAACAGACGGTGGTTTTGGTCAACGACAACTCCACCGGAAACGACAAGATCATCGCGCGCGACGGCATCACCAGCGTCGCCGATCTCAAGGGCCGGAAGGTCGCGATCGTACAGGGAACGGTCGACCACTACCTGCTCCTGCTCGCCCTGGGGCAGGCGGGTCTGGGCCAGCAGGATGTCGTACTCGACCCGCAGTCGACGAACGCGGCGGCGGCCACGGCGTTCGCGGGCGGCCAGGTCGACGCCGTCAGCGCTTCCGCGCCGTTCACCACCAAGGCGCTCCAGCGTCCCGGCAGCCACGCCATCGCCACGTCCGCCGAGTTCCCCGGCGCCATCCCCAACCACCTGGTCGTCCGGCCGGCGCTCATTCATGACCATCCGGAAGCGGTCCAGGCGCTGGTCGACACCTGGTTCGACACGCTCAGATGGATCAAGAGCCACAAGGACACGGCGGTCGCCATCATGGCCAGGACGAGCGGCGTCGGTGTCGACGACTACCAGACCTTTGACGCCGGAACAACCATCTTCACCCGCCGGCAGAACCTCGACGCGTTCACGCCTGGTACCACCCCGCAGCACCTCAACTTCCAGGCGGCACTGATCGCCGACTTCGTCTTCGGCACCGGCATGGTCCAGAACCGCCCATCCTTGGCTGGTCTGCTGGATGAGCGGTTCGTCAAGTCGGTACCGGACTGACCACGACCGGCGGCCGCGCCGGCGACGCATTGCGCAGATGAGGAACGACAGCCCATGACAGCACCTGCCACGCCCCAGAGCCCGGAGCGCAGGCGACGGCGTACCGTACAGATCTTCGTCGCGGTTCTCGTTCTCGTCCTCCTGCTCGCGCCCGTGGTCTACCTGTTCGGCCAGCTCTGGAGCTCGACCGGAAGCGCGATGGAGATCGCGCAAACCGAGCGCGCCGCCGTCGCGTACGCCCGGCCGCTGCACAAGCTGCTGGCGGCGCTGGTCGACGCGCAGTCCGCGGCTGCGCGCGAGACGGCGGTCGACGCTCCCGGCGTACGGGCAGTGGTCGACGCGGTCGACCGGCAGCTGACCGACCCGCTCCAGGCGCGGCAACGCTGGAACCAGCTGCGGCACGAGATCGACAGCACGCTCACCCAGAACCCGAGCGGTTCAGAGGCGCTGCGTGGGTACGCCGCGCCGATCGCGCTCACCCAGGCGCTGCTCGCCCGGATCGCCGACGCATCCAAGGTCACCGGCGACCCAGGGGTCGGCTCGTACCGGCTCATCGACGTTGCCCTGCAGCGGCTGCCCGATGCCGTCGCCTCCGCGGGGCAGGTGGCCGCACTGGCGTCCATCTCCGACAACCCGCCGCCTCCGGGCAGGTCGAGCCGGCCGGCCGGTCAGCCCGACCCGCGCTTGGCGGTGGCGGTCGATCGGCTCATCCAGGCCGCCAACCAGGTCGGCATCGGGCTCCGCGCCGGCACCAACCCCGAGGGCACCTACGGCGTCGATCTCCGCCTGCTCGAACTACTCGACGAGTTCGCCGCCGCCATGGATGAGCTGAGCCAGACCGCGGCCGGCCTTGACGTGCCGGGCAGCGGTGCGCGCGACCGTATCGACGCGGTGAGCGACCGGGCGAAGACGGCGGCGCTGGCGCTCGGCACCGCGGTGCTCAACGCCTTCGACACCCAGCTCGGCGCGAACGCCAGGGGGTACACGATGCAGCGCCGGATCCTGGTGCTGTCCGGCGTGGTCATCGTGCTGGCCGCCGTGGCGCTGTTGTGGCTGCGGGTACCGGGGCCGGCGGCGCCTCCTGCCGTCGCCCCCGAAGCACCGGTCGAGAAGACCGAAGGCCGGCATGGCTACCCGGCCGAGAGCGAGGACGCCAAGGCGGACGGTTCGCAGGGCATCCCCAAGCTTGTCGACGCCCGCGAGCTGCTCGCGCCGGAGCTGGTACCCGCGGGTCGCGTGGTACGCGTCATGAAGCGGCAGGATAGCGATGATCATCAATAGGCTTCGGGTCCGGGGGAAGCTGAACCTGCTGCTCCTGCTGCCGCTGGCCGCTGTTGTGCTCGTCGCCATACCGTTCGTCTTCGGCCAGATCCAGAACGCGCAGTCGTCGACGACCACGGCCGATGCCGCACGCAACGCGCGGCAGCTCGGTGCGCTCGTCTGGGAGCTGCAGCGCGAGCGGCTGGTCACCGCCGGTTACCTGGCCAACCCGAATGACGACGGCGCCGCCATGGTGCTCCAGCAACAGGTCGTCGCAGACAGCGCCGAGGCTCTGCGCCGGTCGCTGGGTCCCGCGTCCGACGAGCTGACCAGCGCGCTGGTGCGGTTGGGCTCGCTCGCCGAGCTGCGCCAGAGCGCCCGGCGCCGGGGCGCGGCGCTGGACAGCGTCGCGCGCGCGTACCACGCGGTGATCGGCGCGCTTATCGACGCGTTGCGGCTGGTGCCCCAGCGGACCAGCGACGCCGAGGGGACCAGGCAGCTCACCGCGCTCGACGCGCTGCTGCGCGCGAACGAGGAAAGCGCGTTACGGGGCATGGCGCTCGTCGCGACGGCGGTCAGCCCGCAGGTCGGGCGGGACCTGCTGGCCACGGCGTCGGCACAGTCGCAGATGTTCACCGAGCGGTTCGTCCAGCAGGCCGATGTCGACCAGGCGGCGCTCGTCGTACTCGTCGACCAGGGTGAGGCGGCGCGGCGCGCCGAAGCACTGGTCCAGCGCCTGCCCAACCCTGGCGACCGGAGCTCGGTCCAGGCGTTCGTCGGCCAGGCACTCGCCACGGTCGAGGCCCAGGCGGGGTTGCGCCGGCTGGTCCAGGACCGGGTGACCAGCCAGATCGCCGCCGCCGCGGCACGACGCGCGGGGAGTGCGCGCGTCGCCGCGTGGACGGTAGGCGTGGGGGCATCAGTACTTTTCGCTCTGGTCATCGCGCTCGCGGTCACCATCAGCCGGTCGATCGCCAACCCGTTGCAGCGCCTGACCCGGGCCGCCGCCACAGTGGCCGACCTGGCCAACGACGAGCTGGTACGCGTCACCGACGTCGAGCGGGTCGACGAGCAGCCGCCGCGGCTGGCCGCGATCGACGTGTCATCCGGCGACGAGGTGGGCGAGCTGGCTGTGGCGTTCAACCGGGTCCAGGCCACCGCCGCCCTGCTGCTGGAACGACAGGTGGTCACCCGCCGCAACGTCAGCCAGATGTTCGCCAACGTCGCGCAACGAACCCAGAACCTGGTCCGGCGCCAGCTGTCCCTCGTCGACGAGCTCGAACGCGACGAACAGAACACCCGCCTGCTGACCAGGCTGTACCGGCTGGACCACCTGTCCACCCGGCTTCGACGAAACGCCGAGAACCTGCTCGTCATCGCCGGCTCCCACGACCGGAGCCGGATCGCCTCGCCCACGCCGCTGGCCAGGGTCCTGCGCTCGGCACTGGCCGAGATCGAAGATTATCAACGGGTCAACCTCGGCACGGTCCACGAGGTGACCATCGCGGCTCCGCTGGTGTCCGACCTCGTTCTGGTGTTCGCCGAGCTGCTGGAAAACGCGACCGCGTTCTCGCCACCGGAGTCGGGTGTCGAGGTGCACGCCACGCCGATCGCCAACGGGTGGTGTCAGGTCAGCATCGTCGACCACGGCATCGGGATGACCCCGGAGCAGCTGACCGAGGAGAACCGCCGGCTGGTGGAGCGGGAGCGGCTCGACATCGCGCCGACCAGCGTCCTCGGCCTGTTCGTCGTCGGCCGGCTCGCCCGCCGGCACGGGCTCACCGTCGAGCTGGCCTCGACGCTGGGCCAAGGCACCACCGCATCCGTCGCGATCCCGCCCTCCCTCCACACCCCAGGCACCGCGGTGGTCGCGCGCCGCAAGCCGGGCGCCGCGGCGGTACCGCGGCCCGAACCGGCCCGGACGTCGGCCGCGCCGTCCCAGCGGCTGGCCACGTTACCGCCGCCGGTTGTGCCGCCGGTACCCGCGGTTCCCGGCAGGTTCCTGTGGTTCGGCACGAAAACCGTCGAGCTGCCGGTGGTTGGGGCGGACGCGGCCACCCAACCCGTGGAAGCGAGCCCGGCCGAGGTCGCGGTCTCGGCGCCGGCCGAGGTCGCGGTCTCGGCGCCGGCCGACGTTGCCGTCTGGGCGCCGGCCGAGGTCGCGGCCGCGACCGTGGAGCCCGCACGCCGCGGCCCCTTGAGCCGCCGGGTGCCCGGCGCGCAGCTACCCGCCGCCGCACCCCGTTCGCCCGACCAGACGGTGGCAGGCAAGCCGATGCGTGACGCCAACGCTGCGCGAAACGCCATGGACGCGTTCCAGAGCGCGCTCGCGCGCGCCGGCGGCTCGCTCGCACCAGCCTCCGCGCCAGCGCCCGCAGCACCGCCGCCACTCGTAGCACCACCGCCGCCCGCGCCGCTTGTGGCGCCCCCGCCGCCGCCACCGCTCGCGCCGGCCGCAGCACCGCCGCCAACGCCGCCGGGCTCCACCGCCGGGCCGGCGCCACTCTCCCGCCGGACCCCCGGTGCCAACCTGGCGCCCCGCCTGCGCGAAGCGCCGGCCGGCGACCCGACCCGCCCGGTCACGACCGCACCGCAGCGGGACCCCGAAGCCGAGCGCACAGTGTTCGACGGATACGCCGCGAGCCTGGCGCAGGCGAGCAGGCTGGCCGGGCTCGGACCGACCGATGAAGATCAGTCACCCCCTCGCACGAAAGAGAGCAGCCAATGACCACGCCCGCATCCGAAGTCAGCACCGAAGCGCAGAACTTCAACTGGTTGGTGGGGCGCTTCGCGCACGAGACCGCAGGCGTGGTCGCCGCGATCGCGGTGTCTTCGGACGGTCTGCTGATCGCGATGTCAGCCGGGCTGGAGCGGGCCGACGCGGACCGTCTGGCGGCGATCTGTTCCGCGACGCTCAGCCTCGCGCACGGCGTATCGGAATGCTGCCCACTCGGCGAGCCCGACAAGGTGGTGATCGAGCTGACCCAGGGATACCTGCTCGTGTGCACCATCAGCGTGGGCTGTTCGCTGGGTGTGCTGGCGTCCAAGCAAGCGAGCCTGGGCACGGTCGCGTACGAGATGGCGGTCTTCGCCAACCGTGCCACCGCGGTGCTCACTCCCCGCCTCATCGAGGAACTGAAGTTGACCGTCGGAAGCTGACGTGATGTTCGAGGAACCCGACGGCGTCGACGAGCCTCCGCTGAGCGAGACGAGGCCGTACCTCGCCGTGCGTGGTGACCTGGACGACCCGGCCGGTACGCCGGAAGCGGACACCCTTCCGTCGCTGCGGCCGTACCTGCTCACCTCCGGACGAGCTGAGCCGGTGGACCAGACGTTGGAGATCGAGGCGCAGGTCCTCGTGACCGACCTGGGCGTGACGGAGCACGCGCACCTGTCGTTCGAGCATCGCGACATCGTGGAGCTGTGCGCGACGACGATGTCCGTGGCCGAGGTGGCCGCCCGGCTCAGGCTGCACATCGGCGTCGCCCGGGTGCTCGTGGCCGACCTCGCGGCGCTGGGGTACCTCGTTGTCGAGCGCCCGAGCTTCCAGTTCTCGCAAGACTCGAACCTGATCGAGAGGGTAATCCGTGGACTCGAAGCTATCCGCTGAGCCGCGGTCCGGCGCAAAGCGGCCGCCGATCCCCGTGAAGATCGTCATAGCCGGCGGCTTCGGGGTGGGCAAGACCACGGCGGTGTCGGCGATCTCCGAGATCCGGCCGTTGAGGACTGAGGCAGCCATCACCTCCGTCGCGGTCGGGGTCGACCGCGCCGGCCAGATCCCGGCGAAGACATCGACAACGGTGGCGCTGGACTTCGGCTGCATCACCATCGACGAGGGTCTCAAGCTGTACCTGTTCGGCACGCCGGGGCAGGACCGGTTCGGTTTCATGTGGCACGACCTGTCCCATGGGGCGCTCGGCGCTCTGGTCATCGTGGATGCGCGTCGCATCGATGACTGCTTTCCCGCGGTGGACTACTTCGAGAAGGCAGGCCTGCCCTTCGTGGTGGCCGTCAACCTCTTCCACGGCGAGCTGCCTCACGATCTCGCCGACGTACGGTGGGCCCTGGCGATCGACGGCGCAATCCCGCTCATCACGTTCGACGCTCGCGACCGGTTGTCGGTCCGCGACGCCCTGCTGGCGGTGCTCCGGCACACCCTGGCACAGACCAGCCCGACGTAGGTGGACAAGCTCCGCCGGAGGCCGGCGGAGCTGTCCACGCCTCGTGCGAGGGCTACTTGCCGCCCCAGTCGCGGGGGAAGCCGGGCATCTTCTGGCAGCCGCAGGTGGGGAAGAACAGCGGCGGCATGCCCGGGGTCAGGTACTTGGAGAGGGTGTCGGCGGTGATAACCGGCTGCGGCAGGATCCACTCCTTGGGTACCTGCTTGCCGGACAGGATGTAGGTCGCCGCGATGAGCGCGGTGCGCCACTGGTACACCGGGTAGGTGGGGGCGATCGCGGTCAGCTTGGTCTTCTGCCAAAGTGCCAGGAAGTCCTGCTGGTCCTCACCGGTCAACGCGGGGACGGGCTTGCCGATCTCCTTGAACGCCTCGGCCACCGCGACGCTTGCGAAGCCGGCGTCCAGCCATACCCCGTCGAGCTTGCCGAACCGCTGGACGTAGTCCTTGACGATGGTCTTCGCCTTCGCCAGGTCGACATTGTTGAACTCCACGCCGACGACGTCGACGCCTTCCCGTTCGAAGACCACCTTGGCCGCCGCCCACCGGTGCTCCAGCACGTCGACGTCGGGCAGGAGGCGCAGCGCCAGCACCTTGCCACCCCGGCCGGCCTTCAGCGCGATGAACTCCGCCGAGGCGGCGCCGAAGGCGTACCCGCCGATCGGGTGCACGAACGACACCGGGCAGTCAGTGGTGACGCCCCGGTCGAACACGACCACCGGTACCCCGCTCTGGCATGCCTGTTCCACCGCCGGGGTCAGCCCGGTCGTCGTGCTCGGCGAGACGATCAGCACATCGCATTTCTTGGTCTGCAGCTCCGCCAGGTCCGCGATCTGCTTGTCGTCCTTGTCCTGGGCATCAACGACGGTGAGCTGACCGATCTCCGGATGCAGCTTCGCCTCGGCCTTCATCGTGGTCAGGCCGGTCACCCGCCACGGGTTGCTTGTCGAGGCGTTGGAGAAGCACACGTGCCACTTGGCACCGGGCTTGGCGTACTTGCTGGTGTCCACCATGGTCGGTTGGATCATCTGCAGCCATGGGGTGGCCGGGTCGCCTTGGGGAGCGATCCGGCGCTGAGCCATCTGGCGGTCGAAATCGGCCTGGACAAAGTACTTCGACTGGCCGGTACCGGCGGGGGAGCTCTGCACCACCACGACTGGTGGCTCGGTAGCGGCCGGCTTGGGTGAGCTGCACGCGGCAGCCGCCAACGTCATGGCGGCCAGCACGGCGACGAACGCCGCTCCGCGTCTCGGCATGGGATACCACCTCTCCTAGGTCGGCCGGCGCGTAGGCATGGGGGTGTCGGCGCCGGCCGGGGGTACGTCAGAACACGCCCGAAGGGTCAGGGCGCCGCCAACCATGACGACCACTTCGGGGACGGTGCCGAGCGCGGCGCCCACCCCGAGCGGGATGCGTGTCGGATCGCCTGCCATCGTCGTCGAGGCCGCACGGCCGCGATTCATACCACGTTGGCGACCGGCACGTCCAGCGAGCCGGCGATCACAGCCGGAATGTGGCACGCGTTGCACCAGCGGGTCCCGCCGAGACCCAACATCGACACGAACCCCACACAACAACAGATGCACCCGACAACGGAGTCTCCGCGCCAGAGACATCCACTGTGGACGGACATGGCGGCTGTCGGGTACCCGCTCGGCCGGCTCCGCCGGGGACGCGTGCGGAGCCGGCCTGATGTGCCACTACACCGTTACTTGCCGCCCCAGTCCTGGGGGAAGCCCGGCATGTTCTTGCAGCCGCAGCTGGAGAAGAACAGCGGCGGCATACCGGGGATCAGGTACTGGCTGAGGTTGTCCGCCGTGATGACCGGCTGGGGCAGGACCCACTCCTTGGGCACCTGCTTGCCGGACAGGATGTAGGTCGCCGCGATCAGCGCGGTGCGCCACTGGTACACCGGGTAGGTGGGAGCGATCGCGGTCAGCTTTTCCTTCTGCCACAACGCAAGGAAGTCCTGCTGGTCCTCTGCCGTCAACGGCGGAACCGGCTTGCCGGCGTCCTGGAACGCCTCGGTCACCGCCACGCTGGCGAAGCCCGCGTCCAGCCATACCCCGTCGAGCTTGCCGAACCGCTGGATGTAGTCGCTGACGATGGTCTTCGCCTTCGCCGGGTCGGCGTCGTTGAACTCCACGCCGACCACGTTGACGCCTTCCCGTTCGAAGATTATCTTCGCCGCCGCCCAGCGGTTCTCCAGCACGTCCACGCCCGGCAGGATGCGCAGTGCGAGCACCTTGCCGCCCTTGCCGACCTTCTGCGCGATGAACTCGGCCGAGGCGGCGCCGAAGGCATACCCGCCGATGGGGTGCACGAACGACACCGGGCAGTCGGTGCTGACACCCCGGTCGAACACGACCACCGGCACGCCGCTCTGGCACGCCCGTTCCACGGCGGGAGTCAGCGCGGTCGTGGTGTTCGGCGAGACGATCAGCGCGTCGCATTTCTTGGTCTGCAGGTCGGCGAGGTCGGAGATTTGCTTGTCGTCCTTGCTCGCGGCGTCGACGATGGTGAGCTCGCCGATCTCCGGGTGCAGCTTCGCCTCGGCTTTGATCGTGGTCAGCCCGGTGACCCGCCACGGGTTGCCGGTACCGGCGTTGGAGAAGCACACGTGCCACTTGCCGCCTGGTTTGGCGTACTTGCTGGTGTCCACCATGGTTGGTTGGTTGGATCATCTGCAGCCACGGTGTGGCCGGGTCGCCTTGCGGCGTCACGGTGCGCTGGGCCATCTGGCGATCGAAGTCGGCCTGGTTGAAAAACTTCGTCTGTGCGGCGCTAGAGCTGCTGGGCGCCCCGCTTGGTTGTCCGCCCCCGGCGGGCTTCTTGGTCGAGCTGCACGCGGCAGCCGCCAGGGTCACGGCCGCCGCCAACATCACGATGACCGTCGATCTGCTTCTCCGCATCAAAACCCCCTCCTAGCCCGACCGTCGCGCACGGTACGCCGTGTACGCGCCGGCCGCGATAATCAGAAGACCCTCCGCGCTGTCGCGTAGCGGCCTGGCGAACCCGAACAGGTTGAGCAGG
>WNGF01007788.1_pt1 | contig 20679 bp, 23 predicted proteins | sample 5400641 | NCBI WGS metagenome assembly WNGF01 (sample SAMN13153371, study PRJNA577476) | soil metagenome | isolation source: 80 cm soil or saprolite under grassland replicate 2 | place: USA:California | collected 2016-06-15
GAGATCCTCACTCCCGAGACCATCGAGCACGTGTACGGGACGCCGGTGAAGTACCATCGCCACGATGACCTGGGTTAGCACCCTCTCGCTGTCCATCGCGATGTCAGCAGCCGCGGGTCTCGTGGGCTGCTTCGCCGTGATGCGCAGGATGTCGCTCGCTTCGGACGCGATGGCGCACGTGGCCCTGCCGGGCATCGGAGTCGCTCTCGCCTTTCACGTGCACCCGATCCTCGGCGGGATGGCGATGCTGCTGGCCGGCACGCTCCTCATCTGGACGCTCGAGCGACGGACGCGGATCTCGACCGAGACGATCATCGGTGTGGTCTTCTCCGCAGCGCTCGCGGTGGGCAGCATGCTCGCCACGGGAGACGAGCTCATCGAGGCCCTCCTCGGCGCCCCCGGAGCACTCGGGACGCCGGAAGTCGCGCTCGGGCTCGTCGGCGCCGCTGGCGTCGTCGCATTCATCCTGACTCAGCGGAATCGCCTCGTTCTCGCCCTCATGTCGGCCGACATCGCCAGGACCGCGGGGATCGACGTGGCGCGGCTCGACCTCCTCTATCTCCTCGCATTTGCTGTGACCGTCGGACTCGGGCTGCGTTACCTCGGCGTGCTCCTCATGGGCTCTCTCATCATCATCCCGGCCGCGACTGCAAAGCTCCTGGCCAGGAACCTCAATGGAATGCTCAGCATCGCGGTGGTCGTCGCCGTGCTCTCCACGGTTTCAGGCGAATACGCGGCTGCAAGACTTCACCGCGCGACCGGTCCGGTCATCGTCACGATTGCCGCTGGGCTCTTCTTCGTCGCGTCCCTCGCGCGCCGCCGATGAGCCTGGTCGCCGCACGGTCGCGCACCGGCCGGCGTCTGGAAAATCACCACTTCTGCGGTCGTCCAGGAAGGGGCTTGCTCCGATTCCGAGGCGCGTTCTATGAATGGAGCCTCGATGTGATGCCGAGACCCGTGCGAACGCTTGAGCCACGAGTAGCGACGAGAGCGTGGGGCCGCCGTGCTGCGGTCCTGGCGCTCTTGCTCGTCGCCTCTCAGCTCTCGAGTGCGACGCACCTCCTGCTGGTCCGGCATGCGGTCTGCCCGCTCGACGGCGAGCTCATCCATCCCGACGAGGCCGGCGGGCACCACGAAGCGCAGGCCCACGCCCGGAACGAACGCTTACCGCGGGTTGCCGCCAGCGAAGCACGGGAAGCGCATCACGGCCACGAACACTGCATCCTGGCGTCCCAGCGGCGCGACCGGGCGGACCTCCGCGACCGGGCCGTTGCTCTTCGGGAACCTCCCCGCGCCGTCCTCGCCACGCTCTCGGCTGGTAGCGCTCCACTTCCGGCGCGCATCGCGCTGCATCGCCTCGCGCCGAAGCAGTCACCTCCCGCCTAAGTCGCCCCAACGTCCTGAGCTGAGCGCTTGTCGCTCCACGTGTGCGCCGCTGCTGACGCGCATGCGGGGATTGGCTCATTGGCGCGTCTCCGAGCGCCCGCGACGATGGCGCCGCTCCGCCCATCACCCGTAGTCACTCGCTCCCCGTAGCGTCCGGGGCCAGCGCCGCCGCCAACGTGCGTGCGTCTGGCGCCTGGCGTTCCGGAGATCAATTCCTGGAGGTCCGTGCTTGGAGAGGGTTCCTCTCACACCCAAGATCGGTCGGGTTGCTTGCCATTTGATTCTTGCCGTGGCCACCGCGCGGCTGGCCGCGCCGACCCGCACTGTGGCCCAGCCGGAGCAGGGGGTGCGCCCGCCGCAGCTCCTGCAGCGCACGGAGGCGACCTATCCCCCGGCGGCGCTCGCAGAGCGTCGCGAGGGCAGCGTCACGGCCGAGGTCACGGTCGATGCCACGGGCCACGTCACGGATCCGAAGATCGTCGAGTCCGGCGGAAAGGAGTTCGACGACGCGGCGCTGGCTGCGTTGAGCCACTGGGTCTTCGCGCCCGCGGAGGAGAGCGGGAAGCCCATCTCCGTCCGGATCCGCATCCCGTTCGCGTTCCGGCTCCCCCCTCCACCGCCGCCGGAGCAGCCAGCGCCCCAGGGCCCGCCCGCAACTGCGCAACCGCCTTCTCCGGCTGAGCCCCCGGCATCGCGACCTGCCGAGGCGCCCGCGAAGCCAGGGGAAGAGCTCGAGGCGAGGTGAGAGGCCGCGCGCGACCGAAGAGCCGCGGAACGACGGATTACGACGTGACCGTCGGGCAGCTGTCGCTCGTGCCGCGCAAGGCCGCCGACGAGCTCTTGAAGCTCGCCCCGGGCATCCTCCTCACCAACGAGGGCGGCGAAGGGCACGCGAGCCAGGTCTTCCTCCGCGGGTTCGACGCCCGTGAGGGTCAGGACATCGAGTTCTCCGTCGCGGGAGTGCCCGTCAACCAGGCCGGCAACCTCCACGGGAACGGATACGCCGACCTCAACTTCGTCATCCCCGAGGTCGTCTCGTCATTGCGGGTGCTGGAGGGCCCGTACGACCCGCGGCAGGGAACTTCGCCGTGGCGGGGAGCGCCGAGTACGAGTTGGGCCTCGAGGAACGCGGCGTAGGGCTCCTGGCCGGCTACGGCAGCTACGCGACGCGGCGCGTGCTCGCGCTGTGGGGGCCACCGAGTCCTGCTGGGAGGTGCCTCATGAGGTGCGCTTCGATTCTCGCTGGCCTCGCGCTCTGTGCGTGTGGCGGCACCGGCAGTGCGCTGGTCACCTTTCACGCCGCGGCCGCGGGCCCCGCTGACGCCGTCGCCGGGCAGCCGCTCGTCTTCACGAACGGGCTCGGATACCAGGTGACGCTCACCCGGGCGTGCCTGCACATTGGCGCTCTCTACCTCAACCGCTCGGTCCAGGTATCGGTGGCGCAGGCGACGAGCTGCATCCTCCCTGGCATCTACTCGGGGCAGGTGACGAGCCCGCTCGACGTGGACGTCACCTCCCCTGCCGCTCAGCCTTTCCCGGCGGATGGCGAAGGCACGGCCGACCTGTCGCAAGCCGCCGAGGTCTGGCTCTTCGGCACCGACGTGAACGCCACTGCCGACCCGACGACCATCGCGGACGTCGCTGGCACGGCGGTGCAGGGAGGCACCTCGATCACGTTCACGGGACAGTTCACGATCAGTCAGAACCGCGCACTCTCCACGGGTAACCCGGCGCTGCCGGGAGCGAGCCCGCTCTGCAAGCAGCGGATCGTCACACCGATCCGCGTCAACTTCTCCCTCGCCCAGGGCGGAACGCTCCTCGTGCGCGTCGACCCGCGCGAATGGTTCAGGAACGTCGACTTCGCCCACATCCCCGCCGATCCCATCAATCCGGCGCAGCGGAAGTTCCTCGACAGGTCGGAGGGCCAGCCGGACCTCGCTTCTACGGCGGCCTGCGCGCGGCGAGCGGTACCTACCTCTTCAACTGGCAGTCACCTTGACCGAGCAGGTGCTCGCGACGGTCCTGCCTTGCAAAGGAGAACGGACGTGAAACTCGGATCGCACATCACCATCCTTGCCGCTTGTGCCGCTGCTGGAGCGCTGTTGGCCTGCGGCTCATCGAGCAGCAGCGGTAACGCTGGCCCGAAGACCTGCGGCTCCCCGACCTCCGGCGGCGGGGTCCTCCAGCCGTTCACTGCGCCATGCACCGACCAGGGTAGCAATGCCATCCTCGTGACGGCCTCGGGCGAGCTCCTTGCGCTCGGCGGATACGGCTTTCCCCCTGCGTCGCCTGACGATGTGGCGTTCGTCGACGGCTGGGCGTTCACCTTCTCGAAGGTGCTCGTCACCTTCGATCACGTGACGCTCTCGGAGAACCCTGATCTCTCGCCCACGGACGAGTCACAGACGGGCGCCCTCGTCGCCCAGGCTGACGGCCCGTGGGCTGTCGACCTGCACAAGGGTGCCCCTCTGCTCGGCAAGGGCGGCTCCGGTGAGCAGGCGGTCCCCATCACCGCCTTCACCGGCCAGAACAAGAAGGGGAACTCCGGCTTTGATCCCGCCCAGCGCTACGCCTTCGGCTTCGACATCATCCCCGCGACGACGAACGCCAAGAACGTGAACCTGAATGCGAGCGATCTCACGGATTACCAGGACATGATCAGCAAGGGCTACACGGCGCTGTTCATCGGGACAAGCCACCTTCCAGGGAACAGGCTGCACGCAGAGCGCAGCGTACGACTTCACCGCCCCGCACTTCCCTCAGGTGGTGAACTTCCGCCTCGGCTTCACCTCGCCCGTCACGAACCTCAATTGCCAGAACCCCGACAAATATCCGGCGACCGCGTTCGGCGGCGAGGAGCATCAGCGCGGCGTCGCGCTGAAGTCGAACCAGACCACCGTCGCGCAGGCCACCTTCCACACCGATCACGCGTTCTGGGAGAACTTCGTGCACCCCGCTCGACCTGCCCAAGGCGAGCACGAGCGAGCAACTCCAGGTCATCTTGTCGGTGGTGCTCCCGGCGCACGGTGGCATGCTCGTGAACGGAGAGCCGGTCGCGGACGATGGCGCTTTGCTTGCGCGCGCTCAGGACTCGCTGTCACGCGACCCCGAGCTGCGGGCGGTCATCAACGCCGACGGCGCCGTGCCGCACCGCGACGTGGTCCACGCCCTCGATCTCTTGAAGCGAGCGGGCATCGCGCGGGTGGCGTTCGGGGCGCTTCCCGAGGAGGAAGGTCGGCCTTGAAGAGCGCTTCCGCAGCACCTGCGTTCGCGCGCGGCACCACCCACGCATCGTCGATGTCGTGCTGGCGGGTCGCCTGGACCGCCCGATTCGCCGGTCCGCCCTCGCGGTCTTGGTGGCCGCGTCCATCCACGCGGGCCTGTTCGCCTGGGCCACGACTCCCGGATCTTCGCTCGGGACTTGGAGCGCCGAGCTGGCTGCACGGCTCCACGAGGAGATGGGCCGCGAGCGGGTGGTGGAGCTCACGCCACCACCAACTCCTCCGCCGCCGCCGGCACAATCTCCGCCGAAGCGCGAGCCACTCGCCAGGGTTCCTCGTCAGGTGCGGCGCGGGGATTCGCGTCCACCGCCCCCCGCGCAGGCGGGGCGCATCATCGCCCAGGAGGGGCCGCCCGCGCCGCTCGACCTCACCGGCGACACCTTCGTGACAGGGACGGCGCAGGCCTACGCGGGCGGCGTCACCTCGCCGACGGGAACCAACCCCAAGGCCGTGGAGACGTCGGAGGTGGATCCGAAGGCGCCACCTGGCGAGCCCGACCGCTCGCACCCGGTGGCGCTCGCGGACGAGGACTGGCGCTGCCCCTGGCCACACGATGCCGAGGCCGAGCAGATCGACGAGCAGGTCGCCGTGGTGAAGGTGGTCGTCCGCACAGACGGGAGCGCTGTCTCCGCTCGGATCGTGCGCGATCCCGGCCACGGCTTCGGGGCTGCGGCCATCGAGTGCGCTCTCCGGACCCGGTTCACGCCGGCAGCCGATGGCGCTGGGCGCCCGATCCAGGCCGAGTCGCCTCCGGTACGCGTGCGATTCACCCGGTGAGGAACCTGCGATGCGACCGAGGACGCTCCTTCCGCCCATCCTGCTCATCACAGCCCTCATGACGAGCTTCGGAGGCCGACGGGCGACGCAGGAAAACTGCCGCCTGATTCTCGACCGCCTCGTCGATCTCGAGCTCGCGGAGCGGGGATTCCGCGACCCCGCGCTCGCCGCTCGCTGGCGCGCAGAGGCGAGGGCCACCCACGCCGCGGATCTCGCCACGTGTGAGGGGAAGCGCATGCCGCGCGCGGCCCTCGCGTGTGTCCAGACGGCAACCCGCTCCGGGGAGATCAGCGACCGATGCTTCAGATGACGGAAGCGCGTGGACGAGTCCCATGGCACGGGTCTCCAGTGCTTCACGGCGCCCTCATGCTCCCGAGCGCGCGCAGAGCGCGGTTCTCCAGCACGCGGCTAGGCGCACCCTGCCGGGCGACGCGGACCATCGCGCGCCCGAGCTCCTCGGTGCTGATCACGGCCGTTGGCGCGATCGCCCGCACCAGAGGGCGATCACGGTGTCGCCGCGGGGGAGAGGCCAGACAGTACACCCGATTTGCCAGACACCATCCGGGTCACTCGCTAGCGCGCCTCGGTCGGCGGCGCGTAATGCTCCGGAGGGGACTCGATCGGGAACGCGGCCAGGGACTCGAGCATCTCGTCGTCCACGAAGCACCACGCCCAGTCCTCGCCGGGCTCGAAGGACTTGATGACCGGGTGTTTCGTCCGACGGAAGTGCCGGGTCGCGTGGTGATTCGGCGAGTCGTCGCAGCATCCGACGTGGCCGCACGTCATGCAAAGCCGCAGGTGCACCCACGAATCGCCTACCTCGAGGCACTCCTGGCAGCCGTGCCCACTCGGCGTGACGGGTTCGTGCCGCGGTCGCGTGAACTTCCTCAGATGGCTGCACATCGTTCCCTCCGGCGGTCGGGGTGGCCGGCGCCAAGGTGATTCCTAATCGTCATGCGACGAGCGGACCGCTGAACTTGCGAGCGCGCGCTCGTCTTCTCCCTCTCGAGGCTGCCGCCGTTTCATCCAGCGGACGCGTTGGCGCATGCCGACGCTGATCGCGCATGGCGCCGACGACCAGATCGTTCCGATCGCCACCTCCTCCCTCCTCTCTGCGAAGCTCGTCAAGGACGCCACGCTGAAGGTCTATCCCGGCGGCCCGCACGGCCTCGCCACCACGCGGGCCGATGAGCTTAACGCTGATCCACTCGCGTTCATCCACTCCGGCGCACGCTATGCCTCCGCGCCGCGGAAGGCGCGCGGCCGCTCACGCATTAGTCTCGCAGGCTCTGCTTGGCACTCGGTCTCCGGTGTCGGCCGGTCCATGCCTCACGCTCCCTTCTCCGTCGTTCGCCCGACCGCCTCCGCGGCGTGCGTCACCGACTCCGCGGCACCGCGCGAACGTCGCGCGTCCACGCTGAACGCGCCCGGACCTGCACCGAGGACTGCGAGGAGGCCACCGCCGATGCTGAAGTTTTTCAGGAACTGGACCGTCTGGAGCTGCGCCTCGGCGCCCTGGTACGCCCAGAAGTTGTGGAAGACGAGCGTTACCGGGACGAGGAACGCGACGAGCGCCGCGACACCCCAGCGCGTCTTCCAGCCCGCTAGCAGGGACAGCGCCCCGAGGACCTCCAGCGCGGTGGCGCCCGCCAGCAGGATCACCGGAACACCCTTGGCGCTGGCGTACGCGACCGTGCCGTTCCAGCTCGCCAGCTTTCCCAGCCCGCTGACGAGAAAGATGACGCTGAGACCGAACCGCCCGGCGAGCAACGCCGCACTCGACTTCCTGTCCATCCGACCACCTCTCCTTTTCAGCGCGCCCCGGAGGCCATCTCCGCCGCCGGCAGCGGTGCGGGGACGATATAAGCTGTTGCACCGTGCCGGGCTACGTCGGGACCATGCACCGGACCGGTGCGCACGGGCGAACAATGGACCTGAACCGGATCGCATCTTCGCGCGCGCATTACTCGGTGCACACGAGTGCTGAGGGCATAGGCGATCCGCCGGAGGACGCCGACAGAGCTCACGCGCGGTGATGCGAAGAGCGCCGGGTCACTGATCGGGGGACGTCGCTTGCAAGGGCTCGGGGGGCTGCACTGGTGGACGGCGACGGGCCTGCGACGACTCTGGGCGGCGCCGCCGCTGCACCGGGACGAGGCGGACGGACCGGTGCTCACGCGCAGACCGGAGCGCCGCCTCGACGATTCGCACGTCCGCGAGGCCCTCCCACCCGTCGGGCTCTGGGTCGCGATCCTCGAGGACGCAGCTGGAGAACTCGAGAATCTCGGGCGCGAACTGATCCGACGGCCCGTATTTCTTGACCGTCATCTTCTCGTCCACCGTGAGATGCCGGACGAGGCTCCCCACGTACTCGTACGCCGGGTCGAGCCGGACGTCCCCGGTCGTGCCCACGAGGCGGTAGTTGTCGATCGGGGCGGCGCCGAAGCTGCAGGTGAAGGTGGCGAGCCGCTCGTCCGGGAAACGCAGCAGGACCGACCAACCCTCCGGCACTCCACGGAAGCGCCGATCACGCGCACCCACCTCCATCGCCATCACCTCGTTCGGTTCGGCGCGAAACAAATAACGCGCGGCATTGATGCAATACGACCTCCACCGCTTCCATGTTCGCCCGCTCGAAGTGGAGCCGGTAGGCGACCATGAGCTTCACCTCGCCTTCCTCGGCGGCTTCGATCATCCGGCGACACGCCTCCTCGGAGGTAGCCATCGGCTTCTCGGTGAGAACGTGCACGCCCGCGCGCGCCGCTCGGATGGCACACTCCTCATGGAGCGTGTTCGGGAGCGTGACGTACACTGCATCCACGTCCTCGCGGGCGAGCACGTCATCGAGATCTTCGTAGCGGAATGCCGGTACGCCGTACCCGGCACCGAGGGCCTTGCGCTTCTTCGAGTCGCCGGAAACCAGCGCCACCAGGCGAGAGTTCCCCCTCGCGTGCGCGAACGCGGGGAGTACCGCCGCCTGGGCGATGTGCCCGAGCCCGACGACTGCGTAGCCGATCGAGCGCCGCTCTGCGCGCCCTCCGCCATGACGTGCCATGTCGCCTCCTCGCGTCGAGCCCAACTCACGTGCGTGGTAGCCGCCTGGAACTTGTGTCCGGGTCCGGGCCTGGGCACGCCACGTCTTCGGAGGTTCCCTCGACTCTCGGGACCATGCTCGCTTCGTTGCCAGGCGTTGCGAGGACGCCTGGCCGTCCAGCCGGACTGCCGCTTGGCGTCTTCGATAACGATGCTTGGCTGTCGGTCTTCGCCGTGCTCATTCGTCGAAGGACGCCATCGGCGCCTTCCTGAGCCGGCGGTAGTAGAAGCCGGCGCCATGGAGCGGCGCTACGGGGTTGTGCCCGGTCACGCGATCCTTCGCGACGAGCGTCGTCGTGGGCGCGGTCGCGTGCCGGGTGAAGAGCATGTCGTGCCCCACGCAGAGTCCCATGATGACGTTCATGTCCGTCCGGAGCTCGTTGAGGATGCGTGCCTGCGCGACCGGGTTGCACAGGGGCTCGAACGTCCCTGGGCGCACCTTGTCGGCCTCCCCGAGCCCGAGACACGTCTTGTCGAAGGATCCCACCTTGCAGCAGACCGACAGCGGCTCCAGTCCCTGCGCTTCGAGGATCGCGGCGAGCGCGCTCGTCTCCTCGAGGAGACCCACGCAGCTCGCGATGCCGACGCGTCGCCACCCCATGATCCGCACCAGCGCCACCGTGTCCTCGACCCGCGTCCACCGCGCGTGGACGGCAGCGCCCCCGCGCCTGTCATAGGAGAGCCCTTCCACGCGCGCGGCGCCGCGGGCGAGGCGCGCGTCCTGGTCGTCACCTCGGTACCGGGCGATCGCGGCCTGCACCGCGTCGGCGTGCTCCGTCCCGGGGCAGGGCCGGGGGCGCAGCGGCGGCACCGTGGTATTCGCGGGCCAGCACGCAGTCTCGCCGCGCGCGCGGAGCGCGGCACCGCAGCCGGCGCAGGCCGGCCCGCGCGATTCTCGCGAGGCCTCTCCTTCACGCGACGCCGTGCTCACCGTGACTCCGCGAGCGGCCGGGTGACGCCGGCGATCCGGCGCGCGTCGTCGACGCGCCGCTCCCAGTCCACGAGGCCCTTGATGGCGAGCTTCGCGCCGTCGGGCGAGCCGCCGCCGTGCATGCACCCGGGCACACCGCCGCCGATCGTGAGCCACTCGACGAGGCGCGCCAGCCGAGCGCGCGTCTCGCCGTCCACGGCGCCCCCCGCCGCCGTGAGCAGCGCCTCACCGTACGCGGGCGACCCGAAGTCCTTGAACGACGGGAGGCAGCCGGTCTCGGCGACGCCGCCAGAGATGTCCTGCGCGAGCACCTTCGTCTCGTAGGGCAGCCGCCCCACCTGCACCTTGTTCACGTGCGCCAGGAGCGGATCGGGGATGAAGAGCCCCGACGGATGGTTCCGGCCGAGGAACATCGCGCCCACGCCCACACTGAAGGTGACCTCGCTGTTGACGGCCATCTGCGTGAGCTTCTCCTGGAACGTCTTCTGCCCCAGGCCGTTGGCGCGCGCGAGCGCCAGCGCCGCGCCGATCATGACGTCGCCCTGCCCTGCCACGCACGCGCCGATGGCGGCGCGGTAGATGGCCGAGAAGATGGCGACGAACTTGCCGGTCGCCGTGTGCTCGCCGCACAAGAACACGCGGTTGCGCGGCACGAAGACGTCGTCGAAGAGCAGCCAGGCCTGCGTGATGCCGCCCGCCTTGGGCGCGTCCCAGCCCTCCTCCTCGTCGCGCGCGTCCGACGGCCGGCGGGTCTCGACGATGGTCAGCCCCGCGACGTCGCGCGGCACCGCGAACGCGACCGCGTGCTCCTGCTCCGCCTCGCCGTGCGCGGTTCCCGGCACGACCACGATCTCGTTCGCCGCGGCCACGGCGCAGATCTGCGCCTTGACGCCGCGGACCACGATCCCGTCCGGCCGCACCTCCGAGACATGCAGGTACGCGTCGGGATTCGGCTGCCGCGAGGCACGCAGCGCGCGATCGCCCTTGGCGTCGGTGAGCGCGCCGGCCAGGGCGGGCGCGGTGTCCTCCACGAATCGGAAGTACTCGCGCAGGCGCGCATGGTAGTCGGTACCGCGCTCCGCGTCCGTCTCGTGCGTCACGGCCCAGAGCGCGTTGAGGGCCGTCCACCCGGCGCAGGTCGCGCCCTGGCAGGTCCCCGTCCAGCGGAACTGCTCACGCTTCATGAGAGCGTTGCCGAGCACGTCCTCCGCCCCGCGCAGGAGGGTGTTCCAGCGGTGCGCGCGCTGGCCGCTGAGGGCGGAGGTGGTCGTGAAGTAGGGCGCGCGCACCTCGTCGAACGCCGCGTCGAACGAGGCCGCGACCGACTGCACGTGGAGGCGCGTCGCCGGGTCGGTCGTGACGTCCTCGACGACCCTCCCCCACTTGTGCACGTTCGGCCGGAGCTGCTGCAGGCTGCGCTTGTAGCTGTCGCCGTTGCGAAGGGCCATCTCGTGTCTCCGCGGGCGCGCCTACCGCGCCCAGAACAGGAGCCGCCGCTTGAGGCGATCGAGCAGCTCCATCGAGAGGAAGGTCACGGCGCCGGTGTAGAGGATCCCGGCCACCATGCGCGGATAGTCGGCGTAGTCGGCGTAGAACTGGACGAATCGACCCAGACCCGCGCTCGCGCCGAAGAGCTCCGCCACGGTGAGGAGGATGAACGAGAGCGCGAGCGCCACCGCCATCCCGGAGAACACGTGCGGCAGCGCGCCCGGGAGCACGATGCGCAGCAGGTACTCGGGCCCGCGCAGCTCGAGCACGCGGGCGCTGTCGCGGTGACGCCCGTCGAGCGCGAGCGCGCCGGCCGTCGTGTTGAGGAACACCGGCCAGAAGCCGCCCACGAAGACGACGAAGATCGCCGAGAGCCGGAACGTGGGCAGCACGGCGATGGCGTAGGGCACGTATACCGTCGGCGGCACCGGCGCCGCGACGCGCGCGAACGGCATGAAGGCGCGCGCGAGCCAGGGCGTCGTCGCCACCACCAGCCCGGCGGCGATGCCGGCGACGACCGCCAGCGACCAGCCCGGGACGAGGATGAGGAGCGAGCTCCAGGTGCCACGGAGCAGCTCGGGCAGCGAGAGCCAGAGGGCGCGCGCCGTCGCCGAGGGCGAGGGCAGGAGCGGGTTGCCGGTCTGGCGCCAGACGAGGTTCGCCGCCTCCCACGCGCCGAGGACGAGCGCGAAGAGGAGCGCGGCCTCGGAGCCGCGCGGCAGCGCGCGCCGCGCGAGTCGACCCGGCCGCGGCGCGCCGGTGGCGCCCACACGCCGCGGGGATGTGACGGCGTGGCCCTTCATCCTCGCCGGGACTGCGCCCGGCGCGGCGGCGGACCCCGTGACTGCCGCGCGCGTCAGGCCCCCGCTCCCCATCACAGGTTCCGCTCGACGAACTTCTTCTTCAGCTCGGCCCAGGAGGCGTCTTTCGGGTTCTCCTTCGCGAGCCCGTCGAGCGCCTCGCGGTAGAGCGCGAGGTCGACGTGGCCCTCGATGGGCGCCTTCGCGCCGGGAGCGGACGCGTCCACGAACTCGCTCTCCTTCATCGTTCGCCAGAACCTCTGGACCCCGTGCAGGTTCGGGTCGGTGCCCTGCTCCAGCCACCCGCTGTAGTAGGCCCTCTCGACGAGCCCACGGTCGAGCTTGAGGTACTTCACGATCGCGTCGACCGCGTGCGGCCGATCCTCGCGGGCGAGCTTCTCGGCCCGGAGCACGGCCCGCAGGAGCTTCACCCAGGTCCGCCGCTCCTTCAGTCGCGCGGCGGCCACCGTGATTCTGCAGCACGGGTGCCCTGGCTGCAGGGTGCGGCTCCGCGCGACGACGTGGAGCCCCTGGTCCTCGGCCCTGAGGTCGTGCGGTCCCCACACCACGCCCGCGTCCACCTGGCCCGTCTTCACGGCCTCGAGCACGGCCGGTGGGTTCTTGAGCTCGAAGATCTGGAGGTCGCTCTTCCAGTCGAGCCCCGCGTCGTGCAGGGCGCCGCGAAGCACCGCGTCGCCGCTGGCGAGCCGGACCGTCGCGACCTTCTTCCCGCGCAGGTCGGCGACTCCCTTGATGGCGCCGGCCTGGGCGTGGGTCGTCACGATCGCGGCGTCCTCGCCCATGATCCCTCCGATGATTCTGAGATCCGTGCCCTTCGAGATGTGGACGAGCGGCGCGGTCGTGCCGAACGCGCCCACGTCGATCTTCCCGGCATTGAGCGCGTTGATGCCGTCGGCCGAGTTCACGAACTCCACCAGCTCGACGTCGAGGCCTTCCTGCGCGAAGAGGCCCTGCTCCTTCGCCACGAAGAGCTTCGCGTGGCCGGTGACGGGCAGGTACCCGATGCGCAGCTTGTCCGCCGCAGTCGCCGGCGCCGCCGCGAAGAGCGCGCTCGCCAGGGCGAGCGTGAGTCCGATCCTCCTCATCGCTTCTCCTTCCTTCGTGGGGCTGTTCGCCCCTGCGTGAAAACGAGCGGCGCGAGGGTCCCGCGTGCCTTCATCCCTCGCGTCGATCGACCACCCGCTTCGCCTTGTGGACGGACCGCGGCAGGGTGCCTTCGGCGTGGATCACCACCCCGCGCGGACCCAGGCCGAGCCGGTTCTTGAATGCGGCGCGCACCCCGTCGGCGAGGGCGGCGTCCCGGATCGTCGACCCGGCTCGCCGCTCGACCTCGAGGTCGAAGCGCGTGAGGTGCTGCTCGCGGAAGAGCGTGATGCGGTACTCCCCGCTGACGTCCTCGATCGAGCGGACGACGACCTCGACGTCGGACGGGAACACGTTGACCCCGTTGACGATGAACATGTCGTCGGTCCGCCCGTGGACACGGATCCGCGCGTGCGTGCGCCCGCAGTGGCACGGGGAGTCGTCGCGCGTGACGACGTCGCCCGTGCGGAACCGGATCATCGGGCGCGCGCGCTTCTGCAGCGTCGTGAGCACCATCTCGCCCGGCTGGCCGTCAGCGACGGGGGCGCCGGTGGCGGGGTCGAGCACCTCGAGCAGGTGGTGGTCCTCCGCGAGGTGCAGGCCATCCTTCTCCTCGCACATGCCGGCGCTCGCGCCGAAGATGTCGGAGATGCCGTAGAAGTCGTAGAGGTCCGCGTCCCAGAGCGCCTCGATGGCCGCGCGCGTCGCGGGTATCGAGCCCCCCGGCTCGCCGGCCACGATGATGCGCGACAGCGCCAGGTCGCGCGCCGGGTCGAGGCCCTGCGCGCGCGCAGTCTCACCCAGGTACCAGGCGTAGGAAGGCGTCGTCCACGTCGTGGTGGGCTGGAATTGCTGAAAGAGGAACAGGAGCCGGTCCGCGGGGACCGTGCCGGCCCAGACGCACAGCGCGCCCACGCGCTGCGCCCCGATCACGTCGGGGCCGCCCACGAACAGCGAGAAGTTGAGCGCGTGGCAGTAGCGATCGTCGGGCCGGAGCCCGGCGGCCCAGAACAGGCGCGCCTGGACGTCCTGGAACGCGTCGAAGTCGCTCGCGGTGAAGGGCGAAAGCGTCGGGACGCCCGTGGAGCCGCTCGACGCCGAGACGTAGACCACCTCGCGCTCATCCACGGCTGCGAGATCGCCGAGCAGCGGCGCCGCGAGCTGCCGGTCCCGTAACAGCGCCTTGTCGAGGAATGGAAGGCGCACGATGTCGGCGAGCGACCTGATCTCCCCCGGCGTGACGCCCGCTGCGTCGAAGGCACGGCGGTACCAGCGGGAACCCTGGTAGGCGTGGTCCAGGTGATCGCGCAACGCCGACAGCTGCAGCGCCTCCAGCTCGGGGCGGGGCAGCGTCTCGACCGCCGGATCCCAGTAGCGCTGCTCCGCCACGCGGCCAGCGCGAGGGGGCTGTTCGAGGGTGCTCCTCGCCTGCGGCATCGAATGCGCTCCACTCCGCCGCGTCCGTGATGGCGGATGGTGCATCCTGCATAACGGACATCCCTCCTGTCAAGCGGCCGGACCGACGGTCTCGCTTCGCGCCCACGTTCGAGCGAGCAGCCCATGCGCGCATTGGCTGCGCTTCATGCCGTTTGCGCGCCGCCTGGCGGTGCATGGCGCGTCACGGTCACGTGCCATGACGCACGGCCGACGTTGACATGTGTATCCGTTATAGCGGATACGAATCGATTCACGACGAGCCGCAGGAGGTGCCGCTTCGTGCCCCAGATCCTGAACGCCCGCGACGCCGTGGCGAGCATCGACCGCGAACGCCAGCTGCCGGCGGAGCCCTGACATGCTCGAGATCAGAAATCTTTCGTTCGGCTACGCCGGCGGCGCACCTGTCCTCGACGGCATCGACCTCGCCGTCCCGCGAGGCCAGCTCGTGTCGATCCTCGGTCCGAGCGGCTCCGGGAAGAGCACGCTCTTGCGGCTCGCCGCCGGGCTCGAGGTCCCGACGCGCGGCGTGCTGCGCTGGCGCGGGGAGACCGTGAGCCGTCCCTCGCTCCGCCGCGGGATCGTGTTCCAGGACTACGCGCTCTTCCCGTGGATGACCCTCCGGATGAACGTCGACCTCGCGCTGCGCAAGGCGCAGCCGGCGCTCAGGCGCAGGGAGCGGCGCGCGCTCGCCGACGAGTACCTGGGGATGGTAGGGCTGGGCAGGGCGGCGACGAAATTCCCCCACGAGCTCTCGGGCGGGATGCGGCAGCGGGGCGCGATCGCTCGCTCGCTCGCGCTCGGCTCCGAGCTGCTCCTGCTCGATGAGCCGTTCGGCGCGCTGGACCCGGTGAACCGTGCGCGGCTGCAGGACCTCCTGCTCGAGCTGTGGTCGGCGGGATCGCCCCGCATGACCGTGCTCCTCGTCACCCACGACGTCGACGAGGCCCTCCTGCTCGGGAGCCGGGTGGTCGTCCTCGGGAGCGCGCCGGGGCGCGTCATCGCCGACCTCGCGGTGCCCTTCGAGCTGCCGAGGAACCGGCGGGAGCTGTTCGAGTCGCCCGAGTACGTCGAACTGGAGGAGCGCATCGCGGCGCTCTACCGCCACGACGTCATCGATCGCATCGACCGGCCAGCGCTGGTCGAGGGGGCCGCCGAGGGCATCTGATCACGCGGCGGCGCGCGAGGACGAGGACGCCACACCGTCGATCGCCTTGGGCTCCATCCGAGTGCGGTCTCCGATGACCACCGTGAGGCCGAGCTCGTGCCTGAACCGCACGATGGCGTCGGCCGTGGCAAGGTCGGTCCGCGAGGCACCGAGCACGATGTGGCTCACGCCGTAATTGCGGAGCACGAGCGCGCGGAAGAGCGCCTCGCGCGGGCCGGCGTGGCGCGACGCGATCGGCGGGTGAGCCACCACGACGGGGAACCGAGCATCGAGCGCCACCTGACCGGCGATGGACTGCACGAGGAGCGCGTCGGCGCTCTGCCTCGCGGCGCTCGCCGCCTCCGGCAGGCTGGCCGTGAGCCCGGCGGCCACGCGGTAGAACCCGTGCTGCGCCAGACGCAGCCGGACCTCGCGCGCAGTCTCGAAGCGCAGCTCCCGCGGGCGAAGGAGCACCACCTCGCCGCCGAGCGTGCCCGGCGGGCGGGAGAGGACGTAGGCTGCCCCGGGATGGCCCGGGTCGTCGGTGCCGTGCACGAGGCGAGCCTCCTCCTGGACGTCCCGCACGAACGTGTCGTTCACCGCCAGCGCGCCGCGAAGGGCGCCCTGGTCGTCGCGCAGGGCCACTTCGGTCCCGGGTGCGAGCACGCCGAGGCGCTCCACTCGAACGGGCAGCGTGATGGGCACAAGGAAGAGCGAGCCGCTCGCGAGCCGTTGCCCGTCGAGGAAGCTCCGGTAGTCGCGCTGCCCCATGAAGCCGCGGAGCGGGCTCGCACCGCCGGAGGCGATGAGCTCGAGGTCGAGGAGCTCGCGATCGCCGAGCGTGACGGGCGCGAGGTTTCCGGCTCGCGCCTCGAGGAGCTCCGCCTCCGCGCCTCTCAGCACCGCCTCGACGAGCGCTCCACCGTGAGGCTTGATGAGGGAGCCGGGGGCCATCGCGTTTCATCTTATATAACGGATGATCGCCCGTCAACACGGATGCCGGCGGCGCGCTGCGTGATTGGAGGCAGATCTTGCGTCCGCCATGTTGGACGATCTATGCGCTTCGACGGATGCGACACCAGCCGGGCAAGATGAAGGCGGCATGATCGAGATCGAGGGGTTGACGAAGGTGTTCGAGGGCCACGGCGAGCCCGTGCCCGCGCTGCACGACATCTCGCTGCATGTCGAGCAGGGAGAGGTCTTCGGCATCGTCGGCCGCAGCGGCGCCGGGAAGAGCACCCTCGTCCGGTGCATCAACCTGCTCGAGCGGCGGACCTCGGGTCGGGTCGTGGTGGCCGGCAAGGACCTGACGGCGCTCGACGAGCTCGCGCTGCGCGGCGCGCGGCGCGACATCGGGATGATCTTCCAGCTGTTCAACCTGCTCTCGTCCCTGACGGTGCTCGAGAACGTGGCGTTCCCGCTCGAGCTCACGGGGAAGCGCAGCCGGGACGTGCGCGGCGAGGTGCTGCCGCTGCTCGATCTGGTCGGCCTCGCCGACAAGCGCGACCGCTATCCGGCCGAGCTCTCGCCTCGAAACCCTCGGTGCTCCTCTGCGACGAGGCCACCTCCGCGCTCGATCCCGAGACCACGAAGTCGAACCTGGCGCTCCTCGAGGACATCAACTGGCACCTCGGACTCACCGTCGTCCTCATCACGCACGAGATGCAGGTCATCAAGGAGATCTGCGACCGCGTGGCGGTGCTCGATCACGGCCGCATCGTGGAGCAGGGGCGCGTGTTCGACGTCTTCACGTCGCCGGCGGCGGGCGTCACGCGCGCCTTCGCCCCGAGCGCGCGGTGGACCGACGGTTCGAGGTCCTGCTCTCATCCTCCAGGCGCACGTGCGCGCGGCGGGCCCGGCGACGTGCTTGAGGCCGTGGCCGCGAACCCTCCACGGAGACCGGGAGATCGCGGTGGGCGTGATCCCGGTGCCCGGCCTCAGCTCGAGGACGCCCTTCGCCTGCAGCAGCAGGAGGCCGCGGCCGCCCCGTTGGTGGGATCGTTCGGGATCGCGATCTTCGCGCCCTGCGGGAGCTGGTCGAGCGACTTCAGCTTCTTCGAGTAGACGCCAATGGGGAAGACGACGGTCTTCGCCACCGAGACGATCTTGTACCCGCGATCCTTCACCTGCTGGTCGAGGTACGGCTGGTGCTGAAACGAGTTGGCGTCGAGGTCGCCGACGTCGAGGGCCGGGTTGGGGCGCGTGTAGTCGGAGAACTCGAAGACCCTGAGCTCGATGCCCTGCTTCGCGAGCGCCTTCTTCGCGATCTCGGCGATCTCGGCGTGGGGGCCGTTCTCGACGCCGACCTTGATCACCTCGGCGCGAGCGGCGGGGATGGCTGTGGCGAGCGCCGCGAGGGCAACGACGACTGCGGTCACGAAGCGGGCGAAGCGGTGTCTCACGGCGTCTGGCTCCTGGCGTGAAGCGGGGCGGCCCGTCCCGATCCTCAGGTGCGCTGCTCCTGACGGTCCCGTGCGAGCCGTGAGCTGCACGAAATCCGTTATGGCGGATACACCGTCACGCACGCTGTCGTACCGGACGTGCTGTGCCGCAGCGGGGCGCCAAGACGTGTGGAGCGGCGCCGAGCCGGACGAGTCATGTGAGCGCGCGGACTGCTGGGCCGCTCTCGTCTGGCGGCACTCGGCTCACCGCACGCCGCGCCGGGAAGGCCCGGCTTGGGCCTCCGCCGTGATGGCGGACATATTGACATATCATCCGTTATACCGGATACGACTCACACCCTCACTGGAGGCGTCACGCCATGCAGCTGCGAGCCGTAGCCGTCGACGTCCGCACATCGCCGGAGCCGAAGCGCGCCGCCGCGCGACCATCGCTCTACCTCTGCAACGCCGAGCACGAAGGCGCCAGCGACCCGGATCTGTTCGCGGGCCTGAGCGAGGACGAGCGCAAGCACGTCCTCGAGGCAGGCGTCGCGCGGGAGATCCGGGCCGCGCAGACGGTGTTCCGGCAGGGCGACATTCACCGGGGCATCTATGTCGTCCTCTCCGGCGTCGTCCGCGTCTATTACACAGCCGGTTCGGGAAGGGAGATCACGCTCGCCTACTGGTCGCCGGGCAACTTCGTCGGCGGTCCCGAGCTGTTCGCGGACGGCGTGCACCTGTGGTCCGGCACGGCCGTTCGTCCTGCCGAGGTGCTGAGCCTGCGGGGCGAGCAGGTCCGCCGTCTCATGCGGGAGATTCCGGGCTTCGCCATCAATCTCGTCGACGCGCTCGTCCACAAGGGCAAGTGCTACTCGGCCCTGATCCACATGCTCGGGACGCGCTCGGTCGTCCAGCGGCTCGCGCAGCTGCTCCTCACGATCGGCAGCTTCGACGGCACCCCGACGCGCGGGGGGCTGTCGCTCGGCCGTGCCCTGACGCACGAAGAGCTCGCCAAGATGGTCGGCGCCACGCGGCAGTGGGTCTCGATCACGCTGGAGCGCTTCCGGGCGCAGGGCCTCGTGGACGTTCGGCGCCACCGGATCGTCCTCTGCGACGAGGCCGGACTGCGCGAGCTCGCCGGATGAGGGCCTCGCTCGAGCCGCAATTCGTTGACAGACGCTCCACGTCGAACCCCGTACGGTCGCGGCCGACTCGAGCTCAGGTGGGAGGTTCCATGGCAGTCGCAGCGACCCGGATCGCCGAAGAGCCCACGCTCGACGAGGTGCTGGCAAGACACCCCGACGTCCCCCGGCTGGTGGCCATCAAGATCGACGTCCAGCGGCGCGGCGTCCACTACACGGACCGCGCGGTCGCGGCGGTCGATCCGGAGAAGCACCAGCTGCGCGGCTCCTACATCTTCGGCTCTCGCGACGCGCGCCTCACGCCGCTCCCCGAGTCCCTGATCCTGCGGGACGGGACGACCATCCTGACCGATCCGACGCCGCTCGATCAGCGGCCATACGTCGTGGACTTCCTCGACGGGAGCTTCTGGCTGCTGGACGGCGGCGAGCGGATCGAGGACGTCGAGCTGTGGCCGAGGCCGGCCTACTACGACAAGGAGACGTCGTCGGGTGTCCCGATGAAGTACGTCGTGACCGCCCGGCCGCAGCGCCTCAACATCTTCCAGTCGAACGCCTGCCATTTCTGGGGCAACGGCAACGGCTGCAAGTTCTGCGACATCAATACCCACGGCAGGCAGCAGAAGGCCGAGCTGGGCATCCCCACGCGGCTGCGGCCGAGGGACGTCTCGGAGACGATCCGCGAGGCGCTGAAGGAGCCGGGCCGCTTCACCGGCATCTGCCTCACCGCCGGCACCGACTTTCGCGGTCCGGAGCTCTTCGACAGCGAGGTCGACCACTACATCGAGATCCTGCAGGCGGTCGGCGAGAGCTTCCGGACGCGGCGCTTCCCGAGCCAGCTCATCGGGACCGCGTTCAACGAGAGGCAGCTCGAGCGGCTGCATGCGGAGACCGGGCTCTCGAGCTACACGACCGACCTCGAGGTCCTGGACGAGCGCGTCTTCGGATTCGTCTGCCCGGGGAAGGCGGAGAAGGTCGGCTACCGCGAGTGGAAGCGGCGGCTCGTCTCCGCGGTAGGGATCTTCGGCCGGGGAAACGTGGGGACGGGCCTCGTCGGCGGTGTCGAGCTGGCGAAGCCGCACGGGTTCGCGACCGAGGACGATGCCCTCGCGGCGACGCTGCGGGAGGCGGAGGACCTGGCGAGCCAGGGCGTCACCACCGTCTACATCGTGTGGGTGCCTCGGCCGGGCTCGGCGTTCCGGGACCAGCGCAATGCCTCCCTCGAGTACTACGTGCGGCTCGCGAAGGGGCTCCACGGCCTGCGGGTGAAGTACGGCCTGTCGGTCGACTTCGACGACTACCGGCGCTGCGGCAACCACCCGGACAGCGATCTGTCGCGGCTCCTGTGAGGAGGACCCATGCGCATCCGACTGAATGACGAACTGGTCGCGCTGCTCCGGGACGAGCGGACCTCGAAGGTGCTCGCCACCGTGGACGCGGACGGCACACCGCACGCCGTCGTGAAGCAGTCGCTCACCGTGAGCGACGACGGGAGGCTCGTCCATCACGAGCTGCTGGAGTCTTCGCGGACGAACAAGAACCTCTTGCGGGCCATCTGGTTCGGCGGCCGCGTCTCGGTGACGGTGCGCCGCGGCGACGAGAGCTGGCAGGTGAAGGGCCGCCCCGTCCGCGCGCACGTCGCCGGGCCGCTGTTCCAGCGGGAATACGTGCGGGTTCGAGAGCGCCTCGGAGACGTGGATCTCGCGGCGGTCTGGGTG
>WNGF01011257.1_pt1 | contig 20667 bp, 17 predicted proteins | sample 5400641 | NCBI WGS metagenome assembly WNGF01 (sample SAMN13153371, study PRJNA577476) | soil metagenome | isolation source: 80 cm soil or saprolite under grassland replicate 2 | place: USA:California | collected 2016-06-15
TCGCGCCCGTGCTCGTCGATCAGCCGCAGTCCCATACCCGAGGAGGGCTTCCCCACCGTCCCCGCCACGGCCTCGGGATCGTCCGAGAAGCGCGTGTACGTGTGGAAGCCGGTCTCCAGCATTCCATAGAGCTCGATGAGGTGGCCGTGCATCCGCGCGCGGGACTCGCGGATGGTCTCAATGGGGCACGAGGCACCCCCCGTGATCACCACGCGCAGCGACGAGAGGTCAAAACGGCCCAGGTCAGGCTCGTTCAGCATCGAGATGATGGACGTCGGGGCGGTGGGGATGAAGGTCACCCGCTCTCGGTCGATCAGCTCCAGCGCCGCGCGGCCGCTGAACTGGTCCAGCAGGACCGCCCGGGCCCCTGCCAGCACCGTCTGGACGAGCGTCAGGTAGCCCCAGTTCAGCCCTAGCGGCAGGTAGATCAGGAAGACATCCCGCTCGGTCACGTCCATGTCGCGGTTCAGGTTCCGACAGGTGGAGAGGGTCGTGTTGTGGCTGTGGATCACGCCCTTGGGGTTTCCGGTGGTGCCGGAGGTGAAGGCCGTCCGCATGACGTCGTTGGCCCCCAGCGGCTCAGCCCTCAGCGAGGCGGGGTCCCCGCCGTACACGACGTCGTCCAGGGAAACCATGCCGTTCCCCTGGCTCCCGAGGACGCAGACCGCCTTGAGGTCGGGCAGCTTCGGCCTGAGCTCCTCGATCATCGTGACGTAGTCGAAGCCCTTGAAGGAGGCTGGGCAGACGAAGGCGCGGCTCTCGGAGAAGCGGATGATGTATTCCACCTCGCGGCTCCGGAAGTCCGGCCCGACCTGGTTGGCCACCGCCCCCAGGCGCTCCAGGGCGAAGAAGACGTAGGCAAACTCCACCCAGTTGGGGAGTTGGATGGTCACGACATCGCCCCTCCCGATGCCCAGCGCCGCGAGCCTAGCGACCACCCGATCGATGCGGACCTTCAGCTCCCCGTAGGTGATGCGGTGGCGCGGATCCACAAGCGCCTCCCGCTCCGGGTGGGCCACCGCCCGCCACTCCAGGATCTGGTAGAACGTCTCGCTCCCCCAGTGGCCGGAGCGCGTGAACCGCTCGACCAGCTCCTTGGTCAGACGTGTCTGGAAACTCATGGGAGTCTCCTCCCCGCTGTTTCTGTCTGCCTGTACACCCGGATGAGCCGTCGGTAGGCCGACGCGCGCCACCGCCTCGCCCGCGTGCCGACCGCTTCCAGCACCGGGTGATTCCCGGCGGCCGAGTTCCTGAACACCGTCCGCGCCGGCACCCGCGTCTTCGGGTACAGCCCCGTGACCAACGACGCACCGCCGGCCGACGATCACGCGCCCATGGACCACCACGTTGTCCTCGACATGGCTTCCCTCGCCGATGACGATGGGCTGGAAGTCTCCCCGCAAAACGGCCCCGAACCACACGCTCGCTTCCTGCTTGATCGTCACGCGTCCGATAATGTAGGTCGCGGGCGTGACGAACGCGGAGGGGTGGATCCGGGGCCAGTGACGCCCATAAGGGAAGACGCCGGCGGGCGTCATGCCGAGTCCGCCCGCCGCTTGCGAAGGGTGGCCTTTAGGCTTCCGGATTTGAATCCCCCACCCTGACGCTCAGCCGCAGTCCACCACCGATCGTACTCTTCGCTCCGCTTGGCAGCCACGTGGAGGAGGAAGTGGTGCTCCCACGCCCTCCCCTGCCCCATGAAATCCAGCGTATCGTTGACGGTCTTCTTCACGGTGCGGACGGCGAAGGCCGGCAGCGCGGCGATCCGGCCGGCGAGCGCCGTCACCTCCTGCTCCAGCCGGGCGCTCGGAACCACGCGGTTGACGAGCCCCAGCCGATGGGCCTCCTCGGCCGTCAGCGCCTCCGCCGTCCAGAGGAGCTCCTTGGCCTTCCTGGCCCCGATCTCCCACGGCTCCACGAGGAGCTGGACCCCGGCCAGCGCCATCTGCAGCACGGGGTTCGCGAACCGCGCGGTCTCGTCGCAGACGATCAGGTCGCACATGCAGGCCAGCATCAGCCCGGCCGCCACGCAGTGCCCGTGGACCTGCGCGATGGTAGGCTTCGGGAGGTTCCGGATCCTGAGCAACTTCTCGACAAACACCTCCCGCTCCATGTCGAGCCGCGTCTCGTACGTGTAGCCGCGCCGGTCATAGCCCGGGTACTCCAAATCGTGCCCGGCGGAGAACGCCCGACCCTGGCCGGAGAGGATGACAACCCGGACGGCGGGATCGGCCGCCGCCGCCGCGAATGCCGCGTCCATCTCGTTGATGAGCGTGGGATTCTGGGCGTTCAGCTTTTCCGGCCGGTTCATCCGGATCCGGCAGATTGCCCCCGCGTTCTCGACCAGGATCGCTTCGTGGCCCATCAGTGGTCTCCTGTTCGCAGCCGGACTCGTTCGATAACCTCCCCGTAGCCGTCGAGCTGGCGCGGCCAGTCCCGGGCATCCGAAGCCGGCCCCAGCACGATGTAGTCCGCCCCAGCCTCGACATAGGCCAGGGCTCGCGCGGCGCACGCCTCCACAGGACCCACCGCCCCGAAACGCTCCACGATCCGCGCTCCCTCGAGGCCGTATACCCGTTCCACGTACCGCGCGGCCGCCTCCCGGGCGCGCGCTGCATCGTCGTCCACATTGGCAAAGAGGTAGATGCCGAGCGTGAATCCTTCTACCCTCCGCCTCCCCTCCTGGATGAACCGACGGAGGTCAGCTGAGAGGCGGGTGAACTTCCTGACGCTCGAGAAGGCAGCGACCCAGCCGTCCCCGTATCGGGCCGCGCGGCGGAGCGCCGGCTCGGAACCACCCCCGACCCAGATGGGGATGGAGGGCTGCACTGGCCGGGGCGAGATCTCCACGTCGCGGATGCTGAAGTGTGTCCCCTCGTAGCTGAAGCGCTCCTTGGCCCAGAGGCCCTTGATGATCTCCAGGCTCTCGTTCGCGCGCGACCCGCGCTCGCTCATCGAAATCCGCATCGCCGAGTATTCGGCGGGGTGTTCCCCTCCGACACCGACTCCGAAGATCACGCGCCCACCGGACAGCACGTCCAGACTCGCGATCGTCTTCGCCAACAGCACTGGGTCACGGAGCGGCAGGATGATGACGCCGCTGGCGACCCTGATGCGAGCGGTCACCGCGGCAAAGGCCGCCATGAGGGTCGTGGACTCGAGGATGGGCACATGCCACTGGATGTGGTCTCCCACCTGGATCGAGTCGAATCCCACCGTCTCGGCCTTCCGCGCGAACTCGGCGAGCTCCTCCGGCCCGGGGACCACCCGCGAGCAACCGCCGACCGCGATACCGAAGCGAACGGGCGGGGTCGACATCAGCCGCCGAGGTAGGCCGCCTTGACATGCGGGCTCTCGCGGAGCGTCGCCGAGAGGCCGTCCAGCACGATCGTGCCGGTCTCCATGACGTAGGTGGTGGTGGAGATGGAGAGCGCCATCCGCGCATTCTGCTCCACCAGGAGCACGGCCACCTTCCGGTCCCGGTTGATCGCTTGGATGATCCGCCCAATTTCCTTCACTACCATGGGCGCCAGCCCGAAGGACGGCTCGTCCAGGATCAGCATCCGCGGCTCCGCCATGAGGGCGCGGGCGATCGCCAGCATCTGCTGCTCGCCACCCGAGAGCGTTCCCGCCCGCTGACGGCGGCGCTCCGCGAGACGCGGGAAGCGGGCCACGACCTCCTCCAACGCGCGGTCGATGGCGCCGCCGTCCCCCCGGAGGTAGGCGCCCATCTTGAGGTTCTCGAACACGGTCATGTGCGGGAAGAGCCGCCGTCCCTCTGGGGCGTGGCTCAGGCCAAGCCCCACGACCCGGTGCGCCTTCCAGCCGGAGATGTCAGTTCCGTGGAAGATGATCCGCCCTGCCGACGGACGCACCAACCCGGAGATGGCCCGGAGGGTGGAACTCTTGCCGGCGCCGTTGGGCCCGATCACTGCCACGATCTCGCCGGCGGCCACCGAAAGCGATACCCCGTTTACCGCCGCCACGTTGCCATAGTGGACGTGAAGGTCCCTCACCTCAAGCATGCTCTTCCGCCCCCAAGTACGCCTCAATCACCGCCGGGTTCTCCTGGATCTCTCGGGGCGTGCCCTCCGCGATCCGAACGCCGTGGTCGAGGACCGTGACGACATCACAGAGCCCCATCACCGCCCTCATATCGTGCTCCACCAGGAGGATGGTCAGGCTCCGGTCGCGGAGCTTCTGCAGCACGCTCAGCGTGTCCTCTCGTTCCCGGGCAGTGAGCCCGGCCAGCGGCTCGTCCAGCAGCACCAACTCTGCTCCCGTGGCGAGCGCCATGGCGATGCTGAGCGCCTTCTGGTCCCGGTGCGGAAGCTTCTCTACGGAGCGCCACGCCTGGGCGGTCCCGCCGAGGCCGAGGGAGGTCAAGAGCTCCTGCGCGCTGGCCAGGGCCTCGCGCTCCTTCCGCCGGTAGGCGCGGGAGGCGAAGAGCGCCGACGCCAGCCCGTCCGCCGCCCGCAGATGGGCCGCGACGAGGAGATTCTGGAGCATCGTGAACTCGCGGAAGAGCGTGGTCGCCTGGAACGTGCGCGCCACCCCCCGCCGGCAGATCTCCGACGGGCCCAGGCCCGAGATTCGCTTCCCTTTGAAGAGAACCTGGCCGGCCGACGCCGGGAGCACGCCAGAGATCAGGTTGAAAACCGTGCTCTTGCCGGCGCCGTTGGGGCCGATGAGACCGTGGATCGTCCCCTGCGTCACCGTCATGGAGAGATCGGAGACGGCCACGAGTCCCCCAAACCGCCGCGTGAGGCGCCTGAGCTCAAGAAGCAACGCCGACCCCCATAGCCTCCGCTTCCCCTCCGCGACCGCGCCGGACGAGTCGAACCAATTTCCCCGGCAGCGAAATCAGCCCCTCGGGCACGAGCAGCATGGTCAGGATCAGTACCGCCCCGTAGACGAGAGTCTCGTAGTGGTGGAACTCGCGCATGGACTCGGAGATGATGGTCAGCGCCACGGTGCCCATCACCGGCCCCCAGACGCTCCTCGTTCCTCCAATGACCGTGAAGATCACGAGGAGGACCATGGGCTCGAGGCCGAAGTCGCTCGAATGGAGGACCTGGTGGGAGTGGGCGAAGAACGCACCGGCGAGTCCCGCCATGAAGCTCCCGAGGACGAACGCCGTGAGCTTGTAGCGGAAGACCCTGACCCCGAGCGTCTCCGCCAGGAGATCGCCCTGGCGGATGGCGTTGGCGGTGAGGCCGAAGCGCGAATAGTCCAGACGCACGAGGACCGCGGCGACCAGGAGGAGGAGAACGCACATCAGATAATACAGATCCGCTTTCCTCACGAAGGTCAGCTGGAGGCCCGCGAGGCGGAGGGGATCGGGCTTGGGGATCTGGACGAGCCCCGAGGGCCCCCCGAACCATCCGACGAAGAAGTTGTTGAAGATGAGGCGGACCACCTCGGAAAACGCGAACGTGATCAGGAAGTAGTACGGACCGCTGACGCGGAGGGCCAGAGTCCCGATGGGAAGGGCGCAGACGGCGGCCACCAGCCCTGCCGCCCACAGCATGATCCAGAAAGAGTAGCCGCCCCGCATCACCAGGAGCGCCGAGGCGTAGGCGCCGATCCCCATGAACGAGATGTGGGCCATGTTGAGCTGCCCCGTGCTCATCTCGAGACGGAGGCTCATCGTGAGGACGAGGTTCATCAGGATCGTGGTGGCGACGTCGATGTAGTAGGAGTCCCGGGTCACGAGTGGGAGGCCCAGGCTCGCCGCGGCGAGAAGCCCGTAGCCGATCAGCGCGCGCCGGAGCGCGGGTCTAGGCGGCACCGAAGAGCCCCCGCGGCCGCACCAGCAGGACCGCGATCACCATGAGGAAGCCGAGAAGGTTGACCGCGGCGCTGCCGAAGAAAAGCGAGCCGATCCCCTCCACCATTCCCAGGAGGAGCCCGCCCAAGACCGCGCCCGGGAGGCTACCCATCCCACCCACGATGATCATGATGAATGCCTTGATCACCGGGAGCGCTCCCATGGTCGGGCTCACGGAGAGGACCGGCGCCAGCAGGCCGCCGGCGGACCCGGCCAGGGCGCAGCCGATGGCGAAGCCCACCATGGAGATGCCCTCGATGTTGACGCCCTGGAGCGCCGCCCCGTCGGGGTCCTGGGCGACGGCCCGCATGGCCCGGCCCAGGCGCGTCCACTGGAGAAACGCGTAGAGAACGGCGATGAGTCCCACCGCGGCAAGCACCACGACGAACCGCTCGACCGAGATGATGATCCCTCCGGCGCGCATGATGCCAGAGAAGGTCGATGGCACCGACTTGTCCAAGACGCCAAAGGAGAGCTGCGCCCCGGACTGAAGGACCCAGAGGAGTCCCAGGGACACGATGAACGCGTTCAGGGTCTTGCCCCGAAGGTGCCGGAAGATCAGCCGCTCAGCGACCAGCCCCGCGAGCCCCACCACGACGATCGCCAGGACAAGCGTCAGGAAGTAGGGGAGGCCGAAGACCACGAAGCCGAAGTAGGTGACGTAGCCCCCGAGCATGTAGAACTCGCCGTGGGCAAAGTTGATGATCTCGAAGATCGAGAAGATAAGGGTCAGGCCCAGGGCCACCAGCACGTACACGAGCGCTAGGGCGAACCCGCTCAGCAGCGCCTGGGCCAGGAGGTCGATCGGCATGGTCGGCGGGAGCGCGGGGGTGGGAGATGTCTCCCACCCCCCGCGGGGAGCCTATTTCTTCGGCGCCTTCAGGGCGGCCGGCAGGACCTGCTCGATGTCCACGCTCTTCCCGCTGCGGATCTCGCTGATCACCAACGGATAGAGGAACTGCCGGTCGATCCCGTACGTCTCCTTCGCCCCGATCACGAGGCGGCCCCAGACCGTGTCGTACGGACGCGAGGTCAGCGCGGCCAGCACCTTGTCGGTCTCGACCGAGCCGGCCTCCTGCATCGCCTTCGTGAAGACGTCGAAGGCAGCGTAGTTGGCCACCGCGATGACCCCGGGCACTTCCCTGTAGCGCTTCTCGTACTCCTCACCGAACTTCCGGACCTTGGCGTCCACGAAGTCGCTCTTGACGTTGATGTTGATCGGGCTCCAGACCCGCTCGGCGGCCTCCTGGCCAGCAATGTTCACCAGGCTGGCTGGGTTCGTGCCCGCGGTCCATCCCTTGGCGCCCTTGAATCCCAGCTCATGCGCCTGCTTCAGGATCAGGCCCGCCTCGCCGGGCGGGGAGGCCGCCACATCGAGCATGTCCGGCTTCTTGGCCAGGATCTTGTTCAGGATCGGGTAAAAGTCCTTGGTCCCGCGCTCGTAGGTCTCGTCGGCCACCATCTCGAGGCCGAGACCCTTGACCGCCTTGACCACGGCCGTGTTGGTGTCGAGCCCGCTCGTGTCGTTGGGCGAGAGCACCGCGACCTTCTTGATGTTCGGGTGCTTCTCCTTGACCCAGCGATAGAACGGCTCGGCCGCCTCCCACTGGCTCAGCATCGATCGGAAGGAGTACGGCTTGTCGGGCCCGAGATTGTTGGTCCCCCAGCAGACGAAGGCGAACAGCACTTTCTGCGGCTCCGTCACCGTCTGCACGGCATTGCAGGTCGCGCCGACCGCATTGCCGATGATGTACTTCACCTTGTCCTGGAAGATGAGCTTGTTGGCGGCGGTGGCAGCGTCGGCCGCGCTGGCCTTGTGATCGTAGGTGACCAGCTTGATCTTGTAGACGTCCCCGCCCACCTTGACCCCGCCGGCTTTGTTGATCTCGTCGGCCCGCATTTCGGCGCCCCGGACCAGCTCCACACCGTACGACGCCGCGCCGCCGGAGAGCGGCCCGAGAACCCCGATCTCGAGGGTCTTCTCGGCAGCCGGCACCGGCGCAGCCGTGCCGAGAGCCAGCAGCACGACCAGCATCAGCATCAATCCGTGACACCGTTGGCCCATCATCACGTATCCTCCTATGTCCCGGGGTTATCGAAACTTTGGGATGATCTCCTCGCCGAAGAGCCTGAGCGCCTCCATGACCTTTGTGTGGGGCGGACCGGCTGGGTGCTTGAAACGAATCAAGAAGTAGTCCGCACCGATCTCCTCATTCCACGTGCGGATTCGCTCGATGCAATCCTGGGGTGTCCCCAGGATCAGCCGCTCTAGCCCGATCCGTGTCAAGTCCAGGTCCTCCTCCTTTCCAATGTCCTGATAGTACGACCCGTGGCGCCAGTAGTAGCGGTGGGTGCTAAGCAGGCCCGCCTCATACTCGCGAACCGCCTCCTCCTGCGTTCTCGCCACGAATCCCTCCCGGAACAGCACCACCTGCGCGCGGTTGCCTCGGCTCTCCGCCGTCTGCCGATACAGGTCCGTCCGCCGCTTGAGTCGCGCCGGCAGCTGGAACGAGTCGGCCAACAGGGCATCGCCCACCCGCCCGGCGCGCTTCATCGCCTCGTCCCCGACCCCGGCGATCCAGATGGGCGGGCGCGGCTTTTGCACCGGCTTGGGGGTGACGCTGATGTTGGTCAACGTATAGCGCTTGCCGACGAAGTAGAGCTTCTCCTCCATCCAGGCCCGCTTGATGATCTCGATCCCTTCTTCGAAGAGCGACACGCGGTCGCTCACCCGGAGGCCGTAGGCAGCGAAGTCCACCTCCTGGTAGCCCATCCCCACCCCCAGGATGAGTCGCCCCTTGGAGATGATATCGATGACAGCGCAGTCCTCAGCGATTCTGACTGGGTGGTACAGCGGAAGGACCGCGATGCCGGTGCCCAGGCGGATGGTTGACGTGCGCGCGGCCAGCGCCGCCAACAGCGGCAGCGGCGAAGGCAGGTACCCCGAGGGCTCCTGATGGTGCTCCGTCACGAAGAAAGAGTCAAAGCCGTATCTCTCCGCCTGCTGTGCCTCCGCGACCATCTCGTCCACCAGCCGCGACACGTCCGCCGCTGACGCGGGGTGGCTGTTCGCCATGACCCCGAAGTTGATCATGCTTTCCTCTCGAAGCGCTTGTCGAGGAGACGCTTGGCCTTCCCCTCGCGGCCGTAGCTGTAGCTGGCCAGGCTCCCGGCGGGAATCAGCTCCACCGTCACCTTGACACCGAGGTCCGATCGCAGCCGATCCTCTAGCTTCGCCTTGAGGCCCTCGCGGTCGGTGGCGCCCTCCTTCACCTCCACCTTGACCGTCATCTCGTCCCGCATGTCCAGGCCCGACTCCTTCCGCTCCACCACGCAGAGCCACTCACCCGTGGTCCGATCGTCCCCGGTCATGGCTCCCACGCAGGCCATGGGGAAGACGTTCGTCCCCCGAAGCTTCACCATGTCGTCGCTCCGCCCGAGGAAGTGGTCCATCTTCCTGAGATGCGAACCGCAGCCGCAGCGCCGGGCCCCGTCGCTCACCAGTCGGATATAGTCCCGGAGGTTATAGCGGATGAGTGGCGGGTGATGACGGTAGAAGCTCGTGATGACCAGGTTCCCCTTGTCGCCGGCCGGGAGAATCTGGTCAGTGTCCACGTCGGCCACTTCTACGATGAACATGTCCTCCATGATGTGGAGCCCGTCCTGCTCGCGGCACTCGAACGCGGGGAGGCCAACCTCGTGCGTCCCGTAATTGTCGTACACGCGGCAGTGCCACGTCCCCTCCATGAGCTTGCGCAGGCTGCCATCCAGGTCAGGACCCAGAAAGGAGGCGATGAACTTGGTCTTGAGCTTCTTCAGGTCGAGCCCCTCCTGTCCGGCCACCGAGGCCAGGTGCATCAGGTACTCGGGGAATCCGGCCCAGAGGTTGGTCCCCCACTCGAAGGCGACCTCGAGCTGCCGCCGGCTCGCGGTGACGTTGCCGCTCCCTGTGGTGACGGGTATGATCCCCGACCAGTTCATGCACGAGAGGTAGTAGAACCAGCCGAGGTTCGCCGTGGAGAGCGTGGAGGGAATCTGCATGACATCGCCAGGGCGCGCGCCTTGGATCCACAGCGCTCGCGACCCCTGGATCCCCTGCATCTCCCACTCCCAGGGTGTGAAGAGCGTCGGGCGCGGCATCCCCGTGGTCCCACCGCTCGACTGAATCTTAATCGGGGTCCGCACCGCGTCGGCTATCCCGAGTCCCTGGTGCTCGCCGAAGGGAGGCTTCGCCTTGATTCCCTCCTTGAAATCCTCCACCGCCACCGTCGGAAGCTTCCCGATGTCTTTCACCGACTTGATGTCACGCTTCCGTACGCCGTGGGTCTCCCAGTGCCTGCGGTAGAAGGGGTTGCGCCAGCCGTACTCCACGATCTCCAGGAAGCGGCGGCTCTGGATCTGGGCGATCTTCTTCCGGTCATAGCGAAAGACAGTGTCCGCGAAGTCCTTGGATGGCGGATACTCCCGGACCAGCGCCTTCCAGTTTAGCGACTTGTAGTAGTACGGAACCTTCATAGCGGCTCCTCTAGGTTGACCTGCCCTCGGTTGTTGTACAAGCCGCTATCTTAGTCCAACCGGCTCACCAACGAGTAGCTGGATGTGACCTTGCGCGATGGCTGGGCGCGGGCTGCCCAGGGCACCGCGAGGGTCCCGAGGGCGAGGCTGCCGATGAAGGCGCGCCGGTTCATCCGGCTACGCGTACATCGGCCGGTGGTCCATCAGCCGGAGCCATCCGCGCACGATCCGATAGATGAACCACAACCCGACCAACGTCAGCGGCAGCCACGCGATGAGGAGGCCTATGCCGAGTGTGGCGACAACGAACAGCCCGCACAGCGTCACCCACAGCAGCCCGAACCAGAAGGTGCGGATCTGCCATCGAAAATGCGACTCGAGCCACGTCCCGCGCACCTCGCTTCGCTTCACGTAGTTCAGGATGACGGCGATGATCGAGGGCCAGCCGGTGAGAAACGCACCCACGACGGTGGCGGCGCCGACGATCCCCGTGACCAGGCTGAAGGCATGGAGGGCGTAGATGACGTGCGTCAATCTGATCAGGGACTCGCGTGGCTCGGCGGTGGCGGTCACGGCACGCTCCTCACGCACGAGACGCCGGCCACGTCACGATTACTCGATGACCTCGTCCGCCCGGGACAGCAGCGACGGCGGAATCGTCAGCCCGAGCGCCTTGGCGGTCTTGAGATTGATCACCAGCTCGAACTTGGTGGGCTGCTCCACGGGGAGGTCACCGGGCTTAGCGCCCTTGAGAATCTTGTCCACGTAGGTTGCGGCGCGGCGAAACTGATCCGACAAGCTGGGCCCATACGACATGAGGCCACCGCCCTCGGTATTCTCCCGTCGCGCGAACACGGTGGGCCCGGCGCGACCTCTTCGAATAGTCGCAAACGCGCCTTCCAGGTCCTCGGGCGCGCGAGCCTCGACGAGCTGGAGCTCCAGGCCCAATGCGCGGGCCGCCGCCTCGGTCTCTTTCAGGTGAAGAGCGGAGCTCGGATTCAGCGGATTGCGCAACGCGGCGACACGGCTGATTCCGGGAACGACCTGGACGAGCAGTTCCAGCACCTTGCCGCTCAGGTCGCGGGAGAGATTGCCCACGCCAGTGATGTTGCGACCGGGCCGCGCCAGACTGGCGGCGAGACCGGATGCTACGGGATCAGTCACGCTCAGTATGACGACGGGGAGCGTAGAGGTTGCCTGCGCGACAGCGATGCTTGCGGGTGTGCCCCAGACCACGATCACGTCGACCCTCATCCGGACCAACTCTTCCGCGAGACCCCGAATACGCTGGTATTGTCCTTCCGCGAAGCGACCCTCGATGACGAAATCCCTGCCTTCGACGTATCCGGCCTCGCGCATGCCCTGCCGGAACCCGTCCTGGCGATCCGTCTCGGAGCGCGAAAGCGGGGAGACCAATCCGATGCGCCAGGTCTTGGACGGCTGCTGCCCCTCGGCGGCCGGCGGCGCGGCGAGGAGGCCGCCCGCGACAACGCCGAAGAACATCCGGCGGGCAATCACTGATGTCATGAGAACGGTCTCGCGCTGTTGCGATGCTCGCCATCGGCGACAGCGCTCTCCGAAAGGAGACCGACGCCATGACATTCGTGGGATGCGACCTGCATACGCGCATGCAGCAAGTGGCCGTGCTGGATACCCGCACGGGAGTGGTGAGCGAGCGGCAGCTCGCACACGACATGGGTCCCCTCGCAGTCCAGCGCGAGGAGATTCGGGGCGTGGGGAAAGCGGACCGGGTCCATGCAGGAGCCCACCTCACTGGCTGGGCGGGAGTCTAGCAGAGTCAGAGCCTCTTCGACTTCTCTCCGAAGAGGTGCCCCAACGACGCCCAAGATGACCAAGAGCGGGAGGAGCTGCTCGCCGCGATCGAGTGGGCCCCTGACGAGACGCAGATCGCCGTGATGGCGGTGGCACGCTCGCGACCTCGGCCCTCTGGATCTCAACGGACGCGAGGCCGAGGTTTTCGCCTTCACGGCACTGAGCTGGACGCAGTGACCGTGGAGCGCTGGTTCTCCTCAGTCGGTGGACACGGTGGCCCCCGAGGGTCCTCCGCGCGCCTCGAATTTCCCGAGCCGCCCGAGCAATTTCTGGAAGGCCTCGACGGTCAACGGCTTCACCAAGTGGTCGTCGAACCCGGCCTCGACCGCCTTTCGCTTGTCCTCGTCGCGACCGTACCCGGTGAGGGCCACGAGCATGACGTCCTTGAGCCGGGGATCCTGACGGACGCTACGCGCCAACTCGTACCCGTCCATCCCCGGAAGCCCGATATCGACGAGCATGAGGTCGGGCACGTTCACGCGCACGGCCTCCAGGGCCGCAATGCCGTCGTGAGCGACACGAACACGGTGCCCGAGCAGCTCGAGGAGCATCATCAGCCCTTCGGCCACGTCCGCGTTGTCATCGACGACGAGCACCCGAACGGGCCCGCCGTGGGCCTCCACCTCGGTTCTGGCAGGAACGGCCGCCCCGTCGGCGACGGGAAGGCAAGGCAAGGACACGCGGAACTCCGAGCCTCGACCCAGGCCTTCGCTGATGACCTTCACCCGCCCGCCGTGCAGCTCCACGAGGCGCTGCACGACGGTGAGGCCAATGCCGAGGCCGCCCTCGATTCGCTCGGGGCCTCGCTGCGCCTGAGCGAAGAGGTCGAACACGCGGGGCAACATGTCCGGGGCAATGCCCACCCCGTTGTCCCGCACTCGCAGCACCGCCTCCTCGTCCTCGCGCTGCACCATCACCTCGATCCGTCCGCCCGGCTCGGTGTACTTCGCGGCGTTCGTGATGAGGTTGACGACGACCTGCTCCAGTCGGTTGACGTCCCCGTCGACGTGCAGGGACTTGTCCGCCAGCGCGAGGCTGAGGACGTGCGCCCGCGCCTCGACGAGATCCCGAGTGGCCTCGACGGCACGCTCCACGACGCTGGCCAGGCGCACCGTCTCCATGCGCAGGCTCATCCGGCCCCGCGTGATGCGGGCGACGTCGAGGAGATCGTCGACCAGTCGCGCGAGCTGATCGGTCTGGCGGTAGGCGATGTCGAGCGCTCGGTCCCGCCGCGAGGGATCAAGGCGCGCGGTGATGACGGCATTGCGCACCGCGGAGAGCGGGTTTCGCAGCTCGTGCCCAAGCATGGCAAGGAACTCGTTCTTGCGCCGGTCTTCGTCGGCCAGCTGGAGCAGCTTCTCGGCCAGCTCAGCTTCGAGTCGTTTCTTCTCAGTGATATCCCGGGCGATCTTCGAAGCGCCGACGATGCAGCCCTCGGCATTCTTGATCGGCGATATGGTGAGCGAGATGTTCAAGAGCCGACCGTCCTTGGTGATACGGATGGTCTCGAAGTGCTCCAGGATCTTCCCCCGGCGGATCCGAGACAACGCCTCGTCTTCCTCGGCGCGACGGTCCCGGGGAATGATGAGGGTGATGTGCCGGCCCACGGCCTCCGCGCTCGTCCAGCCGAACATCCGCTCGGCGGCCGGGTTCCAGGACGTGATGATACCGTCCAAGGACTTGCTGACGATTGCGTCGTCCGACCACTCGACGATGGCGCCCAGCCGAGCCTGGGCGATATCCGGTCCCGCGCTCTCCGTCTCGCGCGCCGGGGCCTTCTCCGGCAGGGCCGTGATGGTCCCCACTCGATCCTCCCGGCCGTTCAGCCCCGCCGAGCTCTCGGAGGCAAAGGCGCGCGAGTGCACGCCGCAGATCCGGAGGAGGGTCGCGCCGTACGCCTGCCCGCGGAATGCGCCCGACGGGTATGCGCACAGGAGGGAAAACGACAGCGTCTTGGCGAGATCGTTCGAGAGCTCTTCGAGACGGATGGCGGCCTCGGGCCGGCCCTCAGCGCAGAGCAGGGCGACCATCTCGCCGAACGCGTGGACGTGGGGAACCTGGCCCGCTGCGGCCGCCCTCGCCACGGTCCCGCCAACGACCTCGACGAAGCGCTTCTCGTCCGGCCACCCGTCGACCATGAATCGCGAGAGCGTCTCGGCGGCGTCCAGCGTGACGTAGCGGCCCTGCTCGCAGAGGGCGGAAAGATCGAAGGCGCCTGCGGCGAGCCGCTCTGCGAGCTTGGTCTGATGTGGCGCGGTGGCGATGATCAGGCATGCCTCGCCCGCGCGAAGGGCGGGGCCGATGAAGCAGCTGATGGCGTCCAGGAGAAAGGTCTCATCGTCGTAGAACTGGACGACATGCGTCGAGCCATCGGGCTCTTCCCGATCAGCGGTCGGGGAGCTCGACGACAGGTCCAAGTCGCCTAGATCACTGCGCTCCATCTCTCTCCCCTTTCGTCCTCGGTCAAGCCTGCGCAGATTCGAGCTTCCGAAAACAGGCACCCTTTGCGAGATGGATGCCAGGCCGCGGTGTCTTCTTCGTCGCCCCCGGGGACCCGGAGGACACAGTTTTTCCAGAGGTTACGATTGGCGGGCTTGCTCCTGAACTCGTCAGGAGGAGGAGCCGGGAAGATGCGACGCGGTAACAATTGCACCCTGGCCTCGTCGTTGAGGGCAGAGCCGGATGGTCGAGCTCTAGCTGCGCGAGCTCGGTCGATAGAAGGGCTGGCGCGCGCTTTCATCGGGCCAGCCGTCGTAGAAGCGCTTCACCATGGGAAAGACCTCGCGTGAGAGACGACGCCGACGCTCCTCCTCGGCTTGAGGTCGACCCGGAGGGATGCGGCCAACTCCTCGAGCGCCCTCCGAACCGGACCGGCCTCTCCGGCTCGAGGAAACCGCCTCACTCCTCGCCATGTCCCCGGACTTCCTCTACCGCAACTGGAAGCGCCTGGGCGGCTATAAGGCAATTGGGAGCGCCCGGAACAGGGCAACGGAATCTATCAACGAAAATGAGCCAGCCCTCCTCGCTCGCTCGGATAACGGCGGCCCGCTCGACTTGTGGAACAGGCGCGGAGCTTGACTCCCGATTTGCGCCCACGACCTCGGCCCACCGAAATCGTCCAGTCACTCGATGACCTGATCCGCCCGCCCGAGCAGCGACGGCGGGATCGTCAGACCGAGCGCCTTGGCGGCGACGTAGCGTCCGGTCAGCAGGCTGGCACGCGCCGGTACGCAGATCGGGCAGTTCGTGTAGGCATCCGTGAACATCGTGCCGCGCGCGGCGAACTTGTCGATGTTGGGCGTCTTGACGATCGGATGGCCGTAGCAGCCGCTGACGTCGCGCGAGTGCGCAGCGGACGTGATGAATAGCAGATTGGCCGGCCGCAGCGGCGATGATCCCTCCCCTGGTGTTCCGTGGCCGCGAGTCTAAGCCGAATCGCCCGGCGCGAACGTGGCTCCGCCCTCCCGGTCAGCGACGGCGGCGAGCGTGGCCCGACGCGGTCCGCAGCACGCGCGGCATCGCCGGCTCGCTGACGCTCGCGAAGCCGGGGCCGCGAGGCGTCGGGGCCGGCGCCTTTCCGCGCGCCGCGTTGCGCACGACGGTCGCACTGCAGCCGATCGCCTTGCATCGGCGGCGCGCGAAGCGCGCGGGGTCTTCGCCGTTGAACGTCACGCGCTGCTGGGGGTTGCTCAGCGAGGCGACCACGGGCGCCAGCTCGGCAGGTCCGCGGACCGTGCCGATCGACAGCAACACGTGCCGCAGGGCCTGGACCTCCGGTGGGCCCGAGACGACGAGCCGCTCCTGCAGCAATGTATGGCCATGCCGGTCGATGAAGCGGATGACCACTTCGCCTTCGCCGATGATCGCGATCTCCATCGCCACCTCTCCGATGCCGCCAGCTCCACTCAGGAAATGGTCTCGTCGAGATAGACGTGCGACCCGATGCGGCGGATCGTCGCGATCGCCGCATGCTGGTCCACCGTCATGCCGAAATCGCGCACGCGCAGGAGCGCGAGCGCCGCGCCGTCAACCGGCGGCGAGGGCACGTGCGAGGGGCCATGCAGGATCAATGGCGGTCTCCGGAGATCATTGAAGGCGAGCCAGACGTCGGTGGCGACGTCCTGCGAGATGCCGATCGCCGGCACGATCACGTTGTTCTGGGCTGCCATCACCATCACCGCATGGCTCTTCTCGCTGGCGATCTCGCGCACCACGGTGCGCTGGCCATCGAGCGCCGCGAACACGACGGTCCAGACTTCCGGAACGTTATTCACCGGCCCCGAGAACGTCTGCTCAACCGCGATCTGGAGCATGATGCTGCCCTTGGCCATGGCGACCTCCCGAGGCCCACAAGCGTGAGCCGCCTTTTCAAGAAGCCCATTCTCCGTCACTGCCGGCCTCGCCCCGGGCCGGTCCCAGCCGTGGCGCAGCGCGGATGAAGCCCCCGCCATCGTGCGTCGATCCTGCCAGAGTCCGTGGGCGGGGGCAAACGGAAGCGGCCGCCGGCGCGCCCTCTGGAAGTTCGGATCAACCGACCCAAGACGCGCGTGACTGAGACGGCGTCCTGCACCATTACTCGTGAAGCCGCTGTCTCGTGCCACACCGGATCGGCGATCCTTGACCCCCGGAGAGTCTCCGGCTAATCTCGGCCCATTCATGACGTGTCCCCGGTGCCAGCAGGAGAATCCGGCCGAGGCGCACTTCTGTATGAAGTGCGGCGCCCGTCTCACGCTGGCGTGCGCCAAGTGCAACACCGAGCTGCCGGCGGGCGCAGGCTTCTGTTTCGCATGTGGGCAACCGGTGACCGCTGCGCCGGGTGGACAACGCTTCACCTCACCTGAGGCTTACACTCCCAGGCACCTCGCCGAGAAGATCCTCACGTCCAAGGGCGCGTTGGAAGGCGAGCGGAAGCAGGTGACCGTGCTGTTCGCCGACCTCAAGGGCTCGATGGAGTTGCTGGCCGACCGCGACCCCGAGGAGGCCCGGAAGCTCCTGGACCCAGTCCTGGAGCGGATGATGGAAGCGGTCCACCGGTACGAAGGCACGGTGAACCAGGTCATGGGCGACGGGATCATGGCGCTCTTCGGCGCGCCCCTCGCCCACGAGGACCACGCGGTGCGAGCGTGCTACGCGGCCCTGCGGATGCAGGAGTCGCTGAAGCGCTACACGGACGACACGCGCCGCTCGCACGGGGTAGAGGTACAGATCCGGGTTGGCCTCAACTCGGGGGAGGTCGTCGTCCGCTCCGTTGGCACCGATCTCCGCATGGACTACACGGCTGTCGGCCAGACCACCCACCTCGCGGCCCGGATGGAACAGCTGGCGCCGCCCGGGACCGTCCGGCTGACCGGCGAGACCGTGCGGCTCGCCGAGGGCTACGTCGAGGTGAGGTCGCTCGGACCGATCCCCGTGAAGGGCCTCCCGGACCCGATCGAGATCTTCGAGTTGACGGGGGCGGGGACGGCGCGAACGCGGCTGCAGGCGGCGGCCCTCCGAGGCCTGACGCGCTTCGTCGGCCGCGACGCCGAGGTCGAGCACCTGCGCCGGGTCCTCGGCCAGGCTGGTGTGGGTCGCGGCCAGGTGGTCGCCATCGTGGGCGAGGCCGGGGTGGGCAAGTCCCGGCTGGTCTACGAGTTCACCCACTCCCATCGGGTCCAGGATTGGCTAATCCTGGAGGCCTCCTCCGTCTCCTATGGCAAGGCCACCAGCTACCTGGCCGTGATCGATCTGCTCAAGGGCTACTTCAAGATCGGTGACCGGGACGATCACCGGGAGATGCGCGACAAGGTGCTGGGGCGCGTGCTGGGCCTGGACCGCGCGCTCGAGCCCCTGCTGCCCCCGCTCCTCGCTCTCCTCGATGTGCCGGTCGAGGACCCGGCCTGGCAGAACCTGGACCCGCCCCAGCGCCGCCAGCGCACCCTCGACGCGGTCAAGCGCCTGCTGCTGCGGGAGAGCCAGGTGCAACCGCTGCTCGTGGTCTTCGAGGACCTGCACTGGGTCGATGACGAGACCCAGGCCCTGCTCGATAGCCTGGTGGAGAGCCTGGGGTCCGCCCGCCTCCTGCTGCTGGTCAACTACCGCCCCGAGTACGAGCACCGCTGGGGGAGCAAGACGGCGTACTCCCAGCTACGGCTCGACACCCTGCCCGCCGAGAGTGCGGCAGAGCTGCTCGCGGCGCTCCTCGGCCCGGACCTTGGGCTCGCGCCGCTGACGCAGATGCTGGTGAAGCGGGGCAACCCGTTCTTCCTGGAGGAGACAGTACGGACCCTGATGGAGACGGGGGCGCTGGCGGGGGAGCGCGGGGCGTACCGGCTGACGCGGCCGGTGGAGGCGCTCCAGATGCCGGCCACGGTGCAGGCGATCCTAGCGGCGCGGATCGACCGGCTGTCGCCCGAGGACAAGCGCCTGCTTCAGGCAGCTTCAGTCGTCGGCAAGGACGTGCCGTTCACTCTCCTCCAAGCGATCGCTGAACTGCCCGACGAGGTGCTGCGCCAAGGTCTCACGCGATTGCAGATCGCTGAGTTCCTCTACGAGGCGCGCCTCTTTCCCGACCTCGAATACACGTTCAAGCATGCGCTGACCCACGAGGTCGCCTACGGCAGCGTGCTCCAGGAGCGGCGGCGTGCTCTGCACGCGCGCATCGTCGAGGCGCTGGAACGACTCCACGAGACCCGACTGGACGAACACGTCGAAGCGCTCGCGCACCACGCGGTTCTGGGTGAAGTGTGGGACAGCGCCGTGCGCTACCTGCGACACGCCGGGGCGCGGGCGTTCAGCCGGTCGGCGAGCCGGGAAGCGGTCACGCACCTCGAGCGCGCGCTGGCCGCTCTTCGACGCGTGCCTGACAGCGCCAGCGTGGCCGCGGACAACATCGACGTGCGGCTCGAGCTCAGGAACGCATTGCTTCCGCTCGGCGACATCCAGGCGACCTTCGTGCATCTGCACGCGGCCGAAGAGCTGGCGAGCGCGACCGGCGACGATCGGCGACTCGGCTGGGTCTCGGCCTATCTCTCGGTGTACTTCACGGGCGCAGGGGATCAGGACGAAGCGATCGCGCGCGGCCGAAGGGCGCTCGCGCTGGGCACGGCGGCGAGGGATGACGGTCTGGGCGTGATGGCGAGGTTCTTCCTCGGGCTCGCCTCGCTGTGCGGCGGCAGCCTCGCGGACGCCGTCGAGCTCTTCCAACAGGTCGTGACGACGCTCGCGGGCGCGCGGGCGGCCGAGCGGTTCGGCGAGCCCGGTCCGCCAGCGCAGTTTGCCCGCGCGTTCCTGGGCTGGAGTCTCGCCGAATTGGGGCGCTTCGACGAGGCTGTCGCCGTGGGTGAGGAATCGCTGCGGATGGCGCAAGCGATCGATCAACCCTTCACCCTCATGCACGGATACTTCGGTGCGGGAATCCCGTATCTGGCGAGAGGCGACGTCGCCCGCGCAATCCCGCCGCTCGAACGGGGCCTCGCGCTCTGCCGGGCGACGGAGAACCATCTCTGGTTGGGTGAGATCGCCGCTGATCTGGGTCTCGCCTACGCGCGCGCGGGGCGGATCGACGACGCGCTGCCGGTTCTCGAGTTCGCCCTGAAGGAAGCAGCGACGACGGGGCTGCGGTTCACCTACGCGCGCCAGCACGCTCAGGTCGGCGAGGGTTACCTTCTGGCCGGCCAGCGTGACGAGGCCGCCCGCCTCGCCGCGACGGCGCTCAAGGCAGCACGCGACCAGAAGCAGCGCGGTCAGGAGGCTGCGGCCCTCTGGTTATCCGCCGAGATCGCCGGGTGCGCACTCGAGGGGGAGCGGGCGGAGGTCGACTATCAGCACGCGATGGCCCTGGCCTCGGAGATCGGATTGCGCCCCCTCGTCGCCCACTGCCACTTCGGCCTCGGCAAGCTCGACCGGCGCACCCGCAAGCGCGAGCAGGCCCGCGACCACCTCACCACCGCGACGACGATGTACCGCGAGATGGACATGCGCTTCTGGCTGGAGCAGGCGGAGGCCGAGCTGGGGGAGTTGGCATGAGAAGCACCGCGCTCCCGATCCTCGGTCTCACCATTCCAGTCGTGGCGCTCACTGCTGAAGCCCCGAGCTACCGAGGAGGCGCCGCGACACTAATCTCGTGAACCCCCTATCTCATTCCTATTGACAGGTTTCGAGCCCCCGGAGCCCAGCCGGGAGGAGCATCGGAGAGGGATTCGCTGAACTCTGACGATATCCCGGCCACCGATTGCTTATGCACAGCCACCAGAACCGTCCTCACGCTGGTGCTTGCCCTCTTCTTTGCCTAAGACCCGAGACCCGCGGAGAGAGGGAGGCTGGGTCGAGGAGCCGGAGGAGTCTATGCGCATCGCCAAGATGATCGTGTTTGCTCTTCTCGCTTCCGGGCTGTTCCTCGGCTGCGCCTCAAGCCCGACGAAGCCCAAGTTCGAAGGGAGCTTGCGAGAGGTTCTCGTGAAGGGCTCGCCGTGGATCGTCAACTGGGACGCAACCGGCGGTCGCGGGCG
>WNGF01003674.1_pt1 | contig 20661 bp, 20 predicted proteins | sample 5400641 | NCBI WGS metagenome assembly WNGF01 (sample SAMN13153371, study PRJNA577476) | soil metagenome | isolation source: 80 cm soil or saprolite under grassland replicate 2 | place: USA:California | collected 2016-06-15
GGTGGCCATGAGCGCTGCTGAGGCAGAGCGCTGCAACTCCACCCTCGGCGGCCGGGAAGCGCTCCAGCACGCCTGCACCCTGGAGCGTGGCCACCAGGGACGCTGCTCCTGGTGGGACTGGCACCAGGAGCAGGTCGCCCGATACGAGCACGCGCGCCGCTGGCGTGGCTACCTGACACCCCCCGCGTTCCGCCTGGCCGACTACCAGGACTTGCTCGCCGACCGTCTCGCGCGCCGGCAGAGCGCCCCACCCGCGCCGGCAAGGGAGGCAGGCCATGAGCGCTACTGACCAGCGGTCGTCCACCCCCAACCTCGGCGACGTCGACGGCGACTCGCAACGCCCACGCGACGTTCGTCGCCTGCACCGCACCCCTCGTGACCAAGGGAGGACCACCATGCTGCAACCCCGCGAGCCCCGGCCGGTCGAGATCCACTACCTCCGCGAGGCCGAGCCCGCCCGCGTGCCGGCGTCGGTGCTGGCGCTGGAGACCCTGGGGCGGATGCACCCGGCCACCGCCATCACCCTGGTGCTCACCATCGCCGGCATGACCGCCGGCACGGTGGTGGCCATCGTCGCGCTGGTCGCCACCGTGCTGGCCACCGTGGCCGCCATCGTCGGCACCGTCGCCATCGCCGCCCTGGGCCTGGCCATCGCCGCCATCGTGCTCGGCGGCCGCGCCCCCACGACGCCGACCCGCTGAGCCCAGGAGTGCCAGCCCGATGCCCAACACCCACACCGCCGCGCCGCCAGCGGCCCAACCCGGCGGAAGGCCGACGATGAACGCCAATCCGCAGCAGATGCCGAGCATCGGCGACCCCAGCGTCCAAGCCGCGGATGCCTGGCTGCGGCGCTTCCAAGCCGCGGTGGTCACCATCATGGCCGCCGCCGCGGTCGGGGTCGGCGCGGTGGCGTTCTTCACCAGCTTCGAGGCCATCCGCGCCTACGCCAAGACCTCCGGCGGGATCACCCCCGCGCACGCCTGGGCGATCCCGCTGCTGGTCGACTCCTTCATCGTCATCGCCACCGGCGCCGAGCTGTGGCTTGGCGTCCACCCCGCCCGGCGGGCCTGGTGGGAGCTGGCCTGGCCCCGAGCGCTGCTGGCCGGGGCGGCGGCGGTCAGCTTCGTGCTCAACGTCGCCCACGCCAAGGCCGGCGACTGGCCCGCCCGCGGAGTCGCCGCGATCCCCCCCGCCGCGCTGGTGCTCAGCGTGGAGCTGCTGGTGATGATCGCCCGCCGCGCCGCGATCGCCCGCACCCACCGGCTCACCACCGCCAGCCGCTCCAGCGCTGCCGAGGCGACCGTGGTCGTCCGCAACGGCTACCCGACCACGAGCATGGTCGCCCCGGCTGGCGACCGGCCGGCGCTCGAAGCGACCGCCAGCAGCGCCGACCGCCGCACCGCGCGGGCGAACGACCACCAAGGCGCGACCAGCAGCACAGGCGACCATCAGGCCGACGCGACCGGCGACCAGCCGCCGCCGAGCTCGCCGGCCAAGGCGACCTCGGGCACGGCGAACAGTGGGGCGACCTACCAGCGCGTCCGCGACCTGTACCTGGGCGGCATGACCGTGGCCGCCGAGATCGCCCGCGAGCTGGGCGTCTCCCCAAGCTACGCCCAGCGCACCCTGCGGCGCGTCAAGGCCGACCTCGCCCGCCAGCAGCAGGCGGCGGCAACTGCTCCCGGTCGTGCGGCCACGCCGGAGCGCACCACGGAGGCGACCAGCGACCACCAGCACCCAGACGACCGCCAGCCGCCGACGGTGGAACGGTCGTCCGACCAGCCGACCACCCCCGACCACGACGTCCGGCAGGCGACCAGTCGGGCCGAGGCGACCAGGGACGGCGATGGTCGCACGACCACCAGCCGCGATCGGCACTTGGCGTTGGTCGCCCCCAATCGCGACCCCGACCACGGGAAGGCGGAGCGGTGACCGCGCCCTGGTCGGCCGACCTGCCAGAGCGAGCGCTGGAGTATGCCGAGCGGGGCATCCCGGTGCTGCCCTTGCATGGCAAGCTGCCCTGCATCCCCGCCGCCCACTCCCCAGGTGATCCGCTCTACCAGCAGTGCAAGGGCCAGTGCGGCCAGCAAGGCCACGGCGTCCACGACGCCACCTGTGACCCCGACCAGGTCCGAGGGTGGTGGCGGCGCTGGTCGCACGCCAACATCGGACTGCGGACCGGGGTGGTGTTCGACGTGATCGACGTCGACGGCACCCAAGGCCGCCGCAGCCTCCAGCGGTTCCTCACCGAGCACGCCGGCGCCGTGCCGATCGGTGGGCCAAGGGTCCGGACCGGCTCGGGTGCCGGCTGGCACCTATACGTGGCCCCGACCGGGCTGCCCGACCACATCGGCGTCCTCGAGGGCGTTGACTACCGCGCCGCCGACCGCTACGTCGTGGCGCCACCCTCGCGCCACTCCGCCACCGGCCGTCCCTACGTGTGGTACTCAGGCCGCGGGCTGGACACCCGGCTCGGCGAGGTCCCCCCGGCGCTCCGCGAGCGGCTCACCCCCCGCCCTCCCAACCGCCACCACCAGCCGGCGCCGACCCGCCCGGCCGAGCCAGGCCACCCCTACGGCCTGGCGGCGCTCCAGGCCGAGACCGTCCGCATCGCCGGCGCTCGCGGGCCGGGACAGGGCCGGGGTGGGGAGCGCAACCAGGTGCTGTGGGAGGCGGCCCGCAACCTCTACAACCTGGTCGCCGGCGGCGTCCTCAACGAAGCGCAGGTTGCCAGCGAGCTGGAGCGCGCCGCCGGCGCCTGCGGGCTGCTACGCGATGAGCCCCGTCAGACCCAACGGACCCTGGCGTCGGCTCGGCAGGTCGGCATGGCCCACCCCCGCGGCATCCCCGAACGACCAGCCAGCGGCGCCCGCCGCCAGGAGTGCCGCCCTGCGGATGCTTCGCACCACTCGCCGTTCCACCCCCACCCCGACCGCGCCGGCGAGCGCTGACCATCCCGGCGCCCGACAGGAGGTGATCGCCAACCGCACGGCCGACCAGGCAGGCAGGGCGGTGGCGCCCGATCCCGGCCAGGAACCGCGCCACCGCCCCCGACCCCACAACCCCAACCATCCGAAACAGGAGGCAGAACCGTGGGACCAACCCCTACCCTACCGCCCAACCAGCAACCCCCACCCCCCCGCCACCAGCGGCGGACCCGGCGTCCCGACCCGGACCCCGACCGCGACTCGGTCCTCGGCCTGGGCGCCGACCAGCCATCTGAGGAGCAGGTCAACGAGCAGGTCCGCGCGGCGGAAGCCCACGCGGAGTACCTGCACGAGTACGGCGAGCCCGGCTCTGACCGACGCGCGCGGATCGACGCGGCACAGCGCGAGTGGCTGCACCACCAGCTGCTGGAGACCGACCCCACCACCCGCCCGGCAGAGGAGCCTGAGCCGCTGGGACGGCGGCTCCCCGAGCCCCTGGACGCCAGCCGTGAGGGGGTGGAGCGATGAGCACCCGTCGGCAACTGCGTGACTTCGTCCGGCTCAACCCCGAGTACGCCCCGCAGGTGGCCCGGGAAGGGCTGGGACAGTTCCACCCCAAGCCCTTGGTCCGCGAGCTGGGCACCACCGCAGCGCTGGCGCTGGTCGACGAGAACCACGGCACCCCAGGCGAGCGCGCCGCGGCCATCACCGAGCGGGCCAGGCTGGCCCGGCAGCGCGGCGAGGTCCGCGAGGCCCTGCTGGAGGGGTGGTTCACGGGGTTGAACCCGGAGTTCGGCGTGCTGCCAAGCCGCACCGACCCCGACCAGCACCGATTCGCCCATGGCCGCGAGCGTGGCCTGGCGCTGGGCAGCCGGGTCCACCTGGCCGAGGCGCGCGAGAACAGCGGCAACCCCGAGCTGGCGGCCTGGATGATCCGCGAGCGCGCCCTGCGGGCTGGACGGCTCGCGCGAGAACCGGCGCCGGTCCAGCGGCGCGCGACCACGCGGGCGCGGGCAGGGCTGGAACGCTGACCATGGCCAAGGCAACCGCGGCCAACCGCCGCCCGGACGGCGGCCGGCGGGTGCCGGTCGACCGGCGTCGGCTCCCTGCCGCGCCGCTGCTGGAGGCGGTCGACACCTACGCGGAGCGGCGCCAGCGGCCGGTGGAGGAGCTGCTGGACGACACCCTCCTACGGGTGCTCCGCGACGCCGAACGGTCGGGAACGGTGACGGTCGGGTCCGGGGAGCGCTGCTGCGACGCGCTGGGCTGGCACCCCCGGATGGTCTGGGGGGACGCCTACGACCAGGCCATCGCCGACGACACGCCCCACACCGCCACCGCCCCGGCGGGCACGGCGACCGCGTGGCGGCAGGGGTGCCGCTGCCTGGACTGCCGCGACGCCAACACCCGTCGCCGCACCAAGGCCAGCCGCGGCGATGGGCACCAGCGCGACCCGCCCAGCACCGCGGCCCCGCACGATCTATTGCAGGACAGGAGGAACTGACGATGGCAAGTGATAACTTCACCGTCCAGGTCGGCAACCTGACCGACGATCCCGAGCTGCGGTTCACCCAAAACGGCACCCCGGTGACCAACTTCCGCCTGGCCGTCAACCAGCGCATCAAGCAGGACGACGGCACCTGGCGGGACGGGGACGCCTCCTACTTCCGCGTCAACGCCTGGCGTGACCAGGCCGAAAACGTCGCCGAGTCCCTGGCCAAGGGCAACCGCGCCGTCGTGCTGGGGCGGCTGCGCTCCCGGTCGTGGGAAACCCCCGAGGGCGACAAGCGGTCGGTGACCGAGATCGACGCCGACGAGGTCGCCCCCAGCCTCAAATGGGCGATCGCCAAGCCGGAGCGGGCCGAGCACAGCCGCAACGGGGAGCGTGGCGCCGAGCGGGGCCAGTTCAACGACGAACCGCCGTTCTGAGCACGACCGAAGCGAGGTCATGGTGAAGGTCCGCCTGGAAGGAACCCTCCAGGAGTGCCAGCAGGCCGCGCCGCGGCTGCCGGAGCTGTTCGAGGTCGTCTCGGTCAGCGACCCCTACCCCAACCGGGGCAGGAGCGGCTGGTCCGCCTCTACGTGGAGATCCGCCCTCGCCGACCAGCACCAGGCCGACCAGGACGGCGCGACGCCTTGGCGGGTACGGGCGACGATCCGCCAGGCAGGACGGGAGCTGCCCCCGCCCTGACCCAAGACCACGAGCCGCCGAACGCCCCGACGGACCCGCCGGGGCGTTCGGCGTTAGAGACAATACCCAGCTGAGTTATTAACTCGTACGAGTCAACGTGCGACAATAGGGGCACCGAGGGAGTAGCCGACCGCCGCAGGAGCACCGCCATGACCACCACCCCGCCGACCGCCTCCGGTTCCAGCCTCATCGTCGCCCTCGAACACACCTGGGCGACGATCCGCCAGTACCACTCGGACCTGCCCGAGGTGGTGTTCATCACCGGCACCGGGCTGCGCCACGCCAACACGGTCAGCACCGACGCGACCTGGGGCCACTTCGGCGCCGCGCGATGGGTCGCCGGCCGCCCCCAGCCCACCACCCCACCCGCCACCGAAGCAGGCCAGGACGCCAAGCTCGACCTGGTCGCCGACCGGAAACCGGAGCTGTTTGTGGCCGGGGAGTGCTTCGCCGAAGGCGCCACCCACACCCTGCTCACCATCCTGCACGAAGCCACCCACGCGCTCGCCCACGCCCGCGGCGTCAAGGACACCAGCCGCCAGGGCAAGTACCACAACCGCCGCTTCCTGGAGCTGGCCGCCGAGCTGGACCTCGAGTGGCCACCAAACGCCAAGGCCCACCCGGTCAACGGGTTCAGCGAGGTCCGGCTCAGCGAGGTGGCCACGATCTTCTACACCGACACCATCGCCGAGCTGGACGCCGCGATCACCCTGCACCTGGACACCTTCCGCCGCCTCGGCCTCGCCGGCGGTCGGCCCGACGCCGGCGCCGAAGGCCAGGACCAGGGCGACGGGCAGCCCGACGGCGACGGCGGCAAGACCTTCAACCGCTCCAAGCTGGTCTGCGACTGCTACCCCGAGCGCTCCATCCGGGTCTCGCCAAAGCAGGCCGCGCGTGGGGCGATCCTCTGTGGGATCTGTGACGGCGAGTTCCGGCCGGAGGACGATCGCCAGGGATAGCCGCAGGCCCCGGCGGGGAAGTACCGGGCGTCTGCCGTACCCAGGGGGTGCCCGCAAAGAGATGCTCGGTCAGTTGGCGTAGTGGAGCTGGTGACAAAGGGTTCCTGGGACTCAGGAGGACCGTCGGCGCTGCGGGAACCATGGACCTGTTAAATTTAAAGACAGCTTCCAAGCCGGCGCCGCGATCCTTGTGCCCCTTGTCACCAGTTCTCGTGCCGGAGCATAGACGCTCTATCTCCATGCCGACCGCCAGATCCGTAGGCGGGTGCTCAGCGTCCACGCGGTAGGCGTGAGTGTGACGTTCCGCATTGCCGCGCGGGCCACAACCTCGCATTGGCGTACCAGGGATCTGGCCTTCCTGAGATCGGCACAATCCCGACGGGGCTCGAGAAGCTGTCATTCAGCTACCTGCCGAGCAGCGTGATCAGCCAGGCATGTTGAGATGCTGCTCGATCTTGGTGAGCCTCGTGTCTAGCTGGTCGAGCTTGGCGAGCGCCTGCCGCTGCCGGGTCGCGAAGTCTTCGACGGTCTTTTCGAGGCCGGTGGTGCCGAAGACAACCATCTCCTGCTTCATCTCCTGCAGGAAGGACAAGATATCGCCTGCGTCGGCCATGGATAGCTCCTCCTCCGGAATGATTCCTGGGGCTTGGGCAAGGCAGTCGGCATCGGCGACGCTGATGTCCACCCTCAACCCGCCCACTACGGCTGGCTTGTCCTTCTTGAACTCGCCGGCGTACTGCCACGCCCGCTGGCCAGCGTTGGGAAATACATTGCGATCCAGGTCCGGGATCGCATGCGGGTCGACGTCGGGATCGACCTTGTTCGTGATCCATTTGGCGACCCAGATCCAGTCAGGGCCGTCGTCTTGGAGAGCGATCAGCGCCGGGATGTTGGAGTACACACCGGGGCGAAGCCCATGGTCGCGGACGGCACCGCACCAGCCGCGGACATAGTCCACGGCGCGCTGACGGGCCCTCTCAAAGGTCTCGCCCTCCAGGTCCAGACAGATCGGGGTACCGCGGGCGCTGTAGCCAAAATCTGCGGCAATCTGGCAGGCCTCGTCGCCGTCGTTTCTGCCCTGCGCCTTGGTGAGGAGATGGGTGTCATCGACAGGGTGGGGAATGTTAAGAAGGATTTGGCGGCCGACGTAGGTGAGGATGAACCGACGGATCCCGTGGTCCACATAGTCCTTCACTCGGGCGGGAGTCCAGTCAGAGCCGCCCGAGCGGGGACCGCCCATGTAGACGTTCCACCAGCTTCCGTCAATCTCATCGAGCATTGCTTTGGCCTTGTCGGCTGCGGGCGCTCCGCCCGTATCTAATCCGTGCAGTGCCATCTGCCCTCCCTAGCGACTATCGGACTCCAATCGCAATTGGAGCTCACCGAATGCGAACGACTGCTGCTATTTGCTGCCATCCGCAGCACTAACGAACTGGATGCTGGCGCCACCAGGTGGAACGGTTGCGGCTGTAAGCTCATGCGCCAGGCCTCGGCGTGGTTCTCGAATCCTTAGCCAGCGGACTGCCGGTACAGGGCGCTCCATTGGAGCCAACCGTAGAACAAAGAGCCACATACATCGAGCGTTTCTACCAACTCGGCCGGTCCGGTGGCCTACAAGGCGCGGAGGCCGGAGTGGCGGTAGTATGGGTGGACCCGCCGTATGTCTGCACCCGTGCTCGGCCGGGCGGGCATGTGGACGAGCGCAGCCGACCGCATCAGGCCGCGTTTGATTCTGGTCAAGGGGTCGACCGCGGCGTCCAGGCCTCCGTCGAGCGCGTTGTGCCTTGGCCTCCGCGGCCACAGGGCCGCCTGCGCTGCAACGTTGCACGGCGACGGGGAGTAGGGACGGTCAGTTGTGCCTCCAATAGTTGGTGCGGATGGTGCCCGCTGGTCATCTGGGAAATTCGGTAGTGGCTCTTCGTTCTACGGTTGGATGTTGAGATGCTGCTCGATCTTGGTGAGCCTCGCGTCTAGCTGGTCGAGCTTGGCGAGCGCCTGCCGCTGCCGGGTCGCGAAGTCCTCGACGGTCTTTTCGAGGCCGGTGGTGCCGAAGACAACCATCTCCTGCTTCATTTTCTGCAGGAAGGACAAGATATCGCCTGCGTCGGCCATGGATAGCTCCTCCTGAACCTTGTGATACTCAGGCCGGCAGTACCCGTCAATGTGCGGTTCGTCACGACGGTGCGTGCCTCGCACTACTCTACTATTGACATTGCCCTCGATCGTTTGAAATTCAATGTCGGAGGTCAGCTTCTCCACGAAGCCAATGTGCTGGTCGCCAGGACCCCTGATGAAGACAACCAGGTCGCCGGGCATCGGCGTGTGGAAGTAACGGTGGTGATCCTGGAAGAATTTCCTTGCGGCAAGCACACCCGCAGTCTTCGGGAAGACAGACATGGGAATGCTTGCCATCATGAAGCACCACCACTGGAACACAACACACCAGGCCTTGTCGGGATTTTTCTCCGCGAACCCGTAGTAGGCTGTGTTGTACTTGACGTTGTTCGAACCGAGCGGGTCTCGCACGGTGCCGGGCACCGCTGCCTGGCTCTTTTTCAGCTCGGCACGCTCAATCTCCGTGAGACGATTGAGGACAGTCTCTCTAGTCGTCATTGCATGTCCTCATCTCGATCGGCTCAGGATGGATCTTCTGGCAAGACTATGTCCGTCAAGAATATGTCCCTCTCGTGACCCGCGTCTGGAAAGCCGGTGACTCCGCTGACGTCCTCAACACGAGGGCTCGTATCGAGGATCTTCGCATCTGGAACGTCTGTGGCCCCCAAATCCTGGGGCGAGGGCACCGCGTCGGGGTCCGGCGGCTCCACGACAGGCTTTGCGAGTAGTTCCCGCTCCTCTTCAGTCAAGAACTTCAGATTCTCTTCTGCCTCCTCATCGTGAACGCTCGGTCCCGTCATCCTCGCCTCCAATATGAAGCGCCGGCGGCACGGCAAAAGACCCGTCGACCGTATTCATGAGCGCAGAACACTCTTGGCATATTCAACTGACATCCGCACCAACGCGAACGCGTGGCTTCACACTAGCCGAGTCCGCTATCCCTTGACTCCTCACTTCCAGGCCGCTCCATCACGGGTCGCGGATCGGCACAGCCGGAGGCGATCGAAATCCACCTGATGGCAAGAATAGCTACGTAGTGTGGACCGTTCAGGCGCTTGAGCGTCGCGGTGACGAAACTGGCACCACCCCCCATCGCCGTAGAGACGTATAGACGTCACTCGGCCAGCCCTGCGCACGCCGCGGTTCCTCGTTCGTCATGGAACGCTCCATCCGACGCACAGGAGCACCTATGATGCGCTCAGTGCAACCTTCTGACAAGAGTCTCTTAAATTTAGATTAGGGTGCTACGTTCCTTAGATGCGGTAAGTGTAGGCGCGGCGTCGGTGGCATGGGGACGGTGTCGGACGGCCCACACCCACGGTGCGGTAGCTGGAGGCCTAACGACGGATTGCCTCTGCCGAGACAGACTGCCCATCGCAAGCACTAAGGCGCCCCCGGCGGGGAAGTACCGGGGGCGCCCTACCTTTCCCAGGGGGTGCGCTCCCCCAGGATGTTTGGCTCAGGCGGCGGGGCGGAGCTGGTGGCGGGCGTGCTCGGCCAGCAGCATGACGCCGGCCGGGTCCATGTGGGCCTCCAGCGACCGCAGCAGCGCCAGCACCCTGGCGGGGGTGAGCACCGGCACGCCCTCCACGTACACCTCATCCCAGGGGATGCGGGTGTCGTGGACGCACAGCAGCGGCAGGACCGGCGCGCCGAGCGCGCCGGCGAGCTGCTGGGCCTCCCACCGGACGGTGGCTAGGGTCTGGTCGAGCGGGTGGCCGTTGTGCCAGGCCGACCCGTCGACCGCCAGGGTGATGGTGCCGTGCCAGGCTTTGGAGTCGACCAGGAACATCCCCGGCGGGCCGATCAGCAGGTGGTCACCGTTGGCGCGGTTGCCTGGAATCGAGACGTCGTGCAGCACGGTCCAGCCGGCCCGGACCAGCTTGCGGAGATGGCGGGCGGTGCGCCGCTCCCCGCGGGCGCCGCGGTGCCACGCGGCGGTCTCCGCGGAGATTCGAAACCGCAGGCGCCAGCCGACCAGGCCGGCGGCCAGCGCGGCGGCCGCTCCGGCCAGCCGCGGACCGGCGCCGTGGGCCAGCGTGCCGGCCAGCCCGCCGGCGCCGATCACGGCGGCCAGCCGCCATGGCAGGGTGCGCACGAACCGGGTCCATTCGCCGGCGCGGGCGCGCTGGTAGGCAGCCATGGCGGAGCCGCCAGGCGCGCCGAACGAGCCGCCTCGCTCCCAACTGGTACCCGGCGCACCCTCCGGGGGCATCGGCGCAGACGCTGGCAGGTTGGGGAGCTGGCGGAGGGGGCGGATGGTGACGCCGGCGGGCGGGTCGTCGTCCTGGTCGTGGTGTGGCCAGTGGGCGGGCTGGTGGGCCATGGGGGCCTCCCTGGGGTGTTAGCCGGCGGCGCGCTCGGGACCCTGGACCGGGTGGGGGTCGCGGGTGGGGGCCTGCCGGCTGGTGGACTCGCTGCGCTGGTGGCCGACGATGCTTCTAACGGAACCCGGTGATGCGTCTCGGTCAAGCTCCCGCTGGTGCTGCTGGCGGGCCTGCATGCGCTGGATCGCGCTGCTGGCCGCGTGCCATGCCTGGTCTCGTTCGGTGTCGGAGCGTCCTGGCGGCACCCCGAGGGGCCGGTCAGGGTCGTCGATCTGGTAGCGCTGGCGGTAGTCCTCGACCTGGCGGGCGGTCTGCCGCCAGGCGCGGCGGCCACGGACTGATTCGGGGATGGGGCCGAGGGCCGAGGTGAGGTGGGCGGGCTGCTCCAGCTCGGCGAACGCCACCCGCTGGCGGGACCGCAACCCAAGCTCCCTGGTGACCTCCCGGTAGCCCAAGCCGAGGTCGTGGTGGTCCTCTACCCATGCCTGGTGCTGCTGCTGCGCCGCCCGGGCCTGGACCTCGGCCTGGGCGGCCCGCTCGGCCTGCCGGATTGCCAGCGCCCGCCCCGCCGCGTCCTGGCCCTGCTCGGCAGCACGCCGGCGGCCCAACCGACCAGCCCAGCCCCAAACGGGATGCTCGGCCTCGACCGCGGTGAGCTGCTGCTCCGCCTGCTGGCGCCGCTGGACGGCGCGCTCCAGCAGCCGCGTGCGATCCGGCGGGGCCTGGTCCAGCTCGGCCTGGAGCCGGTCACGCTCGGCGCGCACCTCCCGGGTGGGGGTGGCGTGCACGTCCAGCCGCGCGCTGGTGTCGATCGCCAACCGCTGCCCACCCTGGCGGGCCAGCGCCGCGGCGAGCTGGTCGTAGGCGTCGGAGGGTTCGCGGTCGGGCAGGTCCACCTCGCCGGCGTCGGCGCGGGGTTCGGGGCTGACGATGGTGTGCAGGCGGGTATCCTGCTTGGCCCTGGAGAGCTGAACGTACAGCCAGTTGGCGTCCTCCTGCCCGGTGATGCGAACCAGCGCCCGCCACCGGGTGAGCCCCTGGGCCTTGTGCCCGGTGGTCGCATACGCCAGATCCACCACCCGCCGCCCCTGCGGTACCGGCCCGTCCAGGTAGCTGGCGGGCAGACTGAGCTGGCGGTCCTGCTCGGTCTTGAGGGTCAGCGATCGCCGGTCGGGGTCGACCTCGGCGACGGTGCCGCGGGTGCCGTTGGCGACTCCAAGGCCGCGGAGGTCGTTGCGGCCCAACACCACGCGATCACCCACATGGACCTGCCGATCGCCGACCTGGAGCGCCTGGGCGCCGAGCCGTCCGTTAAGGTTCATGACCTGCTGGCAGGTGGTGTTGAGCCGGTCGACCTCATCGCGGCGGTAGGCCAGGATCACCGCCTCCCCACCCGGCTCGCCCGACCGCTGGGCGGTCTCGGCGTCCTGGTGGGCCTGCCACCAGTCCCGCACCAGGTTCAAGGTCAGCTCGGTCTTGGACGTCGCTGGGACCATGCGCTGGTGTTCGCGATAGGCGGTGACCGCCTGGTCGACCTGGCCGTCGCGGACCAGCTCCAGCGCCTCCCGCTCCCACGCCTGCTGCTGCCGCCGGTTCTCCGACAGCACGCTCGCACCGAGCCGCACCCGGAGGCCGCGGAAGCCGCCGCCGGCGTCGATCGCGCCGAGCTGCCGGTCGTCACCGACCAGCACGACCTTGGCGCCGGCGCGCTGGGCGTGGTCCAGCAGGCGGGTGAGCTTGCGGGAGCCGACCATGCCGGCCTCATCCACGACCAGTACCGACCGCCCGTCCAACACCACCCCCTCGGTCTGGTCGTGGTGGTGCCGTGCGGCCCGCGAAGCATGGTTGGCGCGGGCGTCCTGGTCGAGCTCGTGGATGAGCCGGTCGACGGTGGCGACCTCCTCGAACCCCTCGGCCTCCAGGCTGGTCGCCGCGATCCCCGTCGGCGCCGCCCCCACCACCCGGTACCCATCCAAGGCGAACGCGTGGCGGGCGACGCCAAGGGCGTAGGTCTTGCCGGTGCCGGCCTTGCCGACCACCACCCGCACCCCATCACCCGACAGGGTCAGGTCGCGGACCATGCCGGCCTGGTCCTCCCCAGCAGTGGGATGCTCGGCCAGGGCCTCGCGCACCACCTCGGGCGAGCACACGCCTGCCTGTTCGCCGCGCCGGTCCAGCGCGCCGGCGACCAGGCGCTGCTCGACCTCCAGCAGCTCAGGGGTGGACCAGCGCCGCTCGCCAACGGTCCGGTCGGCGACCACGCTAACCGCGCGTTCCTCGAGGAACCGATCCGCCAGCCCCTCCAGCTCCGCACGGTCGACGGCGACCAGGTGGTCGCCCAGGGCGACGATCACCTCCGGCCGGGCGAAGGTGGAGGCCTGCGCGGTCAGACCGTGCGGGCCGGCCAGCCGATCAAACACCCCAGCGACCATGGTCTGGTCTGCAGAGTCGCCGGCGGCCGGTCCATCCGTCGCGGCGAGGTCGCTGGTCGCCTGCCGGTCACGGCCAACCAAGCCGCGCAGCAACTCGGGGACGTCCACCCCATGCTCGGCAGCCTCGGCGCGCCACCGCTCCGCCAAGGTCATCGGCGCCTCGTGCTGCTTGGCCTGCCGCGTGCTGTGGACCACCCACTTGACCAGCTTGGGGGTGCGCACCCGGCCCTCGGCCTGGAGCCGTTCGACCTCGCCGTCGATCGCGTCCACCCGCTTGGAGAACACCCTGAGCAGGGCTTGCGGCATGCCGGTCAGCTCGCGGTTGCCCCACCGGTCCGGCTGCGTCCAGGCGACCCCAAGCGACCGGGTCAGGGCGCGCTGGTAGGCGCCCCGGTAGATCGCGTCGGCCGCCAGCCGATGGCGGTACAGGTCGCGACCATCCAGCGCCGTCCAGCGACCATCCGGCCCTCGGACCCGGTTGGCCACGATCACGTGGGTGTGCAGCAGCGGGTCGCCCGCGCGGCTGGTGCGGTGGTCGAACCCGACCGCCAGCAGCCCGTCGCCGGCGACGTGTTCGCAGCCGCCATGACCGCGTCGGGCGCCGACGTGCTCCTCGAGGTAGCCCAGCGCCTGCTCGGTCGCCTGGTGGTGGGCGTCCAGTACCTGGGCGGCGACCTTGGCGTCTCCGAGGCCGTACAGCAGCGACACGCTCTTGGTGGGCCGCAGCACCAGGTCGAACGCGGGCACCCCGTGTTCGCCGTGCGCTCGGCCGAGCAGCTCCCCGGTGTCGGGATGGCGGCCGTGGAAGACCCTTACGAACGCCTCGGTACTCGCCGTGCCCTGCTGGCCGAGCGCGGCGCCGCCGCGGCCGAGCCAACGGCCTGGTGACTCTCCGTGGCCGGACAGGTACTCCTCGCGGTTGCCGGCGACCTCGCGGACGTAGTAGTCCTCCCGGCCAACCGACAGCTTCGCGATATCCGCCACCATGCTCCGACCCACCCGCGCCGCGCTGGCGGGCGCCATTGCGGCACCCTGGTGCATTGCTCTCCTCGGACGATGTCGGGTCGAGCGTAGAGCGAGCGGCGAAGCTTCATCCGTTATGGCGAGAGCTTGCGCGTGGGCACTTGAGATGGTCGCAAGAGGGCGTCCGTGGTAAGTGGGAAGCGGCGCAGCGCGAACTGGCAGGAAGGGATCTGCAAGCTCGGCAATGGCCACGGGACGGCGAGGACGTACGGGCTACGCGATCTCGGCCCTCCCTCGCAGCCCCCGGCAGCTCCTACCGATTCGGCACCAGCTGCCGCTCGAGCAGGCTCGTAGCGACGTCGGACGCGAGCTCGCGCCGGTCGACCACACCGACGAGCCGACCGTCGTGGGTGAGTACGACGAATGGTTGGCCGCGCTCGAGGATGCGATGCAGGAGGCCGGCGGTAACCGGCTGACCGAGCCATTCCAAGGTGTCGGTGCGCAGGTCGCTGCCGAGCCACGTGGCCAGCGCCTGTGGCGTCACCCATTCCTTCAGGTCTCTCTCAGTCCGGCCATCGGGTAAGTACGCGATCGCCTCGGCGAAGCTCTGCACGGTCTCCGCGGCGAGGTCAGCTTGGCTCCTGCTCGAGGCGCGTTGCAGGGCACGGGAGGGGACCAGCGCGTACAGCTCGGCAAGCTGCGGGAACGCGTGGGAGAGTCGAAAGCGCGTCGACTGGGTGGCGGAGAGCCCGAGGAACCGGCGACCTTCGCCGACGAAGACGAGCTGCTCGATTGCCGTGAACTCGGCCGCGACCGCAGCGAGAAGGAAGAGTCGCGTCGACCACCAGGACTCGCCCGCGCCGATGTTCACCTCGAGCAAGCGTGCCGACGTGGCCTGGCGGATCGAGTCGACGACCGTGACCGAGATGTCCGGGACCGCGGAGGTCTCCATGGACGCGGCCAGCGTCGGCTTTAGCAGTGCCTCGGGGAGTGCGGTGGTCGCTTCGACCATCGCGGCGTTCATCGAGCGCTCGCCCTCGAGTTGCAGGTACACGGCAACGCTCACCTTGTTCGCAAGGTCGTCGGCGTTCATGAACAGGCTCACGATGAGCTCGCGCATCAGCTCGTTGCGCAGGTCCTTGATCCGGGCGCCAGCCTGTTCCTCGCCGGTGATCGCGTCGACCGCGGACGTGGGCCAGAGGGCATCCGGGCTCAGCAGGAAGATCAGGCGCGGCTTGTAGATCTTGCCTGCGTGCCGGTACTCGAGCTCGGTGATCGAGCGCCGCTCCGGGTTGCCGACCTCGGGCACATAGCCGTAGCGCCAGGCGAAGATCCCAACGTAGAGGTCGCACGCTCCGACGTCCTGCAAGCAGCGCTCGAGCGGCCGCTGATCGGCCGCGACGTAGTCCTCCATGCCCCTGACGTCGTGGCGCATGCTCCGCAACGTCCGATAGACGCGCTCGCGGCACTCGCGGAGGTCGGCATACGTCGACGACATGTAGATCGTGGCCACGTGGTGCCTCCCGTGCGCCGAGATCCAGGGACCGTCGATATCCTAAGGCTCCGGAGCGCCTGCCGCGCGCTACCGGATAGGTTCCCGCACACGGGCTTCGCCGTCCTCGGAGGACGCTATCGTGTCGCTGGCCGCGGCCCCACGCTCATCCGGGTTGCGTTGGGCGATCCAAACTCCAAGCAGGACCACCGCCGTGCCAACAAGCAGGTTCCAACTCAGCCGCTCATCAACAACTGCAATTCCTAGCACGATGGCTACGACGGGCGCGAGGTAGTTGGTCATCGACGCCGCGGTAGGTCCCTCGTCCTGGATCAGGCGGTAGTTGAGGACGTAGGCGATGCCGGTGCTCAGTACACCGAGCGCTACGACGCTGAAAAGGACAGCGCCGGTGAGCGTGACTGGCTGGCGCCAGGTCCACGGTGTCACGGCGCCGAGCAGCAGGGCGCCGGTGGTTAGTTGCACGGCCGACAGTACCAGGGGTTCCGTGCCACGGTTGGTGAGCAGGCGCCGTGCGTACACGTACGAGCCGGCGTAGCAGGTGGCCGCGCCCAGCGCTGCAAGGACCCCAGCGAGCGAGACCGTCCGCGATCCGTCGTGCCATGGCGCCGCGAGGAGCACCACCCCGCATAGGCCGAGCACCAGCCCGAGCATCCGCGCGAGCGTCAGGCGTCCGACACCGAGCGCGCGAGCGAGGAGCAGGGTGAGAAGCGGCGTGGTGCCACTCAGCACGCCGGCGAGGCCCGAGCTGATCCGCTGCTCGCTCCACGAGAACAGCAAGTAGGGCGCGATGTTGGCCAGCACTGCCATCCCTGCGAGATACGCCCATTCCCGTGGGAGGCGCGGGAGCGGCCGGTGGCGCACGGCCAACGTGAGCAGGAGCACGATGGCGCCGAATCCGAGTTGGCCGAGGACGACCTCGGCGGGGCTGAGCCCACGCAGGGCGAGCTTGACGAACAGGAATCCGGATCCCCACAGCACCGCGAGGAGGTAGAGGCGAAACAAGCTGGCTCGGCTGATCGCGCTTTCCTTTCGGGTCAGATCAGGCCTGGCGGGCTGCCTCGAACTGCTCGTGCAGATCGACAACCTCGCCTACATCAGGATGCTCGCGCATCAGCACAGCGTCCAGCTCAGCGACCCGGCCAAGCGTGGAGCCCGACTTCCGTTCCGAGGCCAGCGCCAGCCGGCCCAGCTCGCAGGCCTCGTCGATCTCGCCTTCGCGTGCGGCGACCAGGCCGAGGTCCACCCGCGTCTCGGCGAGCCGGATCGGCCAGCGCACCTGGCCCGGAACCTCCAGACACTGCTGGATGACCTGCTCGGCCTGCTCGCGGGCGTGGTCTTGATCGCCGAGCCAGGCATAGCAGGTGGCGGCGTAGAACGACAGCTTGCTCGCGTCGAAGACGAAGTGGTGCTCCGGGTGTTCGGGCCGTGGTAGTCGCGAGAGCACCGTACCCGCCGTGCGTAGGGACTCGTCTGCCCGCACGGCATCGCCCAACCGCGACCAGCCCTTGGCCTCTTGCACCGCGAGCTGCACGCCGGCCGAGGTGTTGGGCGCGATGCCCAGCCCCGCCCGGGCGTACTCGATCACGTCGTCGTGGCGACGGTCGACTAGGGACCACCACGCCAGCAGCTCGTATGTCCAGGCCAGCAGCTCCCCGTGTTCCGCTTGGCGGGCGAAGGTATAGGCCGCCGCCTGGCTCGCCTCGGCGCCATCACGGTCGCCGAGGTCGAACTGCAGGCACGCGAGCAGGGCGGCAAGCCAGCCGCCGGCGACCAGCAGATGCCGATGCTGGGTAAGGGTGACTCTGCCCTCGAGGAGCTTGGCAAGGAAGCGCAAGCGATGTTCCACGCGCGGAACCAACACAGCAGGTGCCGCGGTCGGGTACTCCCGGCAGAACCGGTCGACGGCCCTATCAACCATCTCGAGCGTGCCGCCCCCGAGGTCGGAGGCCTCCGCCTGCCGGGCGAGCTCCAGCACATCGGTCGTGTCTGGCTCTTGTACGACGACGAGGTCCTGCGGACCGGTCAGATGTACCGGGTCGGCGAGCACCTCTGCCGGCGGGAGTGGCTCGGTGAGGGGGCGCTGCCCTGTCCGCTCCCACACCTGCCACTCGGCCATCACGAACGGGAACATCGCCCGGAGCATCCCGTCTGCCGGCAACGCCCGCTCGCAGCCCTCCATGAAGGCGACGTCAGGGCGCAGTGCGGAGCGCTCGACCGCGCCGACGGCGGCATCGGAGTAGCCGATCTGTTTGCCGAGCTCGGCCTGTGTCAGCGGCCGGCCGGCTCGCATCCCCAGGCGGAGCCTGCGCACGGTGGCGCCGAACAGCGACGACCAAGAGGCATACGGGTTGAGGGGCTTGGGCGCCCGGGACATCGGCACCTCCTCCCGCTGCGGGCAGCTTCGAAATCCTAGCGGATTATTCGCAAACCGCGAGCTTTCCACCACTCGACGCGGACAGCTGGCTTGGCGTTTCCTGGCGTTGCGGCCGCACTCATCACGATCTCACACCGACCAGACACCGGTCGGCCCGTGAAGGAGCGGATTTCCATGCCTATTGCGCTTGTTCGGCACGCCCTGCGCTGCGCCGTCATCCGGTTGTGCTTCTGCCGGTTCTGTCATGGGCGTGGCTGCGGCGGGTGGTGTCCGTGGTGCCCGTAGGTCACATCCTCGATGAGACGGAGCGCGCCGTGACTCCCCCTCTGTACGACTACCTGGCGTTTCCCGCTCACGAGCGCCTGCCCTTCGTGCTACGGACTCGTAAAGGTAAGGTAGTCAGGCTCGCACACTGGCTCATCCAAGGAAGCGTGCCTGTGGCGCCCTCGATCGACCCTGCCGACCCACGCGCCGTCTACCAGCGGATCGCTGACGATCTCCGCACTCAGATCCTCAGCGGCGACCTTGGCCCCGGTAGCTCCCTGCCATCCGAGGCCGAACTCGTCCGGCAGTACGGCAGCTCCCGGGGGCCGGTCCGGCAAGCGATCAACCTGCTTCGGTCGGAGGGGCTGATCGACTCCCAACAGGGCAGGGGCGTGTTCGTCCGGCGGCGTCCTGCACGCCGCCGACTCTCGATCGACGGCGTCGCCGACCCAGCGCGCGAGGTACAGGACTCCGCCGAGGAGATCGGCGGCAGGCTGGAAGTGCGCCGCTTCGCTCCTATCGCGGCACCGATCGAGGTCGCCGAGCGCCTGGAGCTGCCGACGGGCGCTCGGGTGCTGGCTCGAAGCTTCCGCTTCATCGTTGAGGGTCGTCCGGCCCAGCTCTCCGACTCGTACCTCCCCTACGACCTGGTAAAGAGCACGCCGGTCGAGGATCCCGAGAACGAGCCATGGCCGGGCGGAACGCTGGCTCAGCTCCGCAGCCTCGGCGTCGAGATTCGCGACATCACCGAGGAGGTCGCGACCCGTACGCCGACGCCGGACGAGATGCAGGAGCTCGGCCTGCGACCCGGCACGCCGGTCTTCGAGGTCACCAGGACCATCCACGCGATTGACCGGCCGGTGGTGACCAGCCGTCTTGTCATCGCCGGCGACCGCTACGTGCTTTCGTACCGCATCCCCCTCCCCTGACAACTGGATGAACCTCTTGACACCGCTGACTCCTGTCCCGTACTTGTATAACTAAGTTTTCAAAGAAGGTGAAGATGCTCGGACAGAGCCTGGCGGACCTGCCACCCGTGATTACCGTGAAGGAGATGGCTCAGTTGCTGCGGCTCAGCCGTTCTGCGGCGTATCGGCGCATCGAGGCCGGACAGATCGAGGCGTTCAAGCTGGGCGAGCGCTGGTTCGTGCCGACCGCTCCCCTCAAGCGGAAGCTAGGGCTGCTGTGAGGGGTGGCACCCGTCGACACGGCAAGGGCTGGGGATGGTTTTTCTCCGCCCCCGACGCGGCCACCGGCAAGCGCCGCTTCTACAGCAAGAACGGCTTCCCCACCAAGAAGGCCGCTCAAGAGGCGCTCAGCGCCGAACTCGCACGCTTCCACAAGGGTGCCTTCGTCGAGCCGTCGAGACTGACCGTAGAGGCGTTCCTGCTCGAGCAGTGGTTCCCAGCGATCGAGGGACGGCTGCGCCGCTCGACCCGCGCCAACTACGAGACCAACCTGAGGGTCCACATCATCCCGGCCCTTGGAGCCCTGAAGCTGCAGCGACTCACCGCGCCACGCATCGCTTCGTTCTACAGTGAGTTGCTCGCCGGCGGCCGGCGCGACGGCAAAGGCCTAGCGCCGAAGACCGTCCGCAACATCCACGCGCTGCTCCACCGGGCACTGAAGGACGCGGCGCGCTGGCGCTACGTGCCCCACAACCGGGCCGATGACGTCGACCCACCCCATGGCGCCTCGCCCCAGCAGCGGGTGTGGACCCCAGAGCAGCTGCGCGCCTTCCTCGCGCATGTGCGCGACGACCGGCTGTACGCGCTGTGGCTGTTGGTGGCCACGACCGGGATGCGCCGCGCCGAACTCGCGGGCCTGCGCTGGAGCGACATCGACTTCGCCCGCGCCCGGCTGACGCCGCGCCTGCCACGGGTAGTGGTGAACTACCAGGTCCACGAGTCCGATACCAAGACGGCCAGCGGCCGACGCTCCCTCGCGCTCGACCCGGCCACGCTGGAGGCGTTGCGCGATCACCGGCGGCGCCAAGCCGAGGAGCGTGCGCTCGCCGAGATCGCCGACGCCAGCGACCTAGTGTTCACTTGGCCGGACGGGCGGCCGCTGCACCCCGATCTGATCACCGACTGGTTCCAGCGCCACGCCAAGCGCGTCGTGTGGGAGCAGGACGGCCAGCAGAAGGTCGGCCTGCCGGTGATCCGACTGCATGACGTGCGGCACAGCTACGCGACCGCGGCGTTGGCCGCCGGCATCCCCGCCAAGATCGTCAGCGAGCGGCTCGGGCACGCCAACGTCCAGATCACGCTCGACACCTACAGCCACGTCATCCCGGGCCTGGACGAGCAGGCGGCGACGACCGTCGCGCGGCTCATCCTCGAGGGCTCGGACACCGCTTCCATGGGCTTGCCAGGCAGCGATGCTGCCAATTCTGCTGCCAAAACGGGCGACGCCCCCCACTCCCGAGAGGAGGTGAGAGGCGAAGACCCTGGTGAGACTAGTGGCGGGGGAGGGATTTGAACCCTCGACCTCTGGGTTATGAGCCCAGCGAGCTACCAGACTGCTCCACCCCGCGCCGTTGCTGGCGCAAGGTAGCACAGCGAGCTGTGGTGGCGCAAAGGTCGCGCTCCACACT
>WNGF01005008.1_pt1 | contig 20644 bp, 22 predicted proteins | sample 5400641 | NCBI WGS metagenome assembly WNGF01 (sample SAMN13153371, study PRJNA577476) | soil metagenome | isolation source: 80 cm soil or saprolite under grassland replicate 2 | place: USA:California | collected 2016-06-15
TGGCTGGAACGATGAAGTATCTGAAATACTGAAACGCCGCAAAGCGGAGGCTGGCATGTCCGACAGATCAGATATTCAAACCGCGTTTCAGTTCATCGATGCCGACGAAGAACGTCTGCCGATCACCAATCACTAATCACAGATCACTGTTCTTTACTCTGCTAGCGTATCAATTCGCTCCGCCAGACCAAAATCAAGCTCGGTCAAGCCGCCTTTGCTGTGCGTTGAGAGAACCAGGCGCACCTTGTTGTAGCGAATGTCGATATCGGGGTGGTGTTCTTCGTCCTCCGCAACTTCGGCCACAGCATTTACGAAATCGATCGCGTCGGCAAAATCATCAAATTCGAAAGTGCGCTCGATATGTTTCTTCTCCAGTTCCCATTCCGGGATCTTTTTCATGCGGTCTTTCAGGTCCGCAGCTTTGATTAAGTCAGCCATAACGGCACAACGAGTATCACCCGAAAATCGTTTTGCAATGGTAAATCGATCGGCTTTTTCGTAACAGTCATGTAACGCCGGCAGGCGTCTCGGCTGCCGGTTAAAGACCAAGAATTGCTTTGAGATTTTTTTTCGAATCAAAGACTTCCGCGGCACAATCGCGCGCCTGTCTGGACAACTGCGCCCAATCGCAGAGCACTTCTTTTACAGCAGACTCGGCATCACCGACGCTTCGGACAAAACTGAATCCACTCTTCGCCGGTAGGTAACGTCCGGCGCTGGTGTCTTCCGTGATCACCGGTCGGCCAAGGGCAAGAAATGCCGCGGCCCGATCGCTGATCCAACCGGTGCGCCATGCTACGTCGACACCCTTGATCGCGGTGAATTCAGCGAGAGCGCTAGCCAGATAGCGGCGGTACGCGCTCGCGGTGCGCGCAACCCGGTGAGGATCGACAATTTTCCAGCCGAGCCGCTGTAGCCGTTGTCGTTCGGGATCATCTGCATCGATGTTCATTGCCAGTTCAAACTGCGCTTCAGGTACACGCGTCGGAAGATCCAGGTAAGGGTCGAATGCAAGTTTTTTTGATAAATCGGGAAATTCACCGGCAACTTCCACGGCGCCACCCCAATACCATTGACCAACTGTAGTAAATTTCGGCGCAAACGGCTTCGGTTGTAGACGGAACAATTTCGTGTCCACCAGCGGATAAAATGTCTTCCAGAGAAGCTTCTGTAGTGGCGGGCGTATCGCCCGCGATCGAGAGAAAGCAGCCGGCACGGCTGCCACCACAGGTTCCGGGAGCTGGCAGTCGCTTCCGTGCACGTTGAGTCCGATCGTCCAGAATTCGTGATGGTACGACTGCCCCATCTCCATCTTCGTCATCCAGTAGAAGATTTCGCTCGGATCGAGATCGCAAAAGATTCGCCGCTCGAACTTCAACAACAGCGGCGGATGAACGGAGTAAGCGAGGTTGAGCAGAACATTCGGTCCGGCAATACGTTCGAGTAGCTCATGCTTCGAAATTCCAATGCAACGCATCGCATCCAAATCCTGCGTATCGGCTGCAGGCTTTTGATAAAGCAAAGAATATCGGCCAGCCAGCCCGTGCGCCCGCAACTGGCGCTGGAAATTTTTGATCCTCGCTTCATCGGCTTGCAGATCGTTTGTAGCCGGCAACAGCTCGAGCCAGATCGCATCGAGTTTCAGTCGCCGCAGCCCGAGCAGCCATTGCAACGGCACTGAAAAATTTCCGCCGCCTTCGAGATACTTCGCCGCAAAGCCGCAGCCCAGAAAGATCGTCACGCGAGCAGAATGGTCATTCTGCTCGCGTGCTCAAGACTGAAGCGTCGCGATCTTAGAAGATCTTGCCGTGCGGCAGATGCGGTTGGCCACGATTTTGATGGCCGCTGCAAAGGTCGGCATTCGGTATCGGGACAATCGAGCCGAGGAACTGCGGCTGCTGTCGCACATTTAACGCCTGCTCCAGAGCGTAACCGAAACCGATCAACTGCGGTTCATACAGAAAGGTGCTGTACATGAGCATTCCCGCCGGCCGGCCGCTATCGCGAATGCCCACCGGTATCGATAAATTTGGATAACCCGCCACTGCGGGTCCGGTCGAGTTAGTCAAGTGCGGTGCGACGATCGCATCGACACCCGAGTTGATTACACTATCAATGCCAGAGCGCGCGGCAGTGCGGGCATGCGTTCGCGCGACGATGTAGGCGGGATCGTTCGGATAACCTGGGAACTGCTCCGACAGCAGGAAAACTTCCTGGCCATAGTAAGGCATTTCTTGTGGACAATGCGCGTCATTGAAGGCGATGAGGTCGGCCAACGTGCGCATGTTCGTGTGCGTAAGCGTCGCGAGGTAGTCCGCGATTTGCGCTCTAAATTCATACAGCAACGCTGTGAACTCGTCGCCGTTGTAAGCAAATACGTCCCCCGTATCAACGTCAACGATAGTCGCACCGAGGCTTTCCATCACGCTCAGCGCATTTTCTGCAAACGCGACGGTCAGCTCATCACCCGGAATGCCGCTGCCGTAATAGCTGTAATCGAAAAAGCGCGTGTCGCGTCCGATCACTGCGCCAGCGAGTGCGTTCGGATCAAGAAATTGCGTGTAATCATCGGGCAGCTGGTGCCCTATCACTTCGCCCCACGGCGACTGCAACACTCCGAGCAGGATCGCAAGATCAGTGACGCTGCGCGCCATCGGTCCGGCTGTGTCTTGCTCGTGGGCAATCGGAATAATTCCGTCCTGTGAAACAAGGCCAAGCGTCGGTTTCAGACCAACGATGTTCTCCACCGCCGACGGTCCGGTGATTGACCCGTCGGTCTCAGTGCCGATCGCCGCCGCGCACAGGTTGGCAGCAGCGCCGTTACCCGAGCCAGAGCTCGATCCCCACGATGTGTAGCTCAGGTCGTACGCATTCTTCGTGTCGCCACCGCGCGCGCTCCAGCCGACCGCCAGAGGATAAACAGGAATATTACTGCGGAAGTTTGCCCATTCGCCGAGATTAGATTTGCCAAGAATAATCGCGCCGGCTGCGCGCAACTGCTGAATGATCACTGCGTCGCCCGGCACATGGTTGCCGTAAATGGCGAGGGATCCTGCCGTGGTCTGCATTTGGTCGTCAGTCGCAATGTTATCCTTGACAAGAAGTGGAATTCCGTGGAGCGGGCCGCGTACATGACCGTTGCGGCGTTCGACATCGAGAGTGGTGGCAATCGCTATTGCGTTCGGATTCACTTCAATGACCGAGTGCAACAGGGGATTAAGCGACGCGATTCGGTTGATGTAACCCAGCGTCAATTCTCTGCTGGTCAGCTGCCCAGAAGCCATAGCCGCCTGAAGCTCAGGAATTGTCCTTTCAATGAACCCAAAACCACGCGCGGCTGAAGCAGAGCGTTGAACAAGCGAAGTAATCCCTCCGCTTAGAAGCGCTGCACTGCTGAGCGCGGTTGTGCCGATAAATTTTCGGCGCGTAATGCTGTGATCGAGGTCAAGACGATTCGAGCTTTGCTTGGTCATAATGATTTCTCCGGTTGCCCTGTTTCGCGAATAAACAGACGTGGTTGGATTTTAGTGACCTGCGTACGGAAGACTCCGATTCGGTCGTTTTGAACTGCAGGACGGATGCTGTTCGCGATTCCACCTCCATAACCCCCGCGTTAGCTAATCGATCCTAATCTCGAAAGCGGTTGTAAGTTTTTTCCTGCGTTATTTGACCGCCCCACCGCTCCCTAGCAAATTAGCGATCTCTCGGGCGCCCGTAGCTCAACTGGATAGAGCATCTGACTACGGATCAGAAGGTTAGTGGTTCGAATCCTCTCGGGCGCGCCAGTTTGAGCAGAATTATTGCCCGTATGTTGCCTTTAAAACACAGGACTATCTGGATCGTTTTTTCTGCTTCGAATCAGCGGTACGTCCGGTCCGGCTACGCCAGCGCAGCATCTACATCTGGGAAAATCCGAAATATTCGATCAAGCCGCGAAGTTTCGAAAATCAAGCGCAAGGTTTCCTGCAGGCCACTCAGGAAAAACTTGCCACCATACGCTTCAACCTCTTGCATGGCTAGAATAAGCGCCGCCATCCCTGCGCTATCGATGTAAGTCGCTCGGGAAAGATCTATCACTATCCGTTCCGGTCTTTTCTTGATCATTGCGTTAAGGGACTCTGTGACGCCAGGCGAAACGTGCAGATCGATGTCGCCTTCAAGCGGCAGGACATTCGGGCGGTGTTGACGCGGCACCGCAGTGGCTGGGGAAGCGTTTTCTTTCATTCAATCCCTTCATCGTCAGTGCATCACCGTGTGGGCGTATCGCTGGCCTAAAATCCACAGCTGTGCTAGCGATTCAAGGCACTACATTTTAGGATGCGAAGCTTTCTCACTTACCTTTCAGAAAGATGCAAATGGGCCTCAAAAGGGACAGGCGGAGTTTGCGGGTGGGTATCTCTCGTTGTTGGAGCCACGCTAGCCGTTCTTCTGTGGTTTTCTCCGCGCTCGTTTCACGACCACATTTCAGATCGAATGAACGCGTTTATCCTAGTTATGGTTCCGTTGCTGGCCGGAGCGGGCGTATTTCTCGTCCGGTGGTTCGTTTCTCCCTATCCAATTTATATGCAGATTCGAAGGGAGCTGGACACGCTAACCGACGCGAAGCAGGACGAACGCGCCAAGGCTGTCGAGGGCTGTTTTGAACGAAGCGCTTCGGTCCTAAAACAGCACGGTTCGGTCTTGTTGCCCTTTCACGCACTATCTCGAGCGGAGGGACACAGACTGGAATCTAATGAGGAAGTTGCCGAAGTTTGCAATCTAATCCATGGGGCGGGATACGATCATCCATTTGAGGGAATATCGCCGGGATACGTGCCAGAAAAAGATTGGCTGTCTTTTTTGAAGTACGTCAAACACGGTCCTAATATCGATCCAGAACAGGGTAGGGATTATATTGACGCTGCCGACCGATGGCGACAGGACCACGGCTATCCTTTGCCGCCTGATGATGCTGGCTACGTATCGTTAGTTGAAAGGACGTTGGTGCGATAATGTGGGAACCACGATCTTGTTTCTTGCGCAGGTGAAATCGCGTCCGTTGTAGAATCTCTCAGCCACTCCAATGCGCCAACAGATAAGGGTGACGCCTAACAAGGGCGCTGCAGCGAACCGGTGCCCCGATGGGCAGTCGAACGATTCGGAACAATTTGCTTGCGACCGTTACAGCCGACCGCGGCGATTTTTCGCCAAAGGGTTGTGTGCCGCTTTTTTCAAATGCCGAATGACATAAAACGTGCAGGCCCTAGCCCTGAAAATCGCGCACGCGCTTGAAGATGCCACTAATGATGAAAACTCGATTGATTCTTGCTCTAATGACCAGCCTCGCGGAGATTGTTTGGAGCGCTGATTTTCAACTGTCCCAACCCGTGAAGCATCCTGGAGCGCCCGATGGGTCTGCGGGTGTGGCATCCGGCACGAACCATTTCATCGAGGCTTGCGATGAGGACAATCTCCTGCGGCTTTACCCGAGCGACACGGACGGCAAGCCGAAAGTGCTGCTTGATCTGAACCAGTTGCTCGGTTTTCCGAAAGACAACGGAGAATTCAAGGAATGCGATCTCGAAGGGGCAGCGCGGATTGGAGATCGCATCTATTGGATCGGATCGCATAGCCGCAGCGCGAAGAAGGGCAAAGTCCAACCGAGTCGGCAGGTGCTTTTCGCCACGAAGGTGACCGGCGTCGGCGAGGAGACAAAGCTGGAGTTGGTCGGCAAGCCGTTCAAAGGCTTGGAGAAGGCGTTGTTTGATGACGACAGGCTGAAGTCCTTTAAGTTCGACGAAGCCGCCGGGAAAAAGCCGGAAGAGCCGGGCGGGTTGAACATCGAATCGCTCTGCGCAGACGGCGAGTCATTGCTAATCGGCTTTCGTAATCCCGTGCCGGACGGCAAGGCGCTGCTCGTGCCGCTGAAAAATCCCGCAGCCGTCATCGATTCGGGCGCATCGCCGATGCTCGGCGACCCCATTCGGCTCGACCTCCGCGGCCTCGGGATCCGCGACATGGCTCGCTGGCGAGAAGAGTTCATTATCGTCGCCGGAGACTTCAGGGACCGCAAAGCAGAGGGAGCGCAACCATCGAGGCTCTTCCGGTGGAGTGGCAAAAGCGCGGATGCGCCGGCGTCGCTCGATGGCGACCTCGGGGATTTGAATCCGGAGGGTGCCGTAGTCTATGGCGAGGGAGCGGAGGCAAGACTACAGCTTTTGAGCGATGACGGTGGCGAGACGTTTCGTAGTGCCTGGATAGAAAAGGCGGCGCCGTAGCTCCACCCACCGTTTCGTGTCGATTAGCGATGATAGTCATTGAAATCAGACCGCACCCTTGGGGCTGGAAAACCATTGAAGCTCCCGGCTTCGAGCCTGTGTTCCCAAAGAAAGATCACGCAATCGACTACGCGCAGAACCACGCCTGCTTCCGCTCGGGTGAGGTTCGGATTCTCGATTCGCGTGGCGATGTCGAGCGCGTTATCCCGTCAACGACACGAATCGAAAGCTGTGAATGCCGCTACGATGGTCGTCGACGATGAGCGATTCCTCACCGGTGGTGGTATCAGATCCCCGGAATTAATCGCGCACGCGGGATTACTTCAATGTGATTTCGCGCATGAGCTTCGTGCCAACGATCTCGCGAATATCGAGGCGTTTCACTGCCAACGACTGCTGTTGATCGGTTGTGCCCACGACTTTTCTGGCGATCGGATCGAACTTTTCGCGCGCGTTATCCTGCGCGGCCATGTTCTTCGATTCCACCATCACGAGGATGTCGAAGTCCTGCGGTGTGGCGGCGTTGCCGAGCAGGATCTTGTAATCGACGACTAGATTCTGCTTCTTCGCTTCCTCAAGCGAGGCCTTCAAGGTCTTGGCGAGGCCTTTGAGGTATTCGTCGGTCATGCCCGCCTTAGTTTTGACCATCGTGACGTTCCAGACCGGACCTTCGGTATAAGGAGCATCGCTCTGTGCAGAGCACTGGCCTGCGATGCCAAGCGAAAGCGCGGCGAGCGCGACGATTTGTAATTTCTTTGTGATTTTCATTTGGAGCTAACTTCCTTGGTTGGATTGCTACTGAAGCTGAATTGAGCCGTTCTTGCGAATCGTAATCCCTAACTCAGCGAGGCGTTTAGACAATCAGAACGGCATTTCGTTTGAGAATTCCAGGGACCATGGTGACGTGATTTGCCACTGCAGACGAAAAGCTGACAGCCTTTCTTGAACTTGAACGAGTCACGCGCGAATCATTGCGCATCCGAAATGCGGAATATTTGGCTAGAATTAAGCGATAGCAAACACACACCATGCCAGTATCGAAAAAATCAGCCAAAACAAAGAAGCGAAAGGCGCCAAAGTCAGCAAAGTTTAAATGGAGCCGCCGCAAGCCGAAAAAAATACGCTCCATCATGATACGGCGTGCGTGATCGCTTCGCCAGGAAGCTCTCGGATTGACGGGGCCTCGACGCGTGCGTTTACAAACGCCGCGAACTTTTCTGACCTCGTCAGCGCTTCGAAACAGCCGGGCTGCCATAATTCGGACTTCGAACGAATGCTCAGCCTACTCCCGATCGAAGAACGCTACGCGTCAGAAAATTAACCGCGATATGACTACGTCGCTATGCGGTTCACATGAAGTTGTCCCAGTCCGAATATGTGTTCGATCGTTTACGATGACGCGGGCAACGTGCTTGGGCGACACCAGCAAGTGGCAATTCCAAGGAGTAAGTTTTTCCTCGCGCTCGGGGTGTGTCTCTTAGTAACATCGCGGATTACGCGGAAAATTCCGTCCAATCCATGAGAACAATAACCCTACAAACCAACGTCATTGCTATTCTTGCACTCACAGCCTTCTTCTCGGTTTGCGCGCCTAATTCCGCTAGCGCTGCAAAAGACGTTTTCATCCGTACCAAGCCGCACGTCAATGTGGGAACCATCGGAGGCGAACCGGCGGAAATCTGGTTCCATGCCAATGCCGGTGTCTTTGAGGACGGCAACGCGTCCGGCATCATTGAGGCGCGCGTGATCGGGGGAGAAAGCTTTCTATACCGCGCCGTGGAGGGGGAAGCGATTATCGAACAGGGAACTGTAGTCGAACTGACCCTGACGCTTGAACGGGTTGGAGAAGACGGTGTACCGACCGGTGAGACCGACCAAGTGATTGTGCGCCACAGTCCCACGAGAGAGGATTGCCTCATCTATGACCTCGTCGGCCCAAACATCCATCTTGAGGTCGAAGGGATCCTCGATTTCACGCATAACCATAGGCGCCGTTAGCCCTCGCTGCTGCGGGCTTCTACGCTTCCGAACGGGAAAGTTTGAAGTTCTGACCTTCACGTATGCGAGCAAGCGGTAAGGCTAGGACAGTGCACCCGCGTTGCGCCGCTTCGACACGGCAGACAGCTCCGTGGCTATAAATCACTGAAAATACGGCCGGATCTGGGCATATTTCTTTTCGCCAATCCCGCTCACTCTTTTCAGATCGTCAGCGCTGCGAAACGGTCGCGCGGCGATAATTCGAGCCGCCATTACATGGCCGATACCGGGCACCATTGTTAGCTCTTTTTCTGTCGCTGTGTTGATGTCGATTTTGCCGAGCGGCGTCTTCTCCTTTGCATGCGACTTTTTGGCCTCGACTGCGCTATTCATCGGAGTCGGCGTCGCTGAAGCACGAGCAGACGAGTAGATTGCAGGCGTAGAGCTTGGTGGAGGCTTTTGTCCGGCAGTGAAAACAGCAAAAACGACCGTGCTTGGTGCGCGCACATTCAGTCGACCCGCATTGATGCCCCAGGCTCCAATCTTCTCCTGTTTTGCCTGAGCCTCGAATTGCTGAAGTTTTTCTACTTCTACTCGTGCATTTTTCGATTCCGGCGGCGCCGCTCTGAATCCGTAGTTTCGCGCAAGGCCATTACGAACCAATTGCTCGCTCAGATCACCATCTTTCGTCTGCACAAAAGCGTAAAACCGTTCCATTTTGCTGCGGCCCATCGCACCTTTCCAGCGCGTCAACACCGTAAACGGCTGTGACAACTTCTCCCGCGTAAACTCTTTCGCTGCTTGGCCTACTTCGATGACCTGAGGCGCGCTGATCACAAAGTACTTCGCCTGTTCAGCTACGCGCACCGGGTTCATTTCATCTGTTTCTGGCGCGTCAGCTAGGTAGAGGCGGAAGATATATTCTTTCGCACCTGCGCTGACGTGAAAACTGTCTCCATCATCGGCTGGATTGCTAATAAAGCGGCAATTCTCAAGGACAGTCCAATCGTCACGTGCGTCGAGATAACCGGTGGCGCACAAAAGAACGGCGGCGCCAAAGAGAGCAATTCTGGCCAACCGCAAACGATTCGAATAGCGAGAGATCAAAGGAGTACCTCGAATTGACTCATGAGTTTGAATGTCTCGCAACGCTTTGCAATCTCCTGAACCGAGAGATTGTGCGAACGCTCCACCCTAAATGCTTCTACGCGGAAACTGGCGAGCAAGTTTCGGTAAATCATCGCTGTGCCCAGAACGTTTAAGTAAGTTGCCCGGGGCGTAGTCTTACTGCCCTCACCCAAGCGGGATCCTCCCGGGGCATTTCGAGCCGCGCCAAATGGGTCGCGTATGTTGCAATGAGGGCCCCTAGAACGCTTCCCGCAATGACATCGCTCACAAAATGATAATTCATCGCCACAAGGCTCATGAGCATCGGAGCACACAGAACCGTCGCTATCATTCGACTTTGAGGCATCGCAATTACCCAGACGGTGGCAAATCCCAGGATTCTACAGGCGTGCCCCGATGGAAAACTGCCGACGTCATCGCCACGTAGGAACGGATGGAAACCGTACGTGCCGGTGCCGATGAGCGATGGATTATCATGGGTCCACGTCTCTGGCCAATAGCGACCGCAAACATCGCCTAGCGAGATGCGGAAATCATCGGCAATGATCAAGCTGAGACACGCGACAAGCAGAACCTTCTGCCAGCGCAGAAATGGTCCCCACGCCCGTCGAACTACTAGGATCGTCAAGACCAGAGCCGACCAGTTCTGAACTTCTGGCGGCGGATAAGTGAGCCATCGAAAAACGTGGATCGTGTCGATGTGGTGCCGATAGACAAAGAACGCCACGGGGCGATCAATCCAGAAGTAACAGATCAATACAGCGGCGATGCACAAAACGGTTGTGATTAACGTGCGGCGCAGCAATCTACGATACTCGTCTTCGTGCTTCGCCATCACGCGGGGGCCTCGAATTGGCTCATAAGTTTGAATGTCTCGTAGCGCTTTCCGATTTCCTCCATCGAGAGTCTGCGCAAACGCTCGAGGCTAAATGCTTCCACGCAAAAACTGGCAAGCACACTTCCGTAAATCATCGCTTTGCGCAGGTCGTTGAAGTGCACCTTCTTGACTGTGCCGGCGAGATAGCCGGCCATGCCGCCGGCAAATGTGTCCCCTGCCCCGGTCGGATCGTGAATGTCTTCCAGCGGATACGCACCACAGCTGAAGAACTGATCTCCGTCGCCAAAAAGCAATGCGCCGTGCTCACCCTTTTTTATCGCGACATACTCGGGCCCCATATTTCGGATGCGGCGTCCGGCCTTAATGAGACTGGTCTCCTCCGTTATTTCGCGCGCTTCGCTGTCGTTCAAGATAAGAAGGTTTACGCGTTTAAGAAGCGCATCCAGATCCGATCTCGCTGTCTCGATCCAAAGGTCCATCGTGTCGGCCACGACGAACCGCGGGCGCTTCATCTGCTCGAGCACATGCGCTTGCAGTGAGGGCGCGATGTTGGCCAGCAAAACGAAATCGGTTTCACGATACGACTCCGGCAACACCGGTTTGAAGTCTTCAAAGACATTTAGCGCAATTGAGCGCGTCTCGCGCGTATTCAGGTCCCATGAGTATTCACCCGACCAGCGGAAAGTCTTTCCGTTTGCTCGCTGCACACCTTCGCTATCGATCTTGCGCGACTTCCAGAACTTAAATTCCGATCCGGGAAAATCGTCGCCGACGATACCGACCAGCCGAACCGGCGAAAAAAAACTGGCCGCGAGCGCTCCGTAGCAAGCGGATCCGCCTAGCAAATTCGAGTGTTCCTCCACCGGCGTCTTAACAGTGTCGATCGCAATGGAGCCAACAACGAGAACGGACATGGCTAGAATGACGAATGACCAATGACGAATGTCGAATCAATGACGAATGTCGAATAACCACAATGCGCGTTCTACTGTGTCATTCTTCATTCGTTATTCGAGCTTCCTTGATTCTTTCCACTCCTCCAAATCTTGGCAAAGATCAGGTGCAGTGCTCTCGCTTCGAGCCACAACTCTCGCGCTTCGGATTTCAGTTCGGGAACGGCTCGAGCGGCCATCCGTAAAAAGTGTTTGCTCTCGCGCGCTTCTTTCTTGCACGTGCCAATACACTTCAAGAATTCTCTCTTCGACACGGCATCGTCGGCTTCGTCGTAATTGGCGCCCACACTGGTTCCTGCGCCAACCAGTTGATTCATGATTCGCTCCGTAACCGGTCCAGGTGGGATCTTCTTCGCAAAGTCGATTATCGCTTCGCCGAATCGAGCTGTTCGCTCCTCCAAATCGTAAAGCGGTTTTATGTCAGGCTCTTCACGAACGAACGGCGTCTCATTGTCTAACCAAGACCATTCATCCGGCTTGCGGAAATCTTCGTGCTTCGTCATTCCCTCGTCATTGGTCATTCGTCATTATGCTAGCATGTCGGTGGCGCAGCGCGCATAATCAACGACGCTGTGCGCCTTGAGCAAAGCGGAAACCATCACAACACGCTTTGCTCCGGCATCGATCACACTTTGCAAATTGTCGATGTTGATTCCGCCGATGCAGAAAATCGGCAGATTCACTTCTGCGTGAACCTGCCTGATGTCCGTAAGGCCGATCGGCGGATAGTCAGGTTTTGTGGGTGTGGCGAAGATCGGACCGAACCCGATATAGTCCGCGCCTTCGCGCTGAGCTGCGAGTGCCTGTTTAAGGGAGTGCGTGGATTTCCCGACCAAAACCGAATGACCTGCTTTGCGTCGCGCGACTTCGATCGAGTCATCGTCCTGGCCAACGTGCACGCCTTCCACTTTGATCCGGTTGGCGATTTCCGCATGATCGTTCATGATCAGTGGCGTGGAAGATCCGGCTGTTAAATCGTGCAGCCGGGCAGCGTAACCAGCGAGTTCTTCGAGCGATTTTCCTTTTCCGCGAAGTTGAATCAGATCAACCCCGCCTTCGATCATTTGCTGCGCAACGCGATCGACATCGGATTCTTCGACGTAGCCAAGATCGACGATCCCATAGAGGCGACACGCACTTAGCGCTCTCATAAATTGCGCGCTGTATATGACGACTTGTAGTATTCGCTGTCCTCAGCGGATTTCAGCCGCCCGGAAAGATCATTGCGTTGAGAACAACCCCGAACGCTTTCGGGGCTCCAGCACACGATTCGTTGCATCTTGAGTTATTCATGTAACCGGATCGTCGGTGCGGCCAGCTCGAGTTTACCTGCTGAAATAAGGCGGTCGAGCAATCCAGTATCGTAGTTTCCATCGCGAAAATCGCCGTTTCGCATCATGGCTGCGTGAAACGGCACGGTTGTTTTGATACCAGTAATGTAGTACTCGCCCAGTGCGCGGCGCATTCGATCAATTGCGTTAATCCGTGTCGCACCAACGGTAATTATTTTCGCAATCAGCGAGTCGTAGTATGACGGGACGGTATAGCCGGTATAAACGTGCGAGTCGATTCGCACTCCGCGGCCGCCGGGCGCATAATAAAAATCTATTCGACCCGGCGTCGCCTGGAAACCATTGGCCGGATCTTCGGCGTTAATGCGGCATTGGATGGCATGCAATCGCGGAACCGCGTGCGCCACGTGAGGCGAAAGAGGCTGTCCGGCAGCAATGCGGATCTGTTCTTTTACAAGGTCGCACGCATACACTTCCTCAGTGATCGTGTGTTCCACCTGGATACGCGTGTTCATTTCCATGAAGTAAAAATGCCGGTCTTTATCGACCAAAAATTCAATCGTGCCTGCATTTTCATAGCCAACTGACTTGGCCAGCTTGATGGCAGCGTTTCCCATCTTCTTGCGAAGTCCCGGCGTCATTAGCGGCGACGGACATTCTTCAATCACCTTCTGGTTGCGTCGCTGAATGGAGCAATCGCGTTCGCCCAAGTGCACGATGTGGCCATGGCTGTCGGCAACGATCTGAAATTCAATGTGGTGTGGATTAACGATCAGCTTTTCCAGATAAACCTGTTCATTTCCAAATGCCTTTTGTGCCTCGTGCCGCGCACTGTGAAACGCCGACTTAAGACTGGGCTCGTTATGTGCTGTGCGCATCCCCCGCCCGCCACCGCCGGCAGCCGCCTTGATCATTATGGGGTAGCCAATTTTCTTCGCGGTCCTGATAGCCTCATCCTCTGTCTCAACGATTCCGTCGCTTCCCGGTGTCACTGGGACACCTGCCTTGCGTGCGTGTACACGAGCAGCATTTTTATCGCCCATCGCTTGCATCGCACGCGACGATGGCCCGATAAACTTGATATTGCAGCTTTCGCACACCTCGGCGAAGTGCGGGTTCTCGGCGAGAAAACCATACCCGGGATGAATCGCATCGACGTCGCCAATCTCGGCTGCACTCATGATTCGATCGATTTTTAAGTAACTTTCCAAGCTCGGCGCCGCACCGATGCAGATGGATTCATCGGCAAGTTGCACATGCAGCGAATCCACGTCGGCCTCTGAATAGACCGCCAGAGTGCGAATACCGAGTTCCTTGCAGGCGCGAATCACCCGCAGGGCGATCTCACCACGATTGGCAATCAGTACTTTCTCGAACATGGCCATTGTAGGGCAAGCGCTCCGCTTGCCAGCCTAGTGGCGCGCCCTGGCCGGGGATGCGCCTGCCCTACAGCTCGAGATTTCGGTGCTCATCGGACTTTGAAAAGCACCTGTCCGAACTGCACTGGTTTGCCGTTTTCGGCCAGCACTTCGACGATGATACCACTGGTTTCTGCCTTGATTTCGTTCATCACCTTCATCGCTTCGATAATGCAAACGACTGTGTCTTCCGTGACGGATTTTCCAACATCAACAAACGGCGCACTGTCAGGCGACGCAGCGCGATAGAACGTGCCCACCATCGGTGAAACGATTTCTTTTAGCGGCACGCTTTCGATCGCTTTGAGTCCGGGCGGCGCAGCTTCAGGCGCACTTGAAGCGGCCTTGGGCTCCGCTGCCACTGGCGGGGGCATAGCTGCGGCAGCCTGAACGGACGGACCTTTTTCAAGCTTGAGGCGGAACCCCTCCTTTTCGATCTCAAAGACCGACAGGCCATGCTTCTTCATCAAATCGATGATCGCTTTAATTTCTTTGAGGTCTTTTGGGTCCAAGGATCACTCCTCTGGTTAAGGCTGAGGCGTTTTAGGTAAAACAGTTTTGGCAGCAAGGTCAAGCACCGGAATGAAGCGCTGAAGTAACGGCTAATGAGACTTTGATCTGGCTCGGGTTCGCTACTCCATTATTCCATTACCGCGCTACTCCATTTCGATATCATTGACGAGACCGACGATTACGTCGTCGTCGATAAGCCGCCATTTCTTCTCAGTCATCCCACAAAACCGAATGGTGCGCGCAACTTGTGGAAAGAATTGCGTGAGCTGTTCGCATTCGAGATCGCCAGCGGCGGTCAGGTTTCGATTGTGAATCGGCTCGACCGCGAGACCAGCGGGTTGGTTCTGGTAGCGAAAACATCTGCGGCTGCACGCCGATTTGGGTTACTAATGCAGCAGCGACGAGTGGAGAAGGAATATCTGGCGATCGTTTGGGGTTGGCCCGAATGGGAGCACTACTTCGTCGATGCGCGGCTGTGCCGACAGGGGAAACATCAGGACTCGACGATCTGGCTAAAGCAGATGATCCACCCAAGCGGCACACCAGCGCAGACTGAATTTTACGTCGAGCGTCGATTCACTAGATCGAAGGGTATGGCGCGACCGCCGAACACGCCGTTCGGGAATGCGCCCGATGCTGAAAAGTTTAGCCTGATTCGCGCGATTCCGCGCACGGGACGCACTCATCAAATTCGTGTGCACCTGAGCGCGATCGGTCACCCGATCGTAGGCGACAAGATTTACGGACCCAATGAGCGGCTTTACCTCCAATTCATTGAGTCGGGATGGACGGCTGAATTGGAGCAACGATTACTCCTGCCCCGTCATGCGCTTCACTCAGCGAAACTGGCGATTGAAGGCGAGTGCGAATGGGCCAGTCCGTTGCCTTCTGATCTTGCGCAATTCATAAGCTAGAGACGGCGCGGTGCGCTGTTCGATCCGCGAAGCCCACCGACTCTATCAATTGCAACGGGGACCAACTCTTCTTATGGTAGGCGCGCCAAATGAAGATGCTTCGTGCTCTTAGTGCTTGTGCACTCCTCGTGGTCTGCTCGCAAGCTTTCGGCGGCGTTGAACAGCCGAGCGTAACGACAGTCACGGAAGAGTTGAATCCGCAACGATTCGAATTTGCACTGGAGTCCGGCTATTTGTTTGGCGCGATCAATCCACCAGCTGATTACCAGATACTCGCAGAGTTCCTGACGGCGCGCATTCGCTGGGGAGTGGTCCAACATGGTTGGCTGCGCGGTTACAATCAATTTTATTTCAGCGCCGTCGCAGAGCCGATTCTTCGCGGAATCGAGAACCATTACTTCGGGTTCAATTTCGGGATGCGCTACAACTTTGTTCGACCGGGTAGCAGACTGGTTCCCTATTTCTCAGGCGGTGTAGGCGCAGGAGGGATCGACAGCCACCCGGAAATTCCCGGCGGCCAGGGTCAGGATTTTACGTTCAGCATTTTATCGGCTGCCGGCATCTCCTACAGCGTCAATGATCATTGGAAAATAAACGTGGGAGCGCTTTACGAGCACCTTTCGAACGGAGGACAAACCGATCCCAATCCGAGCTTGAATCTTTTCGGACCGCAAGTGGGCGTAACATATTCGTTTTAACTTGCGCTTGGCATTCTGAGCGAAGCGAAATATCTCTGAACGCTGTTTGATAACCGAGGAAACGAATGACTAGAGATTCTTTGCTTCGGCCAGAATGACAGCGTGTGTGCGTTGAATGAATTTCCCTCAGGAAAACGTCCTTGTGATCAAGCGGAGTTTGTTTGGAGAGCTTGGAACTTTTCAGGGACTCAATTTCGAGCCGGAAAAGTATTTGAAAGCGATTCTCTCGCGTGGAAGCAATTTCTTTATTCCACGCTCCGATGCCGAGAGCAATCCCGCTTACAAACAAATCATTCCCTACGCACTAATCGCCTTTGAAAATACCATCCTCCATTACGTGCGCGGCAAGAAGGCTGGCGAGCAGCGGCTGATCGCCAAAGGCTCAATTGGTATCGGCGGCCACATGAACGAAACCGACGAATCGCTTTTTGCCATGGATGAGCAGGCGTATCGCGCCGGCGTCGAACGCGAAGTGAACGAGGAAATTAAAATTGATACTCCGTTCGAAGATCAAATCGTTGCGCTTTTAAACGACGACTCCACCGAGGTCGGCCGCGTTCACCTGGGCATCGTGCACATTTTCAAATTGAAGGAGCCGAAAGTGCAGAAGCGTGAGGCGATGATCACGGGCCTGACATTTCTGACAAAAGAAGAATTGCTTGCGCGTCGCAAAACCATGGAGACATGGTCGCAGATTTGCGTGGATTCGCTCGACCGTTTACTGCTGTAGCCCGCTTCCCCGGGGAAGCGGAGCACTAAGTTAGTTAGCCCCAGGTGGAGCTGAACTTGGAGGTGGAGCTGAAGGTGGAGGTGAAGCTGCGGGTGGAGATGGAGCGGCAGGTGCAGGTCCAGGTCCGAACTGCTGGCTCTGCTTCACAAATGCGATCGTGTCGATTTGCCAACGGCCGACCGGATGCGAAATGCTGACGTCAAAATCGGCGTATCTTGCCGGGTAATTTATCCGCGCGTGGAAGGCACCGTGCGGCTCGAAAAATTGTGATTGGAATTCAATTTGGCCCTGCAGATCAATCGCGCCGACAGGCGATCCCATCTGCACAATGTCGTTCATAAATTCCTGCTGCGCCGATACCGGGAAATTCATGCGCGCCTGTGGGCTTAGATGCGAGCCGAAAAAATTAACGTCGTGCTGGACTACAATTTTCTGTGCTGCTTCGTTGGCGAACTCTTTCCCTTCCTTGGCCATCTCCTGCTTCGTAGAGTTGAGCCACCAATAACCAATACCCAGTAACACCAGCACGATGACCAAAATAACCACCACTTGGCCCGATGATCTCAATCGAGTATTTAATTTCATTTTGTTTAATCGTTAATAACCGAAACCGAGCCCTTTTATCACTTCGCCGTTGCGGATTAACACGCCATGGCTTTGCAGTCCGGTGTAAGTGCCGAAGCGATTTCGAGCGTTTACTTTAAAATTAACCAGATAGCCGTAAAGCGGATTATCTTGCGTTCCCAGATTCGCCGGTTTTGGCTCGCCGTTCCATTCAACCCGCGCGCTCTCCGCATCGATCAATTGTGTCTCGAGCCATTTCATTACGATTTCCTTGTAGTTCGTGGGATACGGTCCGTAGCGCTCGGTATCCGCCGGCTTTGTCTCCGCCCTTACATTTGGACCAACGCACACTCCCACCAGGAGTATGCAAACAAGCGACACAGCCGCCTTCATTGTTTCGATCTTCCATTTCGGCATGCGGTTGTCCAGCCTAATGAAACGAGACGAATTTGATTCGCCTGGTTCACTGCAGAAATGGAGCTTGTAACCGGCAAGCCATCGCTTCAAAACGCCTTGGATGAGAGTAGTGCTTTCCTTTCGGCGCGATTTCGTTATCAAGCACATGCTGTGATGAGGCCGCCGGTGATAATACTGCTCAGTGTTGGATTCGTTATCGCGTTAATGCCCGTTTATGCCCGACAGAATCCAGCCCCTCTGCGATCGGCTGCAGAGAATACCAATCGGTTCGATCCAGCCGCCGCGACGAAAGCGTGGCTGGCTACAATCCCGCGCGATCGACGGGAAAAGTCCGACGCCTACTTCGAGGGCGGTTACTGGCTGCTTCTGTGGAATTTTCTTCTTCTCGCCGCAATTTCCGTCTCTGTCCTCGAGTCACGAATTTCGGCACGGCTGCGCGATTTCGCTGAGCGCGTTAGCAGGTCCAAGAATCTGCAGGTCGCCTGTTACGCCGTTGCATATCTGCTTCTTGTTTACGTGTTGAGTTTTCCACTAAACCTATACGAACACTTTTTTCGCGAACATCACTACGGCTTTGCAACCCAGAGCTTCCTGCCATGGTTTCGCGAGCAGCTAATCGGCTTCGGGCTCACGACAATTGGCGGTACGATCTTGCTGATTGCTCTCTACACTATATTCCGACGAGCACCGCGAACCGCGTGGATCTGGGGGACGGCCGTAGCGGTCGTTTTCATGCTCGTCGTGGTGTTTATCGCGCCGGTATTCATCGAGCCACTCTTCAATACGTACAAGCCAATTACCAATCCGGAAATCAAGAATCCGATCCTTGCAATGGCCCGCGCGAATCAAATTCCGGCCAAACAAGTGTTTGAAGTTGACGCTTCACGCCAGAACACGCGGGTAAGCGCAAATGTTGCGGGACTCTTCCGCACAACACGAATCGCGCTCAACGACAATTTGCTCAAACAATGCGCCCTTCCTGAAATACGCGCCGTGATGGCGCACGAGATGGGCCACTACGTTCTCAATCACGGCGTAAAACTGCTGACCTATGCTGGTATCTTCCTTGCCATCGGCTTCGCCCTTACTCGCGTGCTTTTCGATGCGGCCGTAAGGCGTTGGGGCGTCAGATGGGACGTACGCAGTATTGCTGATCCAGCCGGGCTACCGTTGCTCGCTTTGATCTTTGGCACACTGGTCTTTCTTGCCACACCATTCCTTAATTCGCTCGTCCGCGTGACGGAACGAGAGGCGGATGCTTTCGGAATCAACACCTCGCGCGAGCCGGATGGCATGGCGAAGGTAGCTCTCAGACTCGGAGCTTATCGCAAGCTCGATCCAACGCCGCTCGAGGAATTCGTCTTTTTCGATCACCCCAGCGGCCGCGCCCGCATCCGCATGGCAATGGATTGGAAAGCGGCGAACCTGCCTGCTGGCGAATCGCCTGCAGTAGAGACAGCTACCCAATAGCCACTAATCCGTCGAAGCTGCCAGCGTCTGCCGATCAGTAGCCGCCGCCGCTCATGTGCGTCGTTGTTGTCGTGGTTGAGGCAGGCGGTGGTGGCGGCGCCGTGACAGTGGTTTGACGCGTCGTAGTGGTGGTCGTTTCAGGCGTGCTGGAGCAGGAAATCAGCATCAGGCCAAGGACCGAAATCGCAGAACCGAGTATGATTGCTCTTTTCATAGAGTGAATAGTTTCTTTCATAAACAATTCGTCACAAGTGGCTTCGCCAGATGTATGCGAGCGGGGAATTCTTAGGTTTCGATCTTCCCCCGCAGTTTCTTCAGCTCACCACGCTTGCGTTTTGATTCAAGAATTTTCCGCTTTAGCGCAGCCGGTCGCGGCGATTTTCTTCGGCGCGCCTTTTCGCGTTCCGCAATTTCGGCAGCGCGGCGCTGTTCTCGAGCACTCTCGATCGCATCAAGCAAGCGTTCCAGAGCCAGCTTGCGGTTCACCGCTTGCGACCGCGAATCCTGCACGGTTACGCTAGTGCCCGTTGGGCAATGGCGCAGCGTTACTGCCGTTGCAACCTTATTGACGTTTTGGCCACCCGGGCCAGAAGATCGAGCAAACGACTCCTCGAGGTCAGCCTCGCGAATGCCAAGCTTTCGCATTCGGGCGTGCAACGAATTCATGGCTGGACAATAGCGGCACGGGATTTCATAGAAAAGGCGCACTCTAGCCCTGCCGGCTTGGCACAACGTGCGCGTAACGTTACAATCGCCATGGTCATGAGAAATTATCACATCGCCGTCGTGGGCACGACTGGCGCCGCCGGCACTGAGCTGTTGCGCGTATTGGAACGGCGAAACTTCCCTGTCGCGAGCCTGCGTGCGATTGGTTCGGAGCGTTCAGTCGGGAAATCGGTTCGATTTCGAGGTGAATCGATCGCGATAGAAAAACTCGCTGAGCGGTCATTCGATAAAATCGACATCGCTTTCTTCTGCGCTGGCGGTGATATTTCCAGAAAGTACATCCCGATCGCGTGCCAGGCAGATGCAATCGCGATCGACAAATCTTCAGCATTCCGGATGGAGCCTCACGTGCCGCTCGTCATTCCGGAGATCAATTCGGACGACCTGCGCCGTCATCGCGGCGTAATCGCGAACCCCAATTGCACGACCACCGTCATGCTGATGGCACTTTATCCGTTGCACAGGGTTTTCGAGGTGCGCCGGGTCTTTGCCGCGAGCTATCAGGCGGTATCCGGCAGCGGCACGCGAGGGGTGGAAGAGTTAACACGACAGACAAGGGACGCGGCAGGGAAATCAGAGCTGCCGGGGTCAACGCCCCCGGCTACAACTCGGAATGCGGCTGCGGTTTTTCCTCACCCCATCGCATTCAATTTGCTGCCACACATCGATTCATTTCTTGAGAGCGGTTACACAAAGGAAGAAGCCAAAATGCAAGATGAAGCGCGCAAGATCATGCATTTGCCGGAACT
>WNGF01009797.1_pt1 | contig 20643 bp, 24 predicted proteins | sample 5400641 | NCBI WGS metagenome assembly WNGF01 (sample SAMN13153371, study PRJNA577476) | soil metagenome | isolation source: 80 cm soil or saprolite under grassland replicate 2 | place: USA:California | collected 2016-06-15
TCGAAGCTGGGTTCCACCAGGTCCATGTCGAGGAACCACCGGAAGCGCAGGTCATACTCGAGCGCCTCACAGAACGCGCGCTCACTGCGCACCGAGAACAGGCTCATCAGCAAACTCGCCTTCAACAGCCGTTCAGGCGGAATCGACGGCCGTCCCTGTCCATCCGCGGCGTACAGACTATCGAACTGAGACGAGAGCTCGGCCAACGCCGCGTCCGCAAACTGTTTGACCGTCCGCAGCGGGTGATTGGCCGGCATCCGACTGTCTGGATCGATGAAGGCCAACATGCTGGTTTGAGGATTCGTCCGTCCGCGCACGCCTCCACACTACTCCCCACGACCGCTACCGGAAGACCATCCGCCTTTTGTCTCCAACCTGTTTAGGTTCAGACACGTCCTCATCGTGCGTCCCGACAGCTCACGCCCGCCCCTCCCACGCTTTTTCCCACTCTCCGGGTAGCGTCGCTGTGGATCGAGCGGCAACATGCGTTCGACGCGAACGTCGTGCTGCCAGCCATCGGTGAAGTCGTATTCATATAGGAAGCGGTCACTGGTACGCAGTCCGAAATCAACCAGCCGCACTCGTTGCGGATCGTTGCAGAATCCAATGCCGCCGAAATGACTAGCACCGAATTCGCGCCCCTGGATGACGAACCGGTTGAGATGGTCGTCGCACCACCCCAGAGCGGTCTGCAGCGTGGCGTGCATCTCGGCGATGGTCGCGTCGCTGCGGATGAGCAGGCGGCGCCAGATCAGCGGGCTGACAGCACGAAGGACGACACGCTGTTGATTGATACACGACCGGCTCTGAGGAAGCGATTGGGTTAGGCATCCCGCCAGCGTGCGTGCCATCAGCTCTGCAGCGCTCCCCCCCGGTTTTTCCCGCTCTCGTTGGTCGTCGTGGTTATCGAAGAAGTGAGCAGCGGACGGGGTGGGTGGCTCAGTCACTCGCATCAGGCGCCGCCGGTGGTGGTGTGGTGGAGCGCCGCTTCCCTGTTCGCCGGCGCGTGGGCACCGGCACGCCGAGCCGCTGCAGCAAGGCCACCTGCGCCGCTCGGTCACGGCTGCTGGACCGGCCAGAGGAGCGCCGACCCGGCACTCCAGAGCGTGCGCCCGCTCGTCGGCGTGGTCCGCCGGGGCTCAGCCGGCGGGCAAGTTGATACTGCTCCCATTCGCGCAGCAGGTAGGCAGCCACGCGCGCGCCAGCATCGCCACCGACCGGTATGGGATTGGCGGCTTTCCCGCACGCAGCCCGTTGTTCGAGCACGCGACGGAACGTCGCCTCCGTTAGCTCCCGTTCGGCGAAATGCCGCACGGCCGTCTGCCACGTCGTGCGCGGCACATCCTCGGGCAAGACATACCTGATTGTCGTCTGAAGCGCTGCACAGAACGCGGCGGGTGTGCTGGCGTCCACCCCGCGTGCCCACAGGGCTTGCCCCGGTCCGACGCGCCGCGCTGGAACCATGCTTACCGCCCCTCGATGCGGAACTTCGCGTACCCAACGCACTGGTTAGCCACGCGTCTACTTACGGTGTGCAAGCCTGGTGCGCACGCGCTCATACAATTCTTCCATTGCCCCGATGAAAGAACCATCCCTGTGCCAGAAGGCTGGATAGTCTCCGCCCTTTTTGACCAGCAGCGCCGGCAGGCTCGCCCGAGCTGGCGTATCCACCGCTGGCGGCCGGCGCGCTCCGGTCCAGAACTCCTGGTACCCGAGTGTCGCGTCCGCTGCCTCCCGGCTGGGGGTGGTGTAGAACGACGGCGCGGGGACGATCGGGACCGCGTGCGGCTCCAGCTCCGAGGCCAGGATCCGCCCCAGCGGCGAGGCCTCGAGCTCGTTGCGGAGCTGGGCTCGCGACAGCCCGCGCAGCTCGAACAGGACCAGCGGGTCCCGATCCAGGGCAGCTGCCAGGCAGTAGGTGACCCCGGCAATGTGCTTGCACGGGTTGGCGTCGTCGGGGCACGAGCAGCTGGTCAGAAACTCGCGTCGGCTGTGCGGCAGCAGGTGCAGCGTGACGCTGCCAAAGGCTGCCTCGATGTCGTCGGGCATCTCGTTCATCAGCAGGCGCGTGATGAACCCGGCTCGGGCTCCGATGCTGCCGATCACCCTGCTCCACTCGGCCCGCGCAATCGGGGCGAGCGCGACCGAGGTCCGATAGATGGGTTCCTTGTAGACGCCAAAGTACGGGTTGATCGAGCCTCGCACCCGGGCCGTGACCCGGCCATCGGCGAGCGTGTGCTCCAGGATCCTGCCCGAGCGGGCGTACGAGCGCCCGCGGCCCAGGCGGCCAGGATCGGTGAACTTCTCCAGGGCGGCGATGAAGCGTTGGCCCCACCACGTCCGGCCAAAGTGGGCCATGCGGCCTACTCCAGGACGGCGCTGCGCTGCAGCGCGATCAGCTGTTTGAACGTGTCGTTGTCGAGCTCGGTCAACCACGACTCGTCGCTGCCGATGATGGTCGACGACAGGCGCTTCTTGTCCTCGATCAGCTGGTCGATCCGCTCCTCCAGGGTGCCAAGCGCCACGAACTTGTGGACGAACACGTTCTTGTGCTGGCCGATGCGAAAGGCGCGGTCAGTCGCCTGGTCTTCGACGGCCGGGTTCCACCAGCGATCGAAGTGGAACACGTGGCTGGCGCGGGTCAGGTTCAAGCCGACACCCCCGGCGCGCAGGGACAGGATGAACACCGACGGCTCGCGCTCGGGATCCTGGAACGCGGCCACCAGCTGTTCGCGTTTGGCCACGCTGGTTCCGCCATGCAGGTACGCCGTGGGATAGTGGCGGGTGCGGACCAGGTAGTGCTCGAGCGCCGAGCCGATCTCGGTGAACTGGGTGAAGACCAGCGCGCTGTCACCGTTGTCGAGGATCTCCTCGAGCATTTCGCCCAGGCGCTGCAGCTTGAGGGATCGCTCGGCGGTAAAGGCGCTCCCGTCGTGGAGGAACTGGGCTGGATGATTGCAGATCTGCTTGAGCTTCAGGAGCGTGGCCAGCATCAGCCCGCGCCGCTGGATGCCCTCGGCACGCCTCGTACAGGGATGCTTGCTCCGGGGTCAGGTTGCAGGCGAGCGTTTGCTCGACCTTGTCCGGCAGGTCGTCAATGATCCGCTTGTCGGTCTTGAGACGGCGCAAGATGAACGGCTCGACCAGCCGTTTGAGAGTCGCGGATCGAGCCAGGTCGTGGTCCTTCTGGATCGGCGTCTCGAACGCGCGGCGGAACTGCGCCTGCTTGCCCAGGTAGCCGGGATGCAGAAAGTTGAAGATCGACCACAGGTCGAGCAGGCGGTTCTCGACCGGGGTGCCGGTCAGCGCCAGGCGGTGCCGCGCGGCCAGCTTGCCGATGGCCCGCGCCTGTGCAGACTGCGGATTCTTGATGTTCTGGGCCTCGTCGACCACAACGCGCCGCCACTCTCGGCTGCGCAGCAGTTTTTCGTCCAAGCGAGCCAGGGCGAACGACGTGACGACCACGTCATGCACCTGGCACGCTGCCTGGAACGCTCGCTCGTCTCGGATCCGCTGACTGCCCTGGTGCACCAGTGTCCGCAGCGCCGGCGCGAAGCGCTCGATCTCTTTGCGCCAGTTGGTGAGGACCGATGTGGGCGCGATCAACAGGGTGGGGCCGTGGTCGTCGGTGTCCATCCGCTCGCCGAGCAGGCGAGCGATGACCTGAACGCTCTTGCCCAGCCCCATGTCGTCGGCCAGACACGGGTTGAGGCCCATGTTCTCCAGGAACCGCAGCCACGCCACGCCTCGCCGCTGGTACTCGCGTAAGGTGCCGCGCAGCGTGGGGGGATCAGCGACGGGCGCGAAGGCGCTCTTGTCATGCAGCCGCGAGAGCATCTCGCCCAGCACCTGGTCGTGGTCCCACTCCAGGTCATCCTGGGCCTCGGTCGTGATTTTCACCAGGTCCAGCAGTTTCAGGTCGCCCTCGGTGTGGCGACGCGTCTGCCAGAAGTCGAGCAGCTGCAGCATGTGGTCGCGGTCCAGCTCCATCCACTGGCCACGGAACTGGACCAGCGGGGTCTTCGCCGCCACCAGTTGCCGCCACTCCGCCTCGCTGACCACCTGGCCGCCAATCGACAGCTGATAGTCGTAGTCGATCACCGCGTCCAGGCTCAAAGAGCCACCGGGTCGCGCGGCGGGCCCCGGCTTGGCCGGCCGGGCACTGGTGCGCAGTCGGAGCTTCACCCGTCGGCGACCCTCGGGCGTCCACCAGGCCGGCACCATGACCGTGTAGCCGGCGTCTTCCAGCACCCAGGCGCTGTCCTTCAGGAAGGCGAACGCCTCGTCCAGGGTGAGCTGGAAGCCGAGTGGCTGAGCAGTCTCGAGCCCGTCCCAGACCCTGGGGTAGACGCGTGCCGCGTGGCCCAGGCCCAGCAACAGGTGTTTGTCGAGATCCCGGCCGAAGCGGCGCACGATGGCGGCCCTGGCGGTGCGGCCGAGCCGCCAGTAGTCGGCCAGGCTGAGCTGGAACGAGGGATCGTCTTTCGCGGCGATCAGGAAGTGCACCTGCCAGGCGTCCAAGTCGGTGGCGGGCGCCTCCTCCAGGCGAAAGCACAGGTTGAAAGGCACCGTCACCTGGATGCTGGTCAGCGCTTCTCGCCAGACTGCCCAGTGCTGAGCCGTCTGCAGCTGCTCCGCCGAGGTCCGAGCGGGGGCCGTTACGTGGGACGGGTGGATGCACTGGTACAGCAAGGAGCCCGCGATCTGGCCATCGAACCTGGCTGTAAACGGTGTTCCGGTCACGATGTCGTGCAGGAGACACTCCGCGCAGTGACGCAGCAGCGCCTGGCGGGCGAAGAGCTCGGTCCCGCGCGGCGTTGGCGAGCCGGCCGCGCAGACCGCCGGCATGGCCGCGGCGAAGCGCGGGAGAGCCGACTCATACGCCTCGGACACCAGCTCCCAGGCCGGGTACAGCTCGAATGCGTCGCGACCTCCGCCGCGCTTGGCGGTCGCCGGGGCGAGCGAGCGGTACCTGAAGCTCGGGATGTACTGGTCGCGTGCAATGATGCCCTTCAGCAGCTGGGTGTACTCGTACCAGAACAGCACGTCCGCACCCAGCTGGAATTCCTCGGCGGCGTGTAGGGCGACGAAGTGGATCTCGTTCAACGTCGAGATCACGTTCGGGACGCGGGAGCAGCAGACCTGGTACCACGCCAGATCGAACTCGGCTGGCGCAGTCGCTTCCATGTACGGCAGCAGCTCGAAGGACGGCAGCGGCGTGCCAGCCGCATTGGGCAGCAGGAAGGAGCGCGTGGTCAGGCCGAAGCCGCCGGGCGCGGGTGGACGCGGCAGGCCCAGCCGCTCAGCCATGAACGTCTCGAGGGCCGCGGTCGCCAGGTGTCTGGGATGAACATGGGCGACACGAGAATGAGCCCGGGGGGTCGGCGTGTCCGTCTCGACCCAGAGGTAGAACGCGCCCGACTGGACGTACTCGCCGGCTGGCTCAGGGATCCACGTGCCGTGGACGATGTGCATGGCTGGCCGGTCTTCAGGTCACCCGACGCAGTGTCGCTGGATGGTCGCCGCGCGTGGCATCGAATCGCACGGCTCAGGATATCGAGCCACACGGCCAGAAGCGCGTTCGCGCGCGGTTGCGCACAGCAACCGGCACCCGCGCAGCCAGCGGCAGCCCCTTAAAATTTGAGACCGGTGGCGAATTAAAATTAGAACCAGAGGCCAAGATACGGGGATCCAGCCAGGGCCGACCGTGCCAACCGCTGCGCCCATACGGGAGGCTGTGGCCAGGCGTGCACCCAAATCTGGCCAATCACCTGCAACGAAGCGGCGGCCCACCTACGATGAACGGCGACGATCTATGACAAATCGTGCACGGATTGGGATTATCGGGGCAGGCGCGTTCACAACCGGACGCATGCTTCCGAATCTGGTCAAGCTGCTGAGGCTGAGGTGACGGCGATTGCCAACCGCTCACAGCAGAGCGGCGGGTGGGTGGCTGAAAAGTTCGGGATCCCGCGCGTGTCGACCGCGTGGCGGGAGATTGTCGAGAGTTCGGACGTGGATGCGGTGTTCATCGGAACGCCGCCCTCGCTGCACCTGGAGGTGACGCTCGCAGAGGCGCGGACGATGTTGGGCGCGGCGCCGGCCGCACGTGCACGCGGGGTGCGGACCATGCTCGTGCCGCCGGCGCCGTGGTATCGCGGCTCTGCGTTTGTCGAGCACCTGGTCAAGAACGGGTTTCTGGGGCAGACTGCGGCAGGTGCTGAGTTTCAACATGAACGCGAGCTTCGCCAACGCGCAGACGCCACTCAGCGCTGGGCGGAACGATCTAGCGCTGTACGGGCGCTTCAATGCCATGCAGCTCGGTTTGTCGTACGACGTGATGCGGCGGTGGACCGGTTCAGCCACGAGCTTCGTGGCGCAGCGCGCTGCATTTGTGCCGCAGCGACCGCTGACCGCTGACCGCGGACGGCCGATGATCAACAATCCCTACCCGGATGAAGTGACGGTGATCGCCGATACCACGAGCGGGGCGGTCGCGATGAACCTGGTGAACTACTCGGCGCACTTCGCAGACAGCCGGGTCAAACTGGACGGCGAGAACGGGACGGTGGTGTATCGGTTGCGTGGGGCCACCTCCCCCGCCCCGCCACCGATGCCAACTGGTACAGGCAGGACAACGATCAGTACGGTGGCTGAGCCCGCTGACGCAGATCCGCCCGAGACGGCGTGGTAGGTGAAGCTGTCGGTCCCCGCGAAGTCTGAGTCTGCGACGTTGTGTGGTGCTGCGATTGGGCGAGCGGACCGGTGGCCGTTCATCGGACCAGCACCCAGGCTGGCACCACTTCGATGACGAGGATTTACGGCCGACGTGTCCGAGGATTTCTGTTCAGGCGCGTGCCCAGCACGAGCACGGCGGCGGCCACAGTTCGCACGTGATCGTGCGGGTTGGCCGCGGCGGAGAACCCCGGTAACAGGTCTGCCAATCGGATGTGTCCGCCCCGCAGGGCGCGCAGACATTCGATGCCTTCCAGGAAGCGCTGGCCGGTGCGCAGGGTCTTCAACCCACGCGAGGCGCGCAGGCGATCCCGTGTCGGTACATGACTTCGCTCGATCGGCTTGGTCGTCTCTCCAGTCGCGCGATGCAGCCCGCTCCGAATGTGCACGGCGGTTGGCACGCTCCGCTGGATCTGTGGGGCGGCAAAACCTCAGATTGTGCTCAGGCGGCTCGTTCGTCGACGTGGTGTAGTCCGTTCAACACCGGATGCGATCGGATACTGCCTGTGGTTGGACGCTCCATCACTTGGTCACTGGCCCGCGAGTGGCTCAGAGTTGTCTAATCTGGCGTGTCGGTGTTGCGGGTCGCAACACGCGGTGTGCCGCTGTGTCCCTACCGGCCCAAGATCAAATCGAAATTTCCGCGGGGCCCAATTCGGTGGGTGCCGAAAACGATCGAGATGCAAAGGTCCGGCTTGGCGGTCGAAGTGCCCACGACGCTAGCGTGCAGACAACAAACAAACCGGGCGCGACCAGGTTACCGAGACCGACGCCGCGTTTGATGCTCGATGCGATCGCGCCGGTCAGCTCGAAAAGTATCCCGGCGTACGCCCATTCCTTGAGCCGTGGAAGGCCTGGCGCACGGACGAGATCAGTGATGCCGCCGGCTACAAGCTCGGAGGCAATGATCCCGGTCGTCACCCAATAGGCGATCGCTTTCGACCTCATGCGGCTATCCTTGTCGATTCAGGCGGGTGTGGGATCCAGCGCCCCACCTTGCTTCGATACTGCTCGTACTCCGCACCGAAGCGTCGGCGCAGCGTGGGCTCTTCGTACAGGACGACAAACAGGTGGCATCCCAGAGCGACTCCGACCGCGTACAGCAACAGCGAAACTGACAGGCACAGCCATGCCTCGCCAAACAGCACCAGGAGTGCGCCGATGTAAATCGGATTCCGGACCCAGCGGTACGGACCCGCCGCGACAAATCGGCGAGGTGCATCCCACGGCCCCGGCGTCCCGCGCCCGACAGTGGCGAATGCCCACTGGCACGCAAGGTACACCGATGCACCAGCAAGGATGAGCGTCAGGGCCGCCGGGCGGAAGCGCTGCTCTATGAGCAGCCGTTCCCGCGACTCATGGCAGCTTTCATCGATGCTGCCGAACGCGACCCGGCCTTGCAAAGCATGCACGCCAACATCACCGAAAGCCGCCGCCGGCCAGTGCGCCACGTGCTGGTAGAGGCCCGCTTGTGTGCCGACTGCTCGTCGGGCGGGACGAGCCGCTGGCGATACTCCTGTTCCAGGCGCTGCGGCTCTTTGAGGAGTTGACTGACCTCGTGCCAGGTGGCCGCGTCCAGTCGATCCGTACGCACTTGGGTGTTGGGGCAGATCCGCACGCCTCCGAATCGATACGCATCCGTTCCCAGGCAGCGGTAGTACGCATAGGCGCGCGGGCGGCCGCGGCTGGAACACAGGCTGATCGCCTTGCCGTAGTACGCGTACCCGCACTGGCCACACGTGACCAGGCCTTGCAGTAGGTAGCGTGCGCCGCGTGGCTCTGCCGTGCATGCCGGCGATTGGTCGCCAATTGCTCTTTGACCGCAGCAAACACGGCCGCGTCAACCAGCGCCGCGCGAACTGCCGTAGAGCAGAAATGTGAGTCCTTGGTGGGCACACGAAGCAATCGTCACATGTGAGACAGCTCGGGCGGCGTCCGTCGGCGCCCTTGGACATGGTCGACTGCCTGGCACTAAACAGACCTCTCCGACCTTGTCCGCTCCCTGAGAACGGCACGATCCGCCGCGCAAGTCGGCTCACGTCAGACGCAACCAAACTTCCAGCTGTAAGCTGCCCCGATTCAACCGCAGCGCGGCGCTACCTGAACGGCCTATACCCGCGCCGTGCGACGAGTCGTTGTGGTACTCGCACTTGGTTGGATTCTGGGCGTCGGAACTGCGCTGGGGGGTCTGGCTGTGACTGGCGGGTGGTATCTGTATCTGCCGATGATGTCGTCAGCTAATGACGCATACCTCGACCGCATGACAGCAGCAGTAAACGGGCTTCTATTAAGGATTGTGTCACCAAGTGCAAGGTGATCGCTGGCGGCTCTGCCACACTGTGAAACTGCTGGAGGATTCCGCGAGACTGCGCTTATGCCGGTGGAGGACGATTTCGAGTCGTGGTGGTCATCGGGCAACCCATCCGCCATCCACTGGCAGCGCAACACCAGTCAGGAACGACGCGCCATCCGAACTCAGCCACACCACCGCCGCCGCAATTTCTTCCGGCGTCCCGAAACGTCCGATTGGCTCACCGGCTAGGAACTGCTGCTCTAGCTCGGGCCGGCGGGCAAACACTCGCTCGAGCATTGGCGTGCGAATCCCGCCAGGGCAAACGGCGTTCACGCGAATGCCGCGCGTCGCATACTCCAGGGCCGCCACTTTTGTGAGTCCGACTACGCCGTGCTTTGCCGCACTATAGGCCCCACCAAAGCCGCCAACCAGGCCGGCGACGGAAGCGGTGTTGACGATCGTTCCGCCACCTTGGGTGAGCATCTGCGCGATCTCCGCCTGCATACAGAGCCAAACGCCCTTCAGGTTAGTACTCAGCACCTGATCCCAGGCCTCTTCGGGAACGTTGTGGAATTCTGCCCCCGCTGGGACAGCACCTTCGATCCCCGCGTTGTTGTGGGCGCAGTCCAGCCGGCCAAAGGTTTCGATCGTCTTTCTGACTAGCTGCTCGACCTCGCTGCGCCGCGACACATCCGCTGGCACATAGATCGCCTCGCCTCCCGCGGACTCGATTAGGTCGACGGTGTCGCGACCCTGGTCCGTCAGGATGTCAGCCACGACCACCTTAGCACCGCCCTCGGCAACATGCGGCAGCAGCTTCGCCCACTCCGCCACGTACGCCGCGGGAATCAAGCGGTCCTGGGCGCCCCACACGATCAGCGTCTGCACGGTGAGCCGATACAGCCGCTTGGAGAGGCGCCGATTCGGAATGGGAAAAAGGACCTTGCCGGCCGTCCCGAGCCGTCGCGCATTGTCGACGACGAAGTCGCGCAGCCCGTCCGAGTCGGCCAGCTCCGTGCCGCCCGGCAGCAGCTCGGCGGCCCGTTTCTGATCGTGGAAGAGGTATTCGCCAAACTCGTACGGCATGAACGCGAACACATCCGGGATCGGCTGCTCGGGAAGCCATAGCCCGAAGGCGTCGATCAGCACCAGCTTGCCGATGGACTGCGGCGCCAGACACGCCATCTCCGCCGCGATCATCCCACCCACTGAATGGCCCACCAGAGCTGGCTTTGTGTCGGTGAGGTCCAGCGCCACGAGGACGTCCATGCCGTGGAGCGTGAAGTCGAGCATGTCTTCGAGCAGCTGCTCGCCTGTCGACTGGCCGTAACCAGGCAGCTCAGGCGCCAGCACGTGGAACTCCTGCCCCAGCAGCTCCATGAACCGTGTGTCCTCGAGGAGCCCGCTCAGCCCGTGCATGAACACCAGCGGCGGCGCCTCAACCCGCCCGGCTTCGAAGACGCGCACGCGCGCCCCGCGCAACGTCTCGACCGTCCGCTCGATCACCGCAGCGCTGGCTCCCGCTCCACGGCTGGCCGCACACGCTGCTCGAGCGGATGAATCCACCAGCGCTCGTCGTCGCCCCACTCGCGCCACATTCCCCGCAAGCCCGGCATCACCTTCTCGGCGAAGAGCCGCGTGTTGTAGCGCGTCTTCTCGTCGCTCTGGTTGCCCGTGTGCAGCAGGCAGAAGACGTGGCCGACCCGCAGCGACGTGATGAGCTCTTCCATCCGCTGGCGGACGGTATCTGGCCCGCCCGCGATCACGGTGCCACTCTCGACCAGGTCACCCCACGTGAGCGCTGCTCGCTCGCCGAGATACTGGCGCCGCAACCTCGCCGCCGACGTCGCGCTCAGCGTCTTGAGCGTCCGATAGCCCGGCGGGTCGAGGAAGCCCGGGAACACGTGCAAACACCGGTTGTAGAAGTACAGGATGTGCTCGCTGTACAGGCGTTCAGCTTCGGCGTCGGTCTCGGCGACCGCGATGATCTGCGCGAACGCCGCCCGGTGGGGTGAGGCGTCCTTGCCGCGGGCCGCGACGCGTTCCCAGTAGCCGTCCATCAGGCCTTTCGCCGCCAGGTAGCCATAGAAGGACAGGTACGAGTAGTTGTAGTCGTGGTCGAGGCAGAAGTCGAAGGTCTCGATCGAGCCGCCGCCCGGGATATAGATGGGCGGGTGCGGCTTCTGGATTGGCTTTGGCCAGCAGTTGACCCATCGCAGCTGGGTGTATTTGCCGTCGAAGGCGAAGGGCTCGTCGGCAGCCCAGGCCTGCATGATCAGGTCGTGCGCCTCGGCGTACTTGTCGCGGGTCAGCGCCGGGATCTGGCCGTAGCAGAAGTTAGTGTCCATCGGCGTGCCGACCGGAAAGCCGGCGACGAGCCGTCCGCCCGAGATGACGTCGAGCATGGCGAACTCTTCCGCGACGCGGATGGGCGGGTTGTACAGCGCGATCGAGTTGCCGATGACGCAGATGGCCGCGCGTGACGTCCGCCGCGCCAGCGTCGCCGCGATGAGGTTCGGCGACGGCATGAGCCCGTAGCCGTTCTGATGGTGCTCGTTGACGCCGATGCCGTCGAACCCCAGCTGATCGGCGTACTCGAGCTGGTCCATGTACTCGTGGTACAGCGCGTTGCCCCTGACCGGATCGAACAGGCTGCTCGGCAGATCGACCCACACCGACCTGTACCGACTGCCAAATTCGTCCGGCAGCTCCGGCCACGGCATCAGGTTGAACCACGTAAAGCGCGTTGTCACCCTCGTCTTCCCCCGTTTGTGGCCCCAGGGTACGCCGAATCTGCCTAGCGCGCCGCGATTGAACGGGACGACGTGCGTCCTGCTGTCTACGCGCGTTTCAGGCTCCGAGCATCAGCGCGATGGCCTGAGCCTCGCGGCACAAGAGCCTGAAACGCGCCGCTACGTCGCCAGCCAGGCACAGTGGACGCTCGATGCCGAGTACCAGGTCATCAAGGCGACCGCCACGATTCGCCGGTCGATTCGGCTGCACAGGCCGCGACCCTTCGACCAGGCTCCCGCAACTGCGTTGTCGGAGGCGATGCGTGCCAGCAGGGCACGACGCAGGTCACTCAGGCGTAGTGGACGTGTACGACCCCGATCGCGCAAATGCCCGCAGGGGGCTTCTGTGCGTTGGTATTCGAGCGCTACCCTGGGCAGGGACATCTCGGACGGCCAGGTCCTATTTCAGATGGCTCAGCATCACACGGCAAAGTGGTCCTCACAAAGTCGTCTAGCGGATTGGGGGGTTCTCCGACATTCTCGTGGGGTCGGAGGCGGAAGCCGTTATGGTCTGGTCGTCGCGCCCTCGATCCGCGGCCGCTACACCGCCTGACCCAGCCAAGTGACTACTCCGGCAATATGCCGGGCGCGCAGGTAGCTCCGTCCGCCGGCTTTCGGCACTCCACTACACGACAAGCGGACGAAGCCACGCTCGATCAACTGCAATGCGTCCAACGCCGGGAAAAAGCGTTTGGCGCAGTCGAAACTCTTGAGACCACGCATGGGTCGCAGGCGCGACTTCACATAGCCGTGGTTCCGTTCGCAGCCATTTGTCGAGATCACGCGGTTGTAGAAGCCGGTAGCCGTGTGCCTGGCAGATGGCGCGTGGGCGCGGATAGCGGATGGGTAGAACGTGGCTTTGTCGGTGACCACGTGCTCGGGCGTGCACCCGGTCGAGCCGATGGTTCCTCGAAAGAAGTCCTCGGCCGCCGCCAGGTCGCGAGTCCGGGATAGCCAACAATCGAGCACCTGCCCATCGCTGTCGATGCCGCGGTACAGGTAGTGCCACGCGCCTTGTATCTTCACGTAGGTCTCGTCCACTAGCCAGGTCGTGCCAACAGGCTGCCGATGCCGCCGAACTTCCTCGGCCAGGGCTGGACCGAACTTCTGGACCCAGCGCAGGATCGTCCGACCGCTGACGTCGACACCCCGGTCAGCGAGGACACCAGCGATGCGTTCGGCCGCAGCACCCAACTGCAGGTAATAGCGAACAGCGAGCAGGATGACATCACGCGGGAAGCGATGACCTGAGACGAGGCTGACGGACTCGCTGGTGGCGAGGCGGCCACACGCACCGCAGGCGTGAATCGGGTGACCACGCTGGTCGTGGCCATCGCGAGTGAGATCGGCTGAGGAGCAGCGCGGGCAGGAACGCATCGTGGCGACAGTACGCGATCAGTTGACCCCACGCCAACGTCGCAGAACCCCTGGTCCAGGACCGGCGCGATCAAGTAGCTGCCGCGCGTTTCCTGCATCGTGTGCTCGACGGTGAAGACGGCGCGGAGCCGCGGGTGGTGATTACCGACAAGCTGGCGAGCTATCCGCCGGCCATTCGCCGAGCATTGCCGAACAGTGAGCATCGGCGGCACAAGGGATTGAACAATCGCGCTGAAAACTCGCATCTGCCGACGAGGAAGCGCGAACGTTTTCTCCAACGTTTCAAGTCAACCGAGCACGCCCAGCGTTTCCTGGTCCCGTTTAGCGCCGTCTCCAACCACTTCCGCCCGCGTCGACACCGGCTCACCTCCACCTACAGACACTTCCGGACCCAAGCACACACCGCGTGGCTCGACGTCACTCAGGCCAGAGTTTGGGCGTGAGACCGCGCTAACCAAAACCATGTGCGCCACTTGCAACATCTGGCTAGCTGGTCCCGAACAAGTTGACAACACCGTGATCATTGCGAACTTCAAATGTGCGGGAGACGTCCGAACGAGAACTCTTCCAATCGCAATGTGGTGGCTGATGCAGTCCGATGGACGCGCGTGCGGACCGATGCAACCGCGGCCGATCGCCTTACGTCGCTTCGCCAGCTGCCGACTCGTTGACAGTCGCCCGCTGTTTCCGCATACGTGTCGCTGTGGACGGGCCTGTCCCGTATTCCCGCGCTCCCGGCCGGGCGTGCCATCCTATGGCGTGCATGACCATCCTCACTGTTGATGTCGGGGGCCAACACGTCAAAGCGCTGGCCACCGGCCAAACAGCGCCCCGTCGAATGAACTCCGGCCGCCACCTCACCGCGGCGGCGATGGTGCAGGGCGTCAAGGATATGACCGCCGATTGGACCTACGACGTGACATCGCTGGGTTACCCAGGCCAGGTTGTGCACAACATCCCCGCCCATGAGCCCGTCAATCTCGGGCGAGGCTGGACTGGCTTTGACTACGGCGCGGCATTCGGCTGCCCTGTCCGCATCATCAACGACGCCGCCATGCAGGCTCTTGGCAGCTACGAAGGCCAACGCATGTTGTTCCTGGGTCTGGGCACCGGCCTGGGCTCGGCAATGATTATCGATGGACATCTCGCGCCGATGGAGCTTGGCCACCTGCCTTACAAGAAGGGTAAGACGTACGAGGACTACGTGGGCGAGCGTGGCCTCAAATGGCGCGGAGGAATTGCTGGTCGTAACCGGGCTGTACATCGCTGGTATGGTCCTGTCCGTCCCGCTGATCCTCGTCAATGCCTTCCTACCCATCGAACTACGACTGATTGTGTGGGCAGGTTTCGGCATCTTGTGGATGGTGGCTCTGTGGCTGGTGGGACGCTCACCGGTGGCTTTCAGTCGAGGGCTGATCCCGACCGATTCACTGGTCGAGCGCTTCGGCCTGTTCACGATCATCGTCCTTGGTGAGGTCGTCTTTCGGCGTGGTGGATGGCGTATCGCTGCCGGAACGAGACATCACGACGATCTCAACTGGGCGATCGCGTTGCTGCTGGGGTTCGGCTTCTGGTGGATCTATTTCGATATGGTTGGCGGTCGGCTACCGAGGAATGACGGCCGCGCGTTGGCGAGCTGGAAGCTGAGCCACTACGCCATCACGCTGTCCATTGCCATTGGCGGGCCGCGATCGTCAGCCTTGTTGGCATGCCCACGACACATCCACTCCGGCCGAGACGGCGAGTACAGGGACATGAGTCGATCGACGCCGTCGCCTGGCAGCCTGGGCGCAGTGCGCTGGACGCATCACATGTGGGAGTATTCAGCCATGACGCAAAGCGACCCGGAGCGACTGAGCACGGAGAGGTCGGAGCAGTTACCAGCGGGAGAGCTCCGTCCCGACGACCGCGGACAGGACGAAGCTCGCGAAGCGCTCGAGGAGAGCATCAGGCTGGGTCAGGCACGACCCCTCACTCGCGAGGAGCGTGAGGCCGCGGAACGCGACCCAGGCATCGCCAAAACCGTGTACGCACCCGCGTCCGAGCGGGTCCCCAAACCACCGCTACCGGCTGACGAAAAACTGATCGATCGCCAGAAAGGCGAGTAGGGGCATAGCTGCCCGCGAGCCAACGCTTGGGGCTGCTGATGCTAACGCGACCACGCATCCTGTTGCACCTCGAGGGTGCCGCTGTGTTCGCCGTGACGCTTGCCGTCTACTGGCGCATCGACGGCAACTGGCTGCTGTTCGTCGTGCTGCTGCTTGCGCCAGACGTCGGCATGCTTGGCTACGTCCGTGACACGCGCCTTGGCGCGGCCACGTATAACGTGTTTCACACGTACGCGGCTGCGCTGGCATTAGCCATCGTGGGTTTCGTGACTGGCCAGCCGCTTCTGCAATGGCTTGGCCTGATCTGGGTTGCCCATATTAGTCTGGATCGGGCACTGGGCTTTGGCCTCAAGTATCCGACCGCGTTCAAAGACACCCACCTCGGTCGCGTATAGGTCACCGTTGCCACACCCCCAGATATGCGGTGCGCTGAAGCCCTTAGGGCTCATGTCCATGCGCTGGGAAAGTCGTGGCGGGCGCGCATCGTTTACGCGGCGTTCACGGTCGGTTCATCTGCCTGGCCATACAGTGAACGCGATAACTGATGCAATCTACTCAAGCTCGCATCATCGACTGGATCGCTGGGACTCTCAACTTACGTGACTTCGGTGGTTATCCTACTGATGACGGCGGCATGGTGCAGACGGGTCTGCCATACCGCTCGGGCAGCACGCACGGCATTAGCACTGAAGGGCTGGGGCAAATTGCCGACGAGCTCGGCGTGCGCACTGTCATTGACCTGCGCTCGGACTCGGAGCGGACCCGTTGGCTCAGCCCATTCGCGGAACATGGCATCACGACGGTGCACGAGCCGCTTGACCCCTGGTCTGGGGCTCGATCCCGCGACGCCGCCCGTTGAGATGGTGCGGTTGATGGCGACCTGCGAGTTCGACTGGGTCGAAATGTACTGGTCGCTGCTGCTGCTCAATGGCGACCGTTTCAAACGCATGTTGGAGGTGTTGGCGCACCCGGGCAGCTTGCCGGCGCTGGTCCACTGCACCGGCGGTCGGGATAGAAGTGGCGTAACCGTGGCGCTCGTCCAGGCCGCGATTGGTGTGCGCGAAGATGCAATAGCCGCCGATTTCGCGCGCTCGAGCGAGATGCTTGCGTCGGCGGGTGGGCGAACGGAGTTCGAGCGCCTGTTCTCGACGATTGAACTGCCACGCGAGGACATACTGCGCGCCATGACCACCCCTGCCAGAGACCATGCACGCCTTGTTCGAGCGCATCCGCCGCGACCGCGGCAGTGTGCTGGGTTTATTGCACATGTATGGCGTCACGGACGAGACGCTGAGCGACCTTCGCAGCGCGACGCTTGCGTGGCACTGACTAGCGTACGAACGACAGCCAGCTGCTCCACCATGGAGTACCGCGGTCCGCTCAAGGCGGTCATCTTCGCTTGGGCCGGAACGACGGTTGACTTTGGCAGTCGCGCGCCGGTCATGGCATTCGTCCGCACATTTGAGTGGTTGGGATCTCACTGACCGAGGCTGAAGCGCCCGGACCGATGGGCCTCGGCAAGCGCGACCATATCCAGGCTCTCGGACGACTGCCCCGTATCACGAGCGAATGGCAGCGGTGCATGGGCGCGCCTTCGGCGAGCGCGATGTCGATGCCTTGCATGAGCGTTCGGTCCACTCAGCGCGTCGGTTGTTGTGGATTACGCCGATCCGATTCCGGGCGTGCGCGACGTGGTTGCTGAGCTGCGCGCGCACGGCATCGCCATCGGCTCGACGACGGGCTACAGTCGGCAGATCATGACGCGTTGCTACCGCGGGCCGCGGCGCGTGGCTTCAGCCCGATTGTGTGGTGTGTCCAGACGATGTGGCGGTCGGCCGCCCGAGTCCGTTGATGATCTATCGCTGCTTCGTCGAGCTCGGTGTCTTGCCCCGGCGGCGTGTGTCAAAGTCGACGATACGGCGCCAGGCATCGCCCAAGGTCTCGTCGGGGGGGTGTTGGACAGTCGGCGTGGCGCTGAGCGGCAACGCCGTGCGCCTGTCCGAGCGCGAGCTTGCCGATCTGAGTCCAGAGCAACGCATTGAGTACACGCGACGAGCGATGGCCGGCCTTGCAGACGCGGGCGCGCACCGCGGTCATCGACTCGGTCGCTGACCTGTGGCCGGGTGCTGGAAACGATCGAGTGCTCACTCGCACGCGGCCGTCCGCCAGGCAGCCTGGGAACCATCGACGGCGGTGTATTGGTGGCCCGATGAACGCTGACGAACTGCTCGCGTCACTTGAGGGTGGCGCAGGCATATTCACTGATGGCGAAGCGGTCAACGAGTTGACGCATGCGCTGCAATGCGCCACTCTGGCCATGGAGGATGGCGCGGACGAGAAGCTCGTGGTTGCCGCCGCGCTGCACGATGCAGCCCGATGGCACCTATAAACGCGCGTAAACGCGCGCGAGCGGAGGACGCTGACGATGGCTGCCAGCAAGCGCTGCTGGAGTGGGTAGCGAATCGCGATGCGGCTCGCACTCCGCCGCATCGGCGCAAGAGACGCCGCTATGGCAGCCGTCGGACGCTGGCCTCCGCATAGGCCCCGGAGACGTTCAGTCTGCCTGCACGATGCTCCTGATCTCCGTCGCCCCGCGCGCCTCGGCTTGCGCGATGGCTTCACGGACCGTGCCCGCCTGAATAACCGTCTCGGCCACGAACACGACCCGATAACGGCTAACGGCCGATGCTCTCGCGCTGCGCGGCGCTCTTGCTCTCGTGGTGCGCGGCGCTGTTGCTTGTGCGGCGCGTTGCGCTGTTGCTCGTGCGGCGCCTCGCCCAGCCCGACGCGGTCCAGACGCTGTCTGGGTGCTCTGCGACCGTCGGCCGCGTCCCGTTCGCGGACTCGCCGCGGCGGCGCTCGTGGTCGAGGCGGTCAGGGCGGCCGCGGGTACCGCCGGTGCAGCGGTGCGACGTGGCCGGCCCGGTGTTCGTCGCGGTTTCGCTTGCGCTTGAGACGCTTCGGTCTTCGGCTTCGCGGCCGCGCGCGGTTTGACGGAGGTACGGGTGCGCAGGCGTGCTCCGTGTCGCTGTGAAACCCGGTACACCGAGGCTTCGCCGATGCCAAAGCGGCGTGCGATGTCAGGAACGGGCGTCTCGGTTTCGCTATACAACCTGGTCAACTCCAGCTCTTGCTCGTCCGAGAGTTTGCGCAAGGGCGACCTGCGGCGCCCCGGCGATGAAGACGGCGTACCGTCACTTGCGCTGGAAGTGTCCGTCGATTCAGTCACCTGAACCTCCTTATGATGTTGTGGTACCCGGACACGCTCAACTCCGCACTTCATAGTATCCGCGAGAAGCAGTTGGCAGATATCCGGCGAAGCGGATCGCGCTCGGAGAGTCCTTGCGGGTATTGAAAAGCGCGAAGGCAGTCGGCGCACATGCTGTTCTGGGAGTCTTGGTGCTGCTCGAAACCAAGGCAGATCGGCGACGACTCAGCTAAACCCGGTCAACGGCGGGCCCGAGGGAGTGGTGCTGGCTCGAGGAACACCCCGTTCGACGAGTTGAGTCCCGACGCTCCTATGTTGCAAGGGGCTAGATGGCAGCCGTGAGTAGCGGCGAGCAGGCGAGGCACTCCCGCCAAAGGTGCCAGATGTACGCGCGAGGAAGCGCTTGAGCGCACGGAACGCTTCACGGGTGCTCTTGCCATCGGTGCGACGCCGAGCGAGGTACGCACGTCCGTCGGGCGCATGCCTGGCCTGCGTGAGCACAATGCGGTGCAGGATTGCATTGAGTCGTCGATTTCCGCCGCGGTTGAGCCGGTGGCGGATGGCTCCGGCCGAGGACGTCTCGAGTGGAGCAGCTCCCGCGTACGAAGCGAGATCAGCATCGGACGTGAAGCGCAGGCCTGGGCCAAGAATCCCAGCAAGCGCAGCGGCCGTAAGCAGATTGATGCCGCACAGCCGGGTGAGTGGTGTAAGTCCGGCTGCCACGGCGAGATCGGTGATGCGGCTGGTGAGTTCGGCGACCTGGTCCAACGCCAGTCTTAGACGCTGAGCCGTTCGCCGTACAGCGGCGGCTCGCTCACGTTTGAGCGGCGTGTCGATGTTTTCGTAAATCAGTAGGGCTGCAACACCCTTCTGGCTCGTCAGTGTGGGCAAGTGATTCAGGTATTCCGGATCGATCTGGAGCAGGAGCGCGTGGACGTGACCACGCAGGTGGACCGCCTCAGCCTGGGCGGTCTCACGCTCGGTGACCAGGAGATCGAGAAGAACGGTCTGATCCTCGACGCCTACACGCGGCAGAGAACCTCCGTCAGGCCAAACCAGGAGGGCAACCGCTTGTGCGTCGAGTGGGTCACTTTTGGCTCGATTGCGTGCCTGACGCCGGCAGGCGGCCGTCCAGCGCGGATTGATCTCGTAAACCACGTCGCCACCGGCCACCAGGCATTGGGCCAAGCCCCGACCGTAGTTCCAGGCGCCTTCGATGCCCCACTGACGAGGATTACCCAGTGCTACCGCCCAGGCGTACGCCGCTTGCCAGCCGTCAGCGCTGTTCGGACCACGCCATCGATCGACGACCCGCCCCGCCTCGTCGAGAGCGACGGCTACATGCAAGCGTTTGTGCGCATCGACGCCAATCGAAAGCATCTGCCACCTCCCACCTGGACGTGCTGGCTCGCCGCTCGACAGGACTCTCTCGGGTCAGCGAGTTCACCGCCGACGAGCTCCTATCAGGTCAGGCCGCGAGCCCGGCGAGAGGCGACAAGTCGGGACAAAGGCCTCGCAGCCACTCAAGTGTTGGGTCAACCATCCTCGCCGTGCAACGCTGTTGTACAGAGAGCCAAGTGTGTAAATCGAGGTGAGGTGGTCATCGCCGTCGTCGTGGTCGGCTGTGGGCATGTGGGCAAGCCGAAGGCTTGTCCAAGCTCTGCGAGAGCAGAGCGGCATGTCCATAGCGGTTCGTCACGCGCTGGGGATCGGCAGTGGTAGCACCTCCTCGGACGTCGTAAATAGCTTGGCCAGCGACTCGACGCTGAAGTAGCGCCGCGCGACCTGCCATTCATCGTGCTGCTCGGCCAGCACACTGCCCACCAGCCGCACCACCGCGGCCGGGTTCGGGAAGATGCCGACCACGTCGGTACGCCGCTTGACCTCCTTGTTGAGTCGCTCGATAGCGTGGTCGCAATACACCTTTTCGGCGCGCGGCGCCGCTGAGCGGGATCACGTAGCGAATCTCCACATCCTCGCCGTCGACGACTACCCGGTCGATGAGGAGCTCGACAAGGGTGCGGCGCTGGGCAAAGGACGCGTGCTCGATGCCGTCGGCGATGGCCGCCCTGAAGTTCTCGACGCCGGCCGCCACCGTCTGCAGGTGGTCCCGGTGAACGGTGTCGGCGT
>WNGF01009622.1_pt1 | contig 20637 bp, 22 predicted proteins | sample 5400641 | NCBI WGS metagenome assembly WNGF01 (sample SAMN13153371, study PRJNA577476) | soil metagenome | isolation source: 80 cm soil or saprolite under grassland replicate 2 | place: USA:California | collected 2016-06-15
GGTCGCGCTGTGCTTTCTGCTCGCCTTGTTCTTTGCGCCGCTCGCCGGCATGATCCCGGCCTATGCGTTGGCCGCGGCCTTGCTCTACGTCGCCTGCATGATGGCGCGAGGATTGGCCGAGATCGAATGGGACGACATCACCGAATCCGCGCCCGCCGTCATCGCCGCGATCACCATGCCGCTGACCTACTCGATCGCCACCGGGATCGGACTCGGCTTCATTACCTACGTGCTGGCGAAGTTGATCGCCGGCCGCTTTTCCCAGCTCTCGCCGGCCGCGATCGTGCTCGCGGCGCTGTTCGCGCTGAAATTCGCGGTGTCGGGGTGACGTAATATCTTTTGTTGCCGGCGTCTGCACCTGCGGAGCCGGCGTGCGCGTGCCGGATTCTCGACCGCGATCCAATCACCGATAGCTTCGAGGTCTGCCTCGGCTGCTTCGGTGATGAGGACGATCATCAGCCCTTGGCTTTTGCCGCGGCGCGATATTTGGCATCCAGTCGCCGGAACACCTGTCCCAGCGGCTTCACGCGGCCGGCCTCGGCATCCGCGATGCCGCGGGCGATTGCCGCATCGAGCGCAGCGAGCCGCTTCTCGCGCTCCTGAAGCAGGCGCACTCCCTCGCGCAGCACTTCGCTCTTCGAATTGTAGCGGCCTGATTTGACCAGGCTCGCCACGAATTTCTCCAATTGGCTTCCTAGGTCGACACTGCTCGGCATAGGCCTGACTCCAGCAAGCCTGGATGGTATCGCCGCCAATAACTGTTATCAAGGCGAGGTGATTAGGACGGGGGCTCGGACCCGAGCCGGACTTCCCAGAGCGACGCCGTGGGACGGGATTCGGTCGAATCGTGCCCGTGGCGCTGTTCGCGGTGAAGTTCGCGGTGTCCGGCTGAGTGCTGCGCTGCGGCGGCCGCCAAATTGCGGGAGCCCGGGACGGCGATTATTTTCGCGAAAGAGAACGCGCGGCCGAGCGCTTCCGGTTTCGGCGACGCCGTGAATGAAGCCGAACATCGCGAGCATGGTGAGGAGCAATGCTGACGACAGCCCAGGGAGCAACACTGACGCGAGCGCAGATCGAGCAATATCGCGAGCTCGGTTACCTGGTGGTGCCCGACGTCTTCGATGCGGGGCTGCTGGCCGAGATTCGCCGCACGCTCGACGCGATCGTCGCCGACGCCGGCAAGGTGACGAGCCATACCGACGTCTACGATCTCGAGGAATCCCACACGCCCGAGCAGCCGCGGGTGCGGCGCATCAAGACCCCGCACAAGCATTTCCCGTTCTTTGCCGAGCTCACCCGCAACCCGCGGATCACCGGGATCCTGGCGCAGCTCATCGGCCCCGATCTCCGCCTGCACGGCGCCAAGCTCAACATGAAGTCGGCCGGCTACGGCGCCGCGGTCGAATGGCACCAGGACTGGGCGTTCTATCCGCACAGCAATGACGACGTGCTGGCGACCGGGCTCTATCTCGACGATTGCGACATGGAGAACGGGCCGCTGCTGGTCGTTCCCGGCACCCACAAGGGTCCGGTCTTCGATCACCACGCCAACGGCTATTTCGCCGGCGCCATGGATCCGCAGCTCGAGGGGCTCGACTATGCCAAGGCGGTGCCGCTCACGGGCAAGGCCGGCTCGATGACGATCCACCATGCACGGCTCGTGCATGGGTCGGCGCTCAATACCTCATCGAAGCCGCGCCGGCTGCTGCTGCACGAATATGCGGCGGCCGACGCCTGGCCGCTGTTGGGCGTTGCCAATTTCGAGGAATTCAACGGTCGCATGGTGCTCGGCAAGCCGACGATCGAGCCGCGTCTGACGCCGGTCCCGGTTCGCATGCCGTTGCCGCCCGCGCCGTTCCAAGGCTCGATCTACGAGAACCAGCGCGCGGCCGCCAAGCGCTTCTTCCGCACGGCCGCGGAGTAGCGCACTGGTGAATTCCTTCCGCGACGGCAGCCGCAAGCTCGGCGAGCTCCCTCGACCCGCTGGGGAGAGGGAGCAGACCCAGCCGGCCTCTAGGATGGCCTGCGTCATGAAGACCGCCAAGCGCGCCGCTACGTCGCTGGGGCCGGCTTCGCCACATCGTCGGGATGCTCGGAGGTGATGTCGCCGCGGTGCGTCTCCGGTCCGATGACGATCGCTGCCGCGGTGATCAGCGACAACGCGATGATGTAGACGGCGACCCACCACGGCCTGCCGCCGGCCTGCGCCAGCAGCCAAGCTGCCAGGAACGGCGCGGGGCCGCCGGCGAGGATCGAGCCCAATTCCCGCGCGAACGCAAACCCGCCGAACCGCACGCGGGGACCGAACAGCTCGGAATAATACGCGGCTTGCGGCCCGAACATGCCGGAGACGCCGATCGCGCTCGCGCCGATGAAGGCGAGCCAGATCAGCCATGGCTCCTTGGTCTCGCACAGCAGGAAGAACGGGAACGCCCAGGCTGCCGAGAACAGCGCGGCGCCGAGATAGACCGGTCGCCGTCCGACCCGATCGGAAAGCGCCGAGAACAACGGGATGGTCGCGAGCGAAAGAAATTGCGACACGATCACCCCGAACAGCGCTTCGCTCCTGGGCAACTGCAGCTGCTGGACCACGTAGTTCAACCCGAACACCGGAAACAAATAGCCGAGCCCATTTTCCGCCATGCGCGAGCCGATCACGACCAGGAAACTGCGCGGATGCCTGCGGATCGCGTCGAGCACCGGCGCTTTCAGCGGCTTTCGGCGTTCGGCCACATCGGCGAACACCGGCGTCTCCGCGACGCTGACCCGGATGTAAAGTCCGAGCGCGACCAGGATGGCGCTGAGCAGGAACGGGATGCGCCAGCCCCACGCCAGAAAGTCTTCCTTCGGCAGCAGCGTGACCAGCGCGAAGACGCCGGCGGCCAAGAGATTGCCCATGGTGACGCCGATCGGGGCCCAGCTGCCGAACAGGCCGCGCTTGCCCTCGGGCGCATATTCGACGGCGAAAATGACTGCGCCACCGTATTCTGCGCCCGCCCCGAAGCCCTGCAGCAGCCGCAGCAGGACCAGGAGGATCGGCGCGCCGATGCCGATGCTGGCATAGCTCGGTACGAGCCCGATCAGGAAGGTCGCTACCCCGACCAGCAGGAGCGTCACGACCAGCATCGGTTTGCGGCCGAGCCGATCGCCGAAATGTCCGAACACCAGCCCACCGAACGGACGGGCGAAGAAGCCGACCCCGAAGGTGGCGAACGCGGCCAGCGTCCCCATGCGCGGATCGAGCTTGGGAAAGAACAGCTCGTTGAACACCAGTGCGGCTGCGGTGCCGTAGATGAAGAAATCGTACCATTCGAGCGCCGAGCCGATCGCGGAGGCCAGCATCACGCGGCCCAGCGATGATTTGTCCCGCGGCACGGCAGTCCCCGTCGCATCGGCCGTCATGGTTCTCTCCCCGATTTTTCCGCCTGATTGTTGTGAGCGGCCCCGATGCTAGACCGGCCGCCGAGAATCCGGCAAGCCGAACCGGCGGCGCGATGCCGGTGCAGCGCTCGCGACCGTTCCATGCCACTGAAAATCAGGGATCGTGTCGCGGCGAGGATGCGACCGCGCGTCGTCGCGCCGGCCGCAGTCGGCGATGCGATTGCGGGTTTCCAGGCTGGCGCCGTCAGGTTATGCTCCGGCATGGTCTCGGCGTGCATGTGCCGCGCTCGAAAGACCGGTCGGGGAGGAACTCATGAAACAATGGCGAGCGATCAGGAAATCCGCGTGGCTCGGCGCGTTCGCGGCGATGGCGTCCTTCGCGTCGGGAGTGCAGAAGGCGGACGCGGCGGAGACGCTCAACGTCTGTCACGGCGGGCATCCGATCATGGAGGCCAGCATCAAGATTCTGGACAAATGGGCGAAGAAATTCGACGTGAATTTGACTTCGACGACGGTCGCCTACGCCATTTTCGTCCCGAAGATCACCCAGATCCTCACCACCAACAGCCCGCAATGCGACATCATCTGGCACAACGACGATTGGGGTCAGCTCTGGAAGCAATATCTCGTCACCACCGATGATGTCCCCGGCGTCGCCGATTTCCCCAAGCAGCCGCTCGACGCGTTCTGGAACGACGATCACAAGCTCACGGTCGTGCCGATGGTGCACACCGTGGGAACCTTCTTCTACCGCACCGATCTCGTTCCCGAGAACGAGGTGCCCAAAACCTTCGATGCGCTCGTTCAAGTCAGCGAAAAATTGCAGAAGGCCGGCAAGGTCAAATGGGGCTACGTCGGCGGCATGTCGATGAACAACACCTGGTTCAGCCTGTGGTGGACCATGTGGAACAACCAGTGCGACATACTCAAGCCGATCTACGCGCGCACCGTCAAGGAATGGTCGGCCGAGGGCTGGACGCCCATCATCGATCAGCCCTGCCACCAGGAGATCGTCGAATATTGGTGGGACGCCCTGCACAAACACAAGATCAGCCCCGAGGCGATGACGACCTACGGCCGCAACGAGGCCAATGCCATCTTCGAGGCGGGCGATGCCGCCTTCACGGTCGCGGATTCGACGTTCTGGGGCGAGTTCAACGACAAGAACAAATCGCTCGTCGCCGGCAAGGTCGGCATGGCGAAATTCCCGTACGGACCGCGCCGCAAGCAGCCGATCTCCTGGGACGACATCTGGGGCTGGGCTATTCCCAAGGCGGTTTCGCCCGAGCATCAGAAGCTCGCCAAGCAATTGCTGGGCGCGATGCTAAGCGATACCGAGGGCCAGCTCGAAATGTGGAACGCGACCGGCGGTCCGCCGCCGAGCACCAAGGCGTTCGAGGTGCTGCAGCAGAAGGATCCGGTATTCCAGAAGCTGCAGAAGGCGGTGTTCGACGAGGAGCACGTGCACTCGGCGTATTATTTCGCCAACTGGCCGCAGCTCCACAAGGCCTATTCGGACGTCGCCGTCAAGGCGCTGACCGGACCGCGCGAAGCGATTCCCCAGGTGCTCAAGGACGGCGTGAAGACGCTTCACGAGGTGGCCGCCACCCAGTAGCCGCATGGCCAATCCAGCGCGGGCGCTCGACGTTTCCTCGGCGGCAGGCGGCGCTGCGCGGCGTCGCTTGACCGCGCTCGGCGAGAAGCAGCGCTTCATGCTGCTCCTGATCGCCCCCGCGGCGGCCGTGCTGGTCCTGTTCCAGGTCGTGCCGATCGTGATCGGGGCAAACGCGAGCTTCCGCGACTGGCAACTCTACAATCCGAAGGAGACCTGGATCGGGCTGGCGCACTACGTCTCGATCCTGAACGATCCGATCTTCCTCTGGGTCGTGCTGCCCAACACCTTCCTGCTGATGTTCGCGACCGTGGCGATCTCGCTCGCGCTCGGAATGGCGCTCGCGCATCTGCTCAACTGGAGCTTTCCCGGACACCGGCTGGTGCAAACCGTGATCCTGCTGCCGCAGATGATCGCGCCGGTGATCGCCGCGACCTCGATGCGCTGGACCTTCAACGATCAGTTCGGGGTGGTTGCCGCGTTCCTGCGCTGGGTGGGATTCGGCCAGATGTCGTGGCTCGCCGAGCGCTGGCCGAGCTTTTCCATCGTCGTTTTCACCGACGTCTGGATCTGGACGCCGTGGTTCGCGCTCATCCTGCTGGCGGCGCTCAAAAGCCTGCCGCGCGAGCCGTTCGAGGCGGCGCAGATCGACGCCGCCGGCCGCTGGCGCACGTTCACCCATGTCACGCTGCCGATGCTGCGCCCGGTCATCGGCGTATGCGTGCTGATCCGCTCGATCGACGCGTTCCGCACCTTCGACCAGGTCTGGGTGCTCACCGGCGGCGGCCCGGCCCGCTCGACCGAGGTGTTCAGCATCTATGCCTATGTCGAGACCTTCCAGAATCTCGATTTCGGCCGCGGTTCCGCCGCGGCGATCGTCGGCGCCCTCATCATCCTCGTCGTCGCCTGGCTGATGTACACGGCGATCGACCGGCTCGCGAACATCTCGCGATGACGGCCGCCGCAGCGATCGCGCCGAGCTCGCGGAGCCGCATCGCGGATGCGCTGGCGCCGGGCGGACGCACGGCGCTGCTGGTACTGATGTTTGCCGGCATCATCCTGCTGTTTCTCGGCCCGGTCGTCATCATGGTGGTGACCTCGCTGCGGCCGGGCTGGGCGGTGTATTACATCTACCGCGGCACCGCCTTCACCGTGCAGAACTATCTCGAAGTGTTTGCCAGGCCGGCCGTAGTGCATGCGTTCGTCAATAGCTTCATCCTGGCGACGCTCGCCACTTTGTTCTCGCTCGGCGTGACCATCACCAGCGGCTACATGCTCTCGCGCTTCCGGGGGCCGATTCCGCGCACCTGGTTCGGGACCATCTATTTGTTCCGCACCGTGCCCTACATATCCTGGGTGCTGCCGCTGTATCTGGTCGATTATTATCTCGGCATCTACGATACCTACGTCGGCATCCTGCTGCCGCACATCGCGGTGCACATCTGCTTCTTCTCCTGGATCATGAAGGGATTTTTCGACGGCATCGATCCGTCGATGGAATATGCGGCACTGATCGACGGCTGCACCCGCTGGGGGGCGTTCCTGCGCGTGGCGCTGCCTTCGGCGGTGCCGGCGATCACCGCGCTCGCGATCCTGTCCTGGCTCTACACCTGGAACGAGTTCCTGTTCGCGCTCATCCTCACCGGTCACAACACGGCGATGATCACCGTGACCATGGCGCAGTTCGTGACCGAGCTCGGGACCCAATGGAATCTCATGAGCGCGATGGCGGTGCTGGCCATGGGCCCGGCGGTGCTGGTGACTTTGTTCGCGCAGCGCTACGTCATTCGCGGACTGCGCATCTGATCGGCCGGGGAGCCGAGATATCGGAGCTTCCGGCGGGAGACACCATGGCGAAGGTGGCATTGGAGCGGATCGAGAAGACCTACGGCACGGTTCCTGCCGTGACCGACCTCGATCTCGAGATCGACGACGAGGAATTCGTGGTGCTGGTCGGGCCGTCGGGCTGCGGCAAGTCGACGACGCTGCGGCTCGTCGCTGGGCTCGAGGAGGTCAGCTCGGGCACCATCCGCATCGGCGAGCGCATCGTCAATCGGCTGCCGCCGAAGGACCGCGACATCGCGATGGTGTTCCAGAATTACGCGCTCTATCAGCACATGACGGTGTACGACAATCTCGCCTTCGGCCTGCGCAACCGGCGCACCGGCGAGGCGCTGATCCGCCAGGAGATCGCCCGCGCCGCCGACATTCTCGGCATCGGCAATCTGCTCGCGCGCAAGCCGCGCGAGCTCTCCGGCGGGCAGCAGCAGCGCGTGGCGCTCGGGCGCTGCATCGTGCGGCATCCGCAGGTGTTCCTGTTCGACGAGCCGCTTTCCAACCTCGACGCGGAGCTCAGAGCCCACATGCGCATCGAGCTCAAGCGCCTGCGCGAGCGCATCCCCGTCACCTCGATCTACGTGACGCACGATCAGGTCGAAGCGATGACGCTCGGCGACCGCGTCGCCGTGATGCGCGACGGGCGCATCCAGCAGGTCGGCACGCCGCTCGAGATCTACAACAGGCCGAACAACCGGTTCGTCGCGGGCTTCATCGGCGCGCCCGCGATGAATTTCCTCGAGGTGACGCTCGAGCACGCGGGCGGCGAGCTGTACGCGGTCGCGTCAGGTTTTCGCATTCGCGTGCCGAACGAGCGCGTCGGCCTGCGCGAGTTTTCCGGCGATCGCACGATGCTGCTCGGCGTGCGTCCGGAGCACACCGAGCTGCTGCTCGGGGTGCGCGCGGCGGGGCGCACGCTGATCGCCTCGCGCATCGACCCGGAGATCAAGCTCGCCCCGCACGAGCCGGTGCGCATGTCGCTCGCCCCGCGCGGACTGCATTTCTTCGACCGGGACAGCGGCGAAGCGATCCGCTGAGCGCGGGAATTTCGCAACAAATCATCCAGGGATCGCCGGCATCATGTACGCACTCGAAGGCAGGACCGCTGTCGTGACCGGCGCCGGGTCGGGGATCGGCCGTGCAATCGCGCTGCGCCTGGCCGAGGAGGGATGCGACGTCGGCGTGATCGACATCGATCCTCGCGCGGCCGAGGATACGGTCCGCCGCGTCCACGAGCTGAAGCGAACCGCCTCCGGCGCGGATGCCGACGTAACCAATATCGATGCGACCAAACGCGCCGTCGATGCGCTCGTCCAAACACTCGGCAAGCTCGACATCCTGGTCAATAGCGCCGGCATCCTGCGCATCGCCAAATTGGCCGAGATGAGCAAGCAGGACTGGGACGACACGTTGCGCATCAACGTCGACGGCGTCTTTCATTCTTGCCAGGCGGCGATCCCGCATTTGCGCAAGCACAAGCGCGGGCGGATCATCAATATCGCGTCCTGGCTCGGCAAGACCGGGAAGGCCTATTACGGCGCCTATTGCGCCTCGAAATTCGCCGTGATCGCCTTGACGCAGACCTTGGCGCTCGAGCTTGCATCCGAGCACATCAACGTGAACGCGATCTGCCCGGGCGTGATCATGGAGACCGGCATGCGCGAGCGCGCCGAGGCCGAGCTCAAGGCAATGGGGCTGCCGAGCGCCGAGGAGCGCGTCTCCGCCATTCCGCTCGGACGGCTCGGCAAGCCCGACGACGTGGCGCGCATTGCCGCGTTCCTAGCCTCCGACGAGGCGGCTTACATGACCGGCCAGGCGATCAACGTCACGGGCGGGCTCTGGTTGAGCTAGCCGAACACTATTCTGCCGCCCCGACGCGCTCCTGATCTATCTGCGGGCGTGCCTGCGATGATGGCTTCGCCCGAGGTGACGCAGACCGGGACCCGCGCCGCGCAACTCGAGGCTGGCAACGCCTACCGCGACATTGAGTCCGGTCTGTCCCTCCAGGCTCAACGGCTGCAACGAGAAGGAATTCTCCGACCCGCCCACCAGCGCGTTGGCGTTGCCCCCTATGACGACCGCGGCGCCGGCAGTGAGGCCGCCATAGCTCCCGGAGAGATCACCCGGGCCGATGTGGCGTGTCGGGGCGAACACCACCCATCCCAGTGTCGATTGCTGCGTGAAGCCGATATCGAGACCGACCCGCCGCACCAGCCCATAGTACGGATAACGCGGACCGCGGTCCGACTGGAACCAGCATTGCAGCTCGTGCACCGAGCCCACGACGTAGCTCGCGCTCCCGGCTCCCCGGCATTCGAGAATTCCGGCTTGGATCCGAGACTGGCTCGCGGCCGGCGCGCATGTTGCGGCGAGCGCGGTACATGCGAGTGCGCAGATCATCGTGACGCGTTTCATCGGTTTCCCTCGGTTCGAACTGTTTGGATCAAGGACATGCGGCTGGATCAAACGACGATACTCAAACACGAATTGGCGAGAAATGAGGCGCTCGCGAGGCGATCGATGGATCGGGTTGGATAAAGGCGCCACATTGTAGTTGCTCTCGCCGCAACTTAAGCGCTCGGTGTTGATCGCGCCGAGCCGATACGACAGAATTGCAGCCAACCATCTTTGTTTTGATGAGCGTGTGCAGCTCGGGCTTTGCCGCAGTCGATCGGTCACCTTCTGGCGATGAGCATCCTCCTCACCCCGGCGCGGATCGGCGAAGTCGAGATTCCCAATCGCATCGTGCTGCCGCCGATGACCACGCGCACGGCGGACGCGGAGGGGCTCGTCACCGAGGACACGCTTGCCTATTACCTCGCGCGCGTATCCGGCGGGGTCGGGCTGATTACGGTGGAGATGGCATCTCCGGAACCGGCGGGTCGGCACCGGCAGCGCGAGCTCGGCATTTACGACGACCGCTTCCTGCCCGGGCTCGCCCGATTGGTCGACGCGATTCACCGCGGCAGCGCCAAGGCCTCGATCCAGCTCGGCCATGGCGGCGGTCACACCCGCACGGACATTTGCGGGGAGGCGCCGATCGCGCCCTCGACCATTCCGCATCCGGTGTTCGAGGTCACGTTCGAAACCATCGTGCCGGAAGCCATGGCGAAGGTGCGGATCGAGCGAACCACGACGGCGTTCGCCGAGGCCGCGCACGACGCGCCGGGTTCGACTGTGTCGAGATTCACGCGGCGCACGGTTATCTGATCTCGCAATTTCACAACCGCTTCGAGAATCGGCGCAGCGACGAATACGGCGGCACGCTCGAGAACCGGGCGCGCTTCGGGCTCGAGATCCTGCGCGCGGTGAAAGCGGCGTTGCCTGGCATGCCGGTTATCTACCGGATCTCGGTCGAGGATTTTTTTCCCGAGGGGATGCACTTTGCGGAGGGAAAGCAGGTGGCCCTCTGGGCGGCCGAAGCCGGCGCCGACGCCCTGCATGTCACGGCGGGCCATTACCGCTCGCTGCCGTCCGCCGCCATGATGATTCCGCCGATGCGGCTGCCCGAGGCGACGTTTCTCGATTACGCGGCCGACATCAAGGCCGGCGTCGAGATTCCGGTCATTGCCGTGGGCCGCCTCGGCGATCCCCAACGGGCAACCGAAGCGGTCGCGCGCGGCAAGGCGGATTTCATCGCGCTCGGGCGCGCGCTCATTGCCGATCCCGAATGGGTGAACAAGCTCTCCCGCGGCGAGCCCGCGCGGCGGTGTCTGGCCTGCAACACCTGCGTCGACGAGATGCGGGGCGGCGCTCGCCTCGGCTGCGTCGTCAACGCCATGGCCGGCCGCGAGCTTGAGTTCCGCAACGCGGCGCCGCCCGCGGGCGAGCGGATCGCGGTCATCGGCGCCGGACCGGCGGGACTGACCTACGCGTCGCTCGTCTCCGCGCGCAATGCGGTCACGGTTTTCGAGCGCGAGCACGCGCCGGGCGGCGCGTTCCGGTATGCCGGCAAGGCGCCGTTGTTCCAGGAAGTCGAGGCGGACGAACGCTCGCTGCAAACGTATATCGATGAGCTGGTGCGGGCCTGCGCGCAAAAGCGCGTGACGTTCCGCTTCGGCGTGGATGTTCGGCGAAAGCCAGGACTACTCGCGCCCTTCGATCGCATCGTCGTCGCCGCCGGCGCCCGCTATCGCTTCGGCCTCGGCGCGCCGGCGCGTTTCCTGCTCGATCGGGGGCTCGCCCGTCGGCCCGGGCTGCGACGCCTGTTCTCCTCGCCGCGGTTGCGCGACTGGTTCTATTTTCGCGCCCGTCATGGGCGCGCCGAGGAATTCCGCCGCCTCGCGCATCCGAGCCAAACAATCGTGGTGATCGGCGATGCCGTGAAGGCGGGCAAGAGCAAGGAGGCGATCGCCAGCGCGTTTGCGGCCGCTCTGCTGGAATCCGCGCGCCATGGCGTCTGAGTTCGACATCGCGATCGTCGGCGGCGGGGGCGCGGGCCTGATGGCCGCCTACTCGGCCGCGCGTCTCGGCCGCAGCGTGATCGTGCTCGAAAAACAGCCGCATCTCGGCGGCACCACGGCGATGTCGGTCGGCACGATCTGCACCAGTTCCACCCCGCATCAGAAACGCGCCGGCATCGCCGATTCGCCCGACGCGCATTTCGAGGACATGGGAAGATTTCCCGGCTCGCTGCCGGATCGCGACAATCTCGCGCTGCGCCGCCTGCTGGTCGACAACGTGCCCGACGTGTTTCGACTGCTGGGCGAGCTCGGCGTCGAGTTCGTCGGCCCGATCGCGGAGCCGCCGCACCGCGTTCCACGCCTGCACGCGATCGTGCCGCACTCGCGCGGCTATATCCGCTCGCTCTCGCGTGCGTGCCGGCCCCTAGGCGTGATCGTTCGCACCGCCGCGCCCGTTCGCCGCCTGATCATCGAGGACGGATGCGTCCACGCCGTCGAGATCGCGGCTTTGGCCGGCGCCGCGGAAATCATCCGCGCGCGTTGCGTCATCCTCGCGTCCGGCGATTTCAGTGCCGCGGACCGCGCCTTCAAGGCCCGCTTCATGCAAGGTCCGCTGCTTGCAATCGGCGGCATCAACCCGGCCAGCACCGGCGACGGCCAGCTTCTCGGCGAGGCGTCCGGCGGCGATATCGTCAACGGCGATCTCGCCTGGGGCCCCGAGATCCGCTTCCTGGCGCCCAAGCACCCGAAATTCGCGAGCCGTCTGCCGCCGTGGCGCCCGCTCGCGAGAATGATCTCGACCGCGATGCGGATTCTGCCGGACAAGATTCTCCGCCCGCTCCTGATGTCCTATGTCACCACCTATCTCGCGCCCTCGCACGATCTCTTTCGCGAAGGCGCTGTGCTGGTGGACACGAGGGGCGAGCGGTTCTGCGACGAGCGCGACCGCCCGCAGGACAAGATCGGGCAAGCGCCCGGCCAGCAGGCGTTCATCCTCCTCGATCGGGATATCGCCGCGAAGTTCGAGGCTTGGCCGAATTTCATCTCGACCGCGCCGGGCGTTGGCTATGCGTATCTCGCCGACTACCGGCGCTCGCGGCGCGACATCTGCTTTGCGGCGCGGAGCTGGGAAGATCTGGCGCGTGCGACCGGCCTGCCGGCCGGCGCGCTCGCCCGCACGATGGCCGCATACAATGCGCAATGCAGCGCGCGAGGCCGCCCGGAACTACGGCGCCCGCCGTTCTTCGCGCTCGGACCGGCCAAATCGTGGATCGTGTTCACCGAGGGCGGGCTGCGCGTCAACGAACGACTGCAGGTGCTGGGCCGCCGTGGCACGCCGATCGGCGGCCTCTATGCGGCCGGTTCCGCCGGGCAGGGCGGCGTTTTGCTCGAAGGCCACGGCCATCATCTCGCCTGGGCCTTCACCTCGGGCCGGCTCGCCGGGCGCTACGCCGCCGAGGAAGCAGGATCGATCGGATAGCAGATACGGCATGCAAAAAACCGGTCTGCGCCGGACGAGGCCTGATCGTCCTTTCCGCATTGCTGGTCTGCTGCGGCACATCGCGCAGCAACCGGCTTATGACAGGACCTTGCGCCTGCGGTATGCTCGATCCCGTACCTTGCTGCCGGCCGTTGGCGGCTTCTTCGTCAAGATCGTGCATTCCGGGAGGAGATTTCATGGCTGCTCAAATTCTTTCGGCGGCGGCGCGGCTGCGCAAACTGCTCGCGCAGGACGGCCTGCTGGTTGCGCCCGGCGCCTACGACTGCATCAGCGCGCGCACCATCGAGCAGGCGGGCTTTTCCGCCGTGTACATGACCGGGGCCGGCACCGCCGCGACGCTGGGCTATCCCGATTACGGCCTGCTGACCATGAGCGAGATGGCGGACAACGCCGGCCGGCTCGCCGCCGCCGTGAAGGTCCCGGTGATCGCCGACGCCGATACCGGCTACGGCAACGAGCTCAACGTGACGCGCACCGTGCGCGAATACGAGAAGCGCGGCGTCGCCGGGCTCCACATCGAGGACCAGGGCTTTCCCAAGAAATGCGGCCACCTCGACGACAAGGCGGTGATCGCGCTCGACGAATACCTGGCCAAGGTTCGCGCCGCCGCGGCGGCCCGGAAAGATCCGGATTTTCTGCTGATCGCGCGCACGGATTCCCGCGCCGTGATCGGCTTCGAGGAGGCGGTCACCCGCGTCAACGCCGCGCTTGCCGCCGGTGCCGACATGGCGTTCCTCGAAGCGCCGCAGACGATCGCCGAGATCGAAGCGGTGCCGAAGCTCGTCAAGGGTCCGTGCCTCCTCAACGTGGTGTCCGGCGGCAAGACCCCGATCATCGATCTCGAGCACGCGCAGCGGCTCGGCTTCAAGCTCGCGATCCTGCCCGGGATTTTGTTCCAGAGCGCGGTCTCCGCCTTCGACGCCGTGCTGGCGGAAGTAAAGAAGGAGCGCCGCCATCCGGACCTGAAGGTGAGCATCCGGGAAAAATTCCGCCGCATGGGTTCCGACGAATGGGACGCGCTGCGCGAGCGCTTCAAGTCGCCGGCGGAGAAATCCGAGCGCGGCAAGACCGCCGCCGAGTAGCAAGAACATGCCTGAACCGCGCACGCTGTTCGAGAAGATCTGGGAGCGCCACAAGGTCGTCGAGCGCGACGACGGCTACACCCTGCTCTACATCGACCGGCATTTCATCCACGACGGCTCGCGCCGCGCCTTCGAAATGCTGGCCGAGAACGGGCTGAAACTGCGCCGGCCGGACCGCACCTTCGGGACGCCCGACCATTACGTGCCGACCTCGACGCGGGATATCGCGGCGATCGCCGATCCGGAAGCGCGCGCCATGGTCGATTCGATCGAGCGCAACGCGGTCGAGCACGGCGTGAAAGTCTTCGGCATTCGCGATCCGCGCCAGGGCATCATTCACGTCGTGGGGCCCGAGCAGGGCCTGACCCAGCCCGGGCTCACCATCGTGTGCGGCGACAGCCATACCTCGACCCACGGCGCGCTCGGGGCGCTCGCGTTCGGGATCGGCGCCTCCGAGGTCGGGCACGTGATGGCGACGCAGACGCTGTGGCAGCGCCGGCCGCGCACCATGCGCATCGCGGTCGACGGCAAGCTCGCGCCCGGCGTGTTCGCCAAGGACATCATCCTGGCGATCATCGCCAAGATCGGCGCGGCGGGGGCGAGCGGCCACGTCATCGAATATGCGGGCTCGGCCATTGGTTCGCTCTCGATGGAAGGCCGGCTCACCGTGTGCAACATGTCGATCGAAGCCGGCGCGCGCGCGGGCATGATCGCGCCCGACGAGACGACGTTCGCCTATCTCGAGGGGCGGCCGTTCGCGCCCAAGGGCGCGGCGTGGGAGGAAGCCCTCGCGTTCTGGCGCTCGCTGCCGTCCGATCCCGGCGCTGCATTCGACCGCGAGGTCGAAATCGACGCCGGCGCGATCGTGCCGATGGCGACCTGGGGCACTTCGCCCGAGCACGCGGCGCCGATCACCGGAAGGATTCCCGATCCGCGCCGCGCGGCAGACGCCGAGCGCCGCGCCGGCTGGGAATCGGCGCTCGCCTATATGGACCTGGCGCCGGGCACACCGCTCGACGAGATCGCGATCGACCGGGTCTTCATCGGATCCTGCACCAACAGCCGCATCGAGGACCTGCGCAGCGCCGCCAAGGTGGTGAAGGAACGCAAGGCTGTGATCCCATCCTGGATCGTGCCGGGATCGGGTCTGGTCAAGGCCCAGGCCGAGGCCGAGGGCCTCGATGCCGTCTTCAAGGCGGCGGGTTTCGAATGGCGCGAGGCCGGCTGCTCGATGTGCGTCGGCATGAACGGCGATCTCGTGGCGCCGGGCCAGCGCTGCGCGTCGAGCTCGAACCGCAATTTCGCCGGCCGGCAGGGCAGGGGGGCGCGCACGCACCTCGTCAGCCCGGCGATGGCGGCCGCGGCCGCGGTGACTGGGCACCTGACCGACGTGCGGCCGCTGCTCGCGGGAAGCTGAGACAATGGAAAAATTTCAAAAACTCGATGCCGTCGCGATGCCGATCGCGGCCCCCAATGTCGACACCGACCAGATCGTCCCGGCCCGGTTTCTGCGCAAGCCGCGAAACGCCGGCTACGGCGGCTTTCTGTTCCACGATCTGCGGTTCGACGACACCGGCGCCCAAAAGCCCGGCTTCGTCCTGAACCGGCCGGCGTATCGCGGCGCGCGCATCCTGGTCGCCGAGCGGAACTTCGGCTGCGGCTCCTCGCGCGAGCATGCCGTCTACGCGCTGTGGGATTACGGCTTCCGCGCCGTGATCGCACCTAGCTTCGGCGATATTTTCTTCAACAATTGCTTCAAGAACGGACTGCTGCCGATCGTGCTGCCGGCCGAGGAGGTGACGGCACTGCAGGCCGAGCTTGCGCAACAGCCGGGCGCGCACGTGCGCGTCGATCTCGAGCGCCAGGAAGTGATCGCGCCGTCCGGGAAGGTGCATCGGTTCGAGGTCGATGCGTTCCGCAAGCAGTGCCTGCTCCAAGGACTCGACGAGATCGCGTTCACGCTCGGCCACGACGCCGACATCGCCGCCTTCGAGCGCCGCCAATCGCAAGAATTGCGCTGGCTGTGAAACTCTGACCTGTCATGCTCCGCGAATGCGGAGCATCCAGTAGCCGGATGGCGATGATTGGCGCGCGGCCGCGCTACCAGCAAATCTCGGTGGTTACTGGGTGGCCCGCATGCGCGGGTCATGACAATTCAGAGAGACAATTCAGAGACCCGCCTCCCTTGTGCCGCGATGCAGCCTGCGGTCCGCTGCGAGCAGCAGCGTGCCGGCCGTCACCGCAAACGTCACGATGAGCAGGATCACGGCCATCATGGTCGGCACGTCATGGGTGTTCATTCCGTTGATGATCATGAACCCGAGCCCGCGCTGCGAGGCGAACATCTCGCCGATGATGACGCCGAGCAGCGTGAGCGAGAAGCCGACGCGAAGGCCGGTGAAAATCTCCGGCGTCACCGCGGGCGCGAGCACATTGGCGGCGGTCTGCAACGGCGTGAGGTTGAGGGCGCGGGCGGTTTTCAGATGCACGGGATCGATGTTGCGCACGGCGTTCATGGTGATGAGGATCACCGGAATGACGCCATGCATGATCCCGAAGGCGATCTTCGCCGAAATACCCAGACCGAACACCAGCAGCACCAGCGGATAGAGCGTGACCTTGGGCAGCGTGTAAACCGCGGTCAGGATCGGCTCCGAGACGAGGCCGGAGAAGCGGTGGAAGCCGAGCGCAAGTCCGGCGGCGACCCCGCCGATGGCGGTGATGACGAGCGACACCGCGAAGGCGTCGGCGGTGGCCTCGAGGTGCCGCCAGAACACCGGCGAGTTGAGCAGTGCGCCGGCATTCCACACGGTGGCGAGCGGCGACGTGAGCGCGACCTCGCCGACGGCCGCGTACAGCGCCTGCCAGGCGGCGATCAGGACTAGCAGCAGCAAGATCACATCGCCATAGCGATGCGTCGTCCCGGAGCCCGAGCGAAGCGAGGGAATCCGGGACCCAGCCTCATTCGTCATCATGCCCGCCTCCGCCGCGCGACCAGGCGCTGCTCCCAGACGTGGAGCGCGGAATTGAGCGCGACCGCGAGGATGACGACGAACAGCATCAGCGCGTACATGGTCTGATTGTCGAAGCTGTCGTACGCATAGGCGATGGCGTGGCCGAGGCCGCTGCCCGACAGGATGAACTCCCCGGCGATCACGCCGATGAACGAATAGGCGAGCGCGAGCTTGAGCCCGGCGAGGAGATGCGGCGCCGCCGCCGGCAGGATGACAAGGAACATCTCCTCGGCACGGCCGAGACGATGCACGCGCGCGACCTTGCGCAGCACGCGTGGGATGCGGTCGAGCCCATTGAGCATGGCGATCACCATCGCGGCCACCGCAAAGGCAAAGCCGATGGCGATCAGCGGCCAGCGATTGAGCCCGAGCATGGCGATCAGCAGCGGATAGAACACGAAGAACGGCACCGCGTAATACGAGGCCAGCAGCGGATCGGCGAGGCGGCGCAGCCGCGGCAGCCGATGGATCGCGACCCCGGCGAGACATCCGAGCGATACCGCCAGCGCGAAAGCGATCGCCACATTGGCGAAGGTCTGCGTCATCGGCGCGTTGAGCTCGCCGGCCACGAGCATGGTCCACAGATGCGCCGCCATCTCGCTCGGCGGGATCATGGTCAGCCTGCCGATCACGCCGGCCCTGGTGAGCAGCTCGAGCAAAGCCACGCCGCCGAGAATGACGGCAAGCTGCGCGCGCGCGACCCTGCTCATGGCAAGGCTCCGGAGGGTCCGCCCTCGGTGCGTCCGAGCGCGCGCAGCGATTCGCCGCGCAGCTTCGACCACACATGGGCGGTGAGCTTGCCGAACGTCTCCTCGGCGACGATCGAGGACGAGCGCGATGCCGGCCAGCCGGTCTCGATCAGCTCGATGAAGCGCCCTGGCCGCGCCGACATGACGCCGACGCGGTCCGCCAGCATCACGGCTTCGTCGATGGCGTGGGTGATCAGCAGCACGGTCGCGTGCGTCTCCCGCCACAGCCGCAGCAGCTCGTCGCCCATCAGCAACCGGGTCTGCTGATCGAGCGCGCCGAACGGCTCGTCGAGCAGAATGAGCCGCGGCTGCAGCACGAGCGTGCGCGCGATGCACACGCGCTGGCGCATTCCGCCGGAGAGCTGCGCCGGATAGGCGCGCGCAAACGCCTGAAGCCCCATGAAGGCGACGGCGTAGGCGACGCGCGCGCGAATCTCATCGGTCGCGATGCCCGCACGGCGCAGGCCGAAGGCAATGTTGTCCCATACGTTGAGCCACGGAAAGCTCGCATCCTCCTGGAATACGACGCCGATCCCGGCCGGGACCCGATCGCCCACGACGTTGCCCTCGAATGTGACGGTGCCGGCGCTCGGGACGGTCAGGCCGGCGAGCGTCTCGAGCAGCGTGGTCTTGCCGCACCCGGACGGCCCCACGATGGTGACGAACTCGCCGGCGGCGAGATCGAGGTCGAGCGGCCCGAGCGCATGGACCGGACCCTCACGCGTATCGAAGACCTTGCTGACGCCGCTCAGCCGCGCGCGCTCGTCCGGCATGCCGGCCGCCCGGCCTTCACTGGGTCCTGGCCTGCAGATCCTGCGGCAGGAAGCTCACGTCGCTGACCTTCTGCCAATCGATCGGCTCCTTGAGCTTGCCGACGATCTTCAGGCCTTCGGCCATGCGGTCCATCGCGGCGTATTTCCAGGTCGATGTTGTAGGTCTTGGCGACGATATCGGCCGCCTCGTCGGGATGCGCCTCGATGTATTTCACGCCTTCGCGGCGCCCCTCGAGGATCGCCCGGATCTTGTCGGGCCCGGCCTTGGCAAGCTCCTCGGTGACGATGCCGACCGTCTGCGTCATGTCGGCCGGCAGCACGTCCTTGGTCCAGAACACCGGCTTGACCTTGGATTTCTCCTGCGACCAGACCGGCTCGCCGGTCATTCCGGCGTCGATCGCGCCGCTCAGGACCGCGGTGAGATTGGCGCCGATGCCGCCGGCGGGCACCAGCGTCACCGTGCCGGGGTCGATGCCCTGCGCCTTCATGGCCATCAGGATCAGCATGTTGGTGACCGAGCCCGGCGAGGTGTAGCCGATCTTCTTGCCGACGATGTCCTTGATGGAGTTCAGCGGCGAATCCGGCCTGGCGATCCACAGGATATCGGCCACGCTCTCGGCGCCCGCGCACACGATTTTCAGCGGCTGGCCCGCCCGGATCGCCTCGATGGCCGCCGGGAGCGCGACCTCGCCATAGGGCAGGTCGCCGGCGAGCGTGTTGCGCACCGAGGTTCCGCCGCCGGTCGAGGTCAAGACCCCGGTGATGTCGACGCCGCGCTGCTTGAAGAAGCCTTTGCTCATCGCGACCGCGTAGGGCGCGCCGTAGAAGGCGGCGCCCCAATGGGTCACCGTGATGGTCTCGGCGTTTGCGCCGCGTGCAAGTCCCAATGCGAGGAGCGCGGCCGCAGCCGCCCGCCAGCCGATCGACATCGGTTTCATGTCTGTTCCTCCCGGACGCGACGACAGATCCCGGACCGTCGCCATTCTGGCCGGGAGCTTACCACGCGTTTGGTCCGCGGGAAGACAGGCCGGGCGCCGGCGTCCGCGTGAGGCAGCCGGATCGTCCGCCGAACTATTGCTTGGGCGGTTCCGCCGCGGGCGGAGCGGCCGGAGCGGCCGGTGCCTGCGGAGCTTGCGTCATCTGTTCGTACTCCTCGGGCTTCATTTTCGGCAGCTTCTGCACGAAGGCGACGAGCTTCCAGATCTCGTCGTCCTTGTGGGTCGGCCCGAAGGCAGGCATCCCGGTCATCTTGATGCCGTTCTTGATGATCCAGAACACTTCGGCCGCGTTCCAGCGCGCAATCGTGTCGGGAAGGAACGGCGGCTCCGGATTGAGGCCCTTGCCGATGTCGACCGGATCCTTGCCGGGTGCGCCGTGGCAATAGACGCAGGTCTCGTTATAGACGCGTGCGCCCTCGCGCGCCTGCGCGTCGGTGAGCTGGGCCGGCGCGTTGGTGCCCTGCGCATGCTTGGCTACCGAGCGCTCCATGGTGGTGGCCAGCATCCATTCCACGAATTTGGGATCCGGCACCGAGGCGGCGACGTTGTAGCCGCCGCTGTACATGTAGATGAGCCCGGCCAGAGCAAGGATGATCAGGGCCGCAATGAATCCCGCGATGAATCGCATCTGTCTCTCCCGGCGTGCAAGCGAGATCGCCTCGCAACAGAGTGCTCAGGCATGAAGAATTCGCGCCCTGTGCGTTCGTTCCCTCGCACAGGGCCCCGCCATCCTTCAGTTGATCCGGCGTAGAGCTGCGGCTCTCAGCGATAGACACACTGGCCGGCGCGGCAATAGCGACGATGCGGGTAGAGCCAGCGCGGGCCGGCGCAGAACCGGTACCAGTGATAGCCGGTCTCGCCCAACCGGTAGCAGCCGGCGCTTTGGATCGGATCGATCGCGTCCGCGGCTCGGCCCAATCCCTGCCCCAACATACCGGCCTGCGCCGGCATCAGCGATGCGCCGATTGATAGCCCGGATACGATCGCAATCGTTACGACGAGCTTGCGCATGGTTTCCTCCCCGGCTTGCTCCAGCACCAACCAACAATATACCTGATCGGCCTTTCAGGCAAAGGCCGGCGACGGCTCACTTCGCCAGCGGCGTCGCTCTGAATCCCGCATAGGCGAGATAGAGCCCGAGCAGGAGTGTGACTCCGGCATAGAAATAGAGCAGCTGCTCGAAACGAAAGAAATCGAGCATGCCGGCGACCGCTTCCGGCGAAAGGAACAACATGACCGCGCCGCGGATCAGCAAAATCCATCCGAACAGCGTGATGACGACAGGCAG
>WNGF01014245.1_pt1 | contig 20618 bp, 17 predicted proteins | sample 5400641 | NCBI WGS metagenome assembly WNGF01 (sample SAMN13153371, study PRJNA577476) | soil metagenome | isolation source: 80 cm soil or saprolite under grassland replicate 2 | place: USA:California | collected 2016-06-15
GAGGTCGTGGGCGATGAAGATGTAGGTCAGGTCGAGCTCCTTCTGGAGGTCGTCGAGCAGGTTCAGCATCTGGGACTGGATCGAGACGTCGAGGGCCGAGACAGGCTCGTCGGCCACGATCAGCTTCGGATTGAGGGCGAGCGCCCGGGCGACTCCGATCCGCTGGCGCTGGCCGCCCGAGAACTCGTGGGGGAAGCGGTTGTAGTGCTCGGGCGAGAGCCCCACGGTGTCGAGCAGCTCCTGGACGCGCCGGCGGCGCTCCGACTTGTCGACGCCATGGATCTTGAGCGGCGTGCCGATGATCGAGCCGACCCGCTTGCGGGGGTTGAGGCTCGCGTAGGGATCCTGGAAGACCATCTGCATCTGCTTGCGCAGGGGCCGGAGCGCGCGGGGACCGAGGCTGGAGATGTCGCGCCCTTGGAAAACGACCGCACCCGCGGTCGGCTCGTATAGCCGGACGATCGTCCGACCGAGCGTCGATTTCCCGCAGCCCGACTCGCCGACCAGGCCAAGCGTCTCCCCCGCGCGCACCGCGAAGGTGACGTCGTCGACTGCGTGCACCCGGCCGACCTCACGCTGGAGGAGGCCTTTCCGGATCGGGAAGTACTTCTTGACGTTCCGGACTTCGACCAGCGGATGCCCGCCGTTGCTGGCGTTCAAGCCGCCGCCTCTCCTGCAAGCGTCGCCACGCGGAGCTGGCGCTTCTCGGGCACCGAGAGCCAGCAGCGGTCGAGATGGCCGGGCTCTTCCACACGGTTGAGGAGGTCGGGCTCCTCCACGCACTTGTCGAAGGCGTGGGGGCAGCGGGGCCGGAACTTGCACCCCTGGGGGGCGCGGATCAGCGACGGTGGCGTGCCCTTGATCGAGTGCAGGCGCTCCTGCTTGGGCCGGTCGAGGCGTGGGATCGAGCCGAGCAGGCCCCAGGTGTAGGGCATCTGCGGGTCGTAGAAGAGCGGCCGCGTCGCCGCCCGCTCGACGACCCGCCCGGCGTACATGACGACGATCTCGTCCGCGACGTCGGCCACCACGCCCAGGTCGTGCGTGATCAGGATCACCGCCGAGTTGAAGTCATCCTTCAGGCGGTCGATCAGCTCGATGATCTGAGCCTGGATCGTCACGTCGAGCGCGGTCGTCGGCTCGTCCGCGATCAGGACGTCCGGGTTGCACGCGAGCGCCATCGCGATCATGGCGCGCTGGCGCATGCCCCCGGAGAATTCGTGCGGGTAGTTGTTCACGCGCGAGTCGGGGTTCGGGATCCCGACCTGCCTGAGGAGATCGATGGCGCGCTTCTTAGCCTGCGACTTGTCGGCCCGCTCGTGGATCTGGATCGCTTCGCAGATCTGCGCCCCGACCGTGTAGACGGGGTTCAGCGAGCTCATCGGGTCCTGGAAGATCATCGACATCTCGTTGCCGCGCACTTCCTGGAGATCCTCCTCGTTCATCTTGAGCACGTCGCGGCCCTTGTAGAGGACCTCCCCCTCGAAGCGGGTGTTCCGGTCCTTGGTCAGGCCGAGCAATGTCATCGCGGTGACGCTCTTCCCTGAGCCGGACTCGCCGACGATCCCGAGCACCTCGCCGCGGTCGAGCTCGAAGCTGACGCCGTCGACGGCCTTGACGATGCCGTCCTCGGTCGCGAACTGGACCTTCAGGTCCTTCACTTCAACCAACCGTTCCGCCATTACGTGGGGCGGATCCTGGGGTCGAGCCAGGCGTACGCCAGATCGACGACGACGCTGAACATGACGATGAAGAAGGTGGCGTAGATCGTCACGCCCATGATCGGCGGCAGGTCGAGACTCTGCACGGACTGCGCGGCGTAATAGCCGACGCCGTGGAGGCCGAAGACGGTCTCGGTGAGGATCGCGCTCCCCCCGAGCACGGCCGCGAAGTCGAGCCCGAACAGCGTGACAATGGGGATCAGCGAGTTGCGAAGCACGTGCTTGATCAGAACGATCCGGTAAGGCAGCCCCTTGGCCTTGGCCGTCCGAACATAGTCCTCGTTGATCGTGTCGAGGATGTTCGAGCGCAGCACGCGGCCGTAGAAGCCGATGAAGAGCACGGCCAGCACGAGCCAGGGCATCAGCAGATGGACGAACCACTGCCACGGGCTGTCCGTCAGGCCGACGTACTCCCCGTCCGGCATGAACTTGAACGGATGATCCTGCGCGAAGAGGTAGCGCACGATGATCCCGAGCCAGAAGACGGGCATGGAGATCCCGATCAGGGCAAGCACGGTGATGACCCGGTCCGACCAGCGCCCCGCCCTGATGGCGGAGAACACCCCCACGAGGATGCCGAAGAAGAGCCAGATGATCCCGGCCCCGATGCACAGGGAGAACGTCACCGGGATCCCTTTCTTGATCTCGTCGACGACGTCGAGCTGGCTCGCGTACGACTTCAGGCTCCCGGTGAAGAGCGACTTCATCATCGCCCAGTACTGCGAGTAGAAGGGGTCGTCGAGGTGGAGCTTCTGGCGGATGTCGGCGATGTTCGCGTCCGTCGCCGTCCGTCCGGCGATTCGAATCGCCGGGTCGCCGCCCGGGATCTTCACGAAGATCAGGTAGGTGATGAAGCTGACGGCGACCAGCACGAGGAAAGCGCCGATCAGCCGTCTGACTATGAAGGCGAGCATCGCGCCTAGTGCTCCATCCTGACCTTGGCGCGGGGATCGAGCGCGTCACGGAGCCCGTCGCCGAAGATGTTCAGAGAGAGCACAGTCAGGACGATCGCGATCCCCGGGATGATCGCGAGCCACGGAGCGGTCTGGATGCGCACCTGGCCGTCAGCGATCAGCGTGCCCCACGACGGATTCGGCGGCTGGACGCCCGCGCCGAGGAACGAGAGGCCGGCCTCCGTGAGGATGTTGTTCGCGATGATGAGCGTGAAGAAGACGAGCACGGACGAGGCGATGTTGGGGAGCAGCTCGGTGAACATCACGCGGACCGGGCTCGCCCCTTGCGCCGTTGCCGCCTCGATGAACTCCTTCTCCCGCAAGGACAGGATCTGCCCGCGCATCGGCCTGCCCACATACGGGATGAGCACGTAGGAGATGACGAGTGTCGGGATCCACAGGCTCCCGCTCTCGATGTCGATTCCGAAGTGGTGGAAGCCGTTGACCGAGAGGGCGGTGCCGAGCGCGATAGCGAGGAGTAACACCGGGAAGGCCCAGATGAGGTCGAAGAAGCGCGAGATGAGCCAGTCGACCCATCCGCCGTAGTAGCCCGCCAGCAGCGCGAGCACGAGGGCGATCAGAGTGCAAACGCTTGCTGACCCGATCCCGACCTTGAGCGAGTTCAGCCCGCCGTAGAGCAAGCGCACCGCGACGTCGCGCCCCTGCGTGTCGGCGCCGAAGACGTAGCGGCCGTCGGCGTGCCAGAGCTGCGGGCCGACAGGAATGCCCCCGGCCTTGAACTCGTTGCCGACGAAGCCTCCCTTGGAGACGATCTGGATCTGCTTGCCGTCGCGAGTGAAGGTCTCGCCGAGATGGTTCTCGTTCGGGCCTGTCTTCGCGATGTGGTCCGCGTACGGGCCGGCGAGTGCGCACGCGATGACGATCAGGACAAAGAGTGCGAGAAATCCGAGAGCGATGTAATTCCGCCTGAGCCGCCTCCAGGCAAGCAGCCACGGGCTCTTGCCTTCGATCGCCCCCTGCTCGTCCGCGGCCAGCGCCGCAGCCGAGTCGAGCGTGAAGTCGGTCGTGGACTCCGTCGCCACCCGAGTTTTCCTTCCCTACCGCCGCAGGACAAATCCGGAGGGAGAGCGCCGGCTGTCGGCGCCCTCCTCCGAAGTACCTCCTACTTCATGCAGCTGATACCCCAGTCCCATTGTCCGAGCACGTGGAATGAGTAACAACTCAGATCCATCTCCGGACTGAAGAAGTCGGTCTGGGAGCGGTTCAGATAGGCAACGGTCGTCGAGTACGTGACCATGAGGTCTCGGTCGACCTTCGCCCAGCGAGCGTTGATCTCGGGCGTGATCGTCTCCTCCTTCTTCAGGGCCTCGATCTCGGCGTTCACCGACTTGACGTCGACGTTGCCGGGGTTGTTGTTGTGCGTCTGCGTGATGCGGTTTCCGTTCAGCAGCACGTCGAACCAGTCGAGCGGGTGCGGGTAGTCCTGGTACCAGTCGGTGAACATGGCCTGGGCCTTCGTCGCCTGGTTCCCGATCGTCTGGAAGTAGACCTGGTGGCTCAGCAGGTGGAGCTTCGGCTTGAAGCCGATCTTGGCCAGCTGATTGGCCAGGTACTCCGTCGACGACTTCGACGGATCCTCGTTCGGACCGTAGACGTCAACGGTCGCTCCAGCCTGGCCCGACTCCTGGACGAGCGCCTTCGCCTTCGCCAGGTCAAACGTGTACACGTCGATCTTCTTGTACTGCGGGTAGTCCGGCGGCAGGAAGTTCTGCGTCGGCTTCCCGAGCCCGCCGTACACGCCCGAGATGATCGCGTTGCGGTCGATCCCGTACTGGACCGCCTGGCGTGCCTTGAGGTTGTTGAACGGCGGGAGCTTGTTGTTCAGGGCGTAGTAGTACGTATTCGGTGACGTGTAGAGCCTCAGCTGGTCCTTGTACTTCGACTGCGCCTCCGGCAAACGGTCGTTCGGGACGACCTGGAAGTCGTAGTCGGCCTTGTCGCTGACGACCTGCTGATACGCGGCGACCGGGTCGGTGATGATCTTGCCGACGACCTTGTCCGGGTTACCGCTGGGCATCGTCGGAATCTGATTGTTGTAATGCGGATTCCTGACGATCGTGAAGCTCCGGCTCGGAACGTAGTTCTGGATCATGTACGGGCCGGTTGCAGGGATCCCCTTCGTCGACTGGTCGCTCGCCGGCGTGTTCGCCGGCAGGATCGACGCGAACTGGGTCGCCAGGATGTAGAGGATGTCGCCCTGCGGCTTATCGAGGCTGATGTCGATCGTCCGATTGGCGTCGTTCGTGACGATCCCGCTGATATGACCCTTCTTCGTCTCGGCAAAGCCGCTCGAACCGCTGACTCCCTTGACGTTGGAGAAGAAGCCGACAGCCGGCGAGTCGACCTTGAAGAGCCGCTCGATCGAAGCGCGGAAGTCGCTTGCCTTCACGTCGGTGCCGTCGGAGTACTTGAGTCCGTCGCGAAGCTTGAAGCTCAGCTTCTTGCCGTCGGCCGAGACCTTCGGCATCGCCTCCGCGAGGTACGGCTGGAGCGTCGCGCCGGCCGCGCCCGAGACATGCTTGTAGCCGAGCAGGCCCTCGAAGACGTACCAGTTGGTCTGCCACGCCGCGACCGTGTAGGCGAGCGCCGGATCCATGTAGTCGGGCGCATCCCAGATCACGCGTAGCAGCGGGTAGGTCTTTCCTTCGTTGCCGCCGGCGCTCCCCCCCGAAGACTTCTTGCCGCCCCCGCCGCAGCCTGCAGCGAGGAGAGCAAGTGCAGCAGCCACGAGCGCGAGGACGCCGAACGGCCTGATCAATCTCGATCTGCCTGTCACTAGTGAACTCCTCCCGTTGAACTGCCACGGGCGGGGTTTGGATCAACCCGGTCACGATTCATGGGCGGGCGTTAAGACGGCCGCGCGAGCGGAGCCCGCACGGCCTCTCTGCGGCGCCGCCCAGTCGGCGCCTTTTACAGCCGGATTAGGCGACGCCTCTGCGCGCGGAGGTCGGCCGGCTCGATCTCCTCGACCACGCCGTCGACGCCCTCTCGTTCCGTGGAGTGGAGGATGCGGCCGTCGCCGAGCCAGAAGGCAACGTGGGTCGCGGCCTGCTCGTCGCCGTACGTGATGAGATCACCGCGCTCGAGATCGTCCTCGCCCACCGGCGTCCCGGCGTCCTCCTGCTGGCCCGCGTCACGCGGGACGAGGCGCCCGAGCCAGCGATACGACATGTGGACGAGACCGGAGCAATCGATGCCGCGTTCGGTCATCCCGCCCCACAGGTAGGGCGCGCCCAGGTAGCGCTGGGCTTGCTCGACCGGATCGCCCTGGGTGCCGGCGAGCTCTTCCTGCCTAACCCAGCCGGGATAGTCGTAGGCCGTCAGGATTCGCGCCCAGCCGTCGCGTCGCTCCTCGATGCTGACAGGCTCGCCGAGGAGCAGCTCGGTCACGCGCTCCGCGTCGTCCCGGGGTTCCGCGCGCACGGCCGCGACCTCGACCGAGCAGAGAACATCCATCCTGGCTAGAGCGTGGCCTCGGCCAGCAATTTGCGGAAGGCGGAGTACTGGCCGCGCCTGCCCACCGTGACGAGCGTGTCCCCTTGCTGGACCACGTCCGTCGGCTGCGCGCCGCTGACGGGCTCCGGCTCCCGCAGGATCGCGATCACCGTGATTCCTGTCTTCGCGCGAAAGCCGCACTCCGCGAGCGTCTTCCCGATCATCGGGCTTTTGTCGGGAACCGGGACCCATTCGATCGTGAGCTCGCCGAGCGCCAGCTCGAGCTCCTCGACGATCTTTGGCCGTTCGTAGGCGCCGCCGATCACGGCCCCGAGCTGGCGAGCCTCGTCGTCGTCGAGGCGAATCACCTCTGACGGCGCGTCGTCGTGCTCGTGGCGGAAGAAGTAGATCTCCCGCACACCGTCGTTGTGGAGCACAATCGCAAGCCGTCCGCCTCCGGAGGTTCGAAAGCCGTACTTGACGCCGATTCCCGGCAGTCTCGTTTCTCTCAGCTCGACCGGCATCACTAGCCCTCTGAAACCAGTCTAGGCGCTGGAAACAGGCGGCGGCCGATCCACTTCGACTCCTTCATCAGCACGATTCCGAACGTCGCGGTCGCAAGGACGTAGAGGCCCGCGAACGCGGTGAGGTCCGACCGGACGGCGTCGCTCAGCCGCTCGTTTCCTGCCGCCAGCTGCGCGAGGATGATCGTGAACTCGCCGTGAGCGATCAGCGCCACGCCGGCGTTGAAGCTCTGCCGGGGCGTGAAGCCGCCGACAAGGCCGGCGAAGTAACCCGCTGCGGTCTTACCGAGAATCGTGATCGCAACCGCGAGCGCGAGCAGCCAGCCGAGCCGTCCGAGTGCACCGACGTCGATCGAGAGACCGAAGACGAAGAAAAACAGAGCTGCGAAAAGATCGCGGAAGCTGAAGAAGCGTTCCTCGATCTCCTCGCGCACGCTCGTCTCGGCCAGGACGACGCCTGCCATGAGTGCGCCGATCGCCTCCGACAGTCCAAGCTCCTTTGCGAGCGCCGCCATCCCGACGAGCAGCGCAACGGTGAAGAGAAGGAAGAACTCGCGGGGGAGCCAGTCGAGCACGCGGTCGAGCGGCGGCGTCAGCCAGCGCGATGCAGCGAGCGAGGCCGCGATGAACGCGATCGCCTTGAAGACGGTTCCCAGCGTCGACGTGATCGAGCCCCCGCCGGTGGCTGCGAACCCGAGCACGAAGGCGATGACCAGATCCTCGAACAGCAGGATCGCCAGAACGAGGTCGGTCTCCTCGTCGGCAAGCCGACGGAAGTCGATCAGCCCTTTGACGGTGATCGCGCTCGACGAGACGTAAATCGCGGCCCCGAGAACGAGTGCGCCGAAGCTGAAGCCGAAGGCGGCGAGGCCGACGACGAGGCCGAGCACCGCATTTGTGGCGAGATCGATCAGCCCGCCCAGGCCGACGTGCCGGCCGGTGCGACTAAGCCGGCCGAGGCTGAATTCGAGGCCGAGGAAGAAGAGCAGGAAGATGATTCCCAGCTCGGCGACGAACTCCGTCACCTCCGACGGCTGGATCAGGCTCAGCACTCGCGGTTCGTTCGGGCCGAGCAGGATCCCCGTCAAGAGGTAGGCCGGGATCGCGGAAACACCGATCCTGTGGGCGGTCAAGCCGAGGGCACCCAGGAGACCGACGGTCAAAGCCAGCTAGGAGAGCGTCACAGCAGGGCGATCCTTGCATACGAACGTGTGTTCGCTTACCCTCTCCTGCATGCAGCTCCGGCTCGATTCGGCCGACCGGCTGGTGGAGCTCGTCGAGGAGCGGCGAGGGCCGGTCTACGTCGAGGAGGCGGCCCGGCGGCTGTTCGCGCTGCGGCACGCGCCGGTCGGACTCGCCCGCAGCCTGCTGGAGGAGGTCGTCGGCGAGGACGCGCGCCTCGCGTGGCGCGGTGACGCCGTCGGGCTCGCGGATCCGCCGGGCGCGGATCTGTTGCTCGAGGCCGCGACGTACGTCGTCGTCGATCTCGAGACGACCGGCCTGCGCCCGGGCCGCGCACGCATCTGCGAGATCGGAGCGGTACGCGTACGTGAGCTGGAGCTCGAAGAGGAGTTCCAGCTGCTCGTCGATCCAGGAGTTCCGCTCGGGCCCGCAATCAGCGCGCTCACGGGGCTGGAGGATTCCGAGCTCCGCGGGCAGCCGCATCCCGGCATGGCCGTGCGGCGCTTCCTCGAGTTCGCGGGCGATGCGGTGCTCGTCGCGCACAATGCTCGCTTCGACCTTGGTTTCCTCGACCGGGAGACGGAGCGCCTCGCCGGCGCGCGGCTCGGGGGACCGGTGGTCGACACGGTCGGCCTCGCACGGCGCCTGCTTGCCGGCCGCACTCCTCGCGCCGGTCTCGCGTCGCTCGCGCAGTTCTTCGGTACCGAAGCGCGCCCGTGCCATCGCGCGCTGCCGGATGCACTCGCGACCGCGGAGATCCTGATCAGGCTGATCGGGCTCGCCCAGGAGCGCGGCGCGCGCACGATCGCCGACCTCGGTGACCTCGCGGCGCCGCGGACGCGCAGGGTCTACGCAAAGCGCGGGCTCGCCTTCGGCGCGCCGCCTTCGCCCGGCGTCTACCTCTTCCGTGACCGGCACGATCAGGTCCTCTACGTCGGCCGGGCCCGCGACCTTCGCGCGCGGCTCAGGTCGTACTTCCGCACCGATCGGCAACGTCCCGCGGTCGAGGCAGCCCTCGGGGCCCTCGAGCGGATCGAGTGGCGGGTCCTGGGTTCGGAGCTCGAGGCCGCACTCGAAGAGCTGCGGCTGCTCCGCGAGTTGCGCCCGCCCGGGAACGCGCGCACCGTGCGTCCCGACCGCTATGTGTACTTGCGCCGCCGCGGTGACAAGCTCGTCTGCTCGCAGACACCGACGGTGCTCGGGCCGCTTCGGAGCCGCAGCCGTGCGCGGCTTGCTTGCCGCGCGCTCGACGGCGCGTCCGAGGACGAGCTCGAGCGCCCTGCGCTCGCACTCCCGCGCCTGCGCGCGCGCCTGCGGGATCTCGCCGACTGCCGCCGTTACGAAGACGCCGCGCGCCTGCGCGACCGCATCGCCGCACTCGAGGACGTTGTCCGGTTCCTCCAACGCCTCGCGCGCCTGCGCGGCGCCCGTTGTTGCCTCATCGCACCTGCCGCGGAAGCGGAGTTCGTCCGCGCAATCTTCGTCGCCGGCGGCCGCGTCACTGCCATGCGCACGCTGCCAAGAGGCGAAGGCGCACGCCTAGAAGTCGAGGCCGGACTGGCCGCGTCTAACTTAGTGGCTCAGAGCCACTTGCACGCCGAGGAGGTCGATGCCCTGATGGTGGTGGGAACGTTTCTGCGGCGGCCTCCCCCTGAGCTGCGGGTCGCGCCGCTGGAGCCAGAGGCGATTCTCAGACTGGCGGCGGCTCTTCCACAGGCTCTTGTGGGCCCGGCTCGAAGACCGGCTCGCGCTCGCGCGGCTTGAGCCGGCCCTCCTTGATGTCCTCGGCCCAGTGGCACGCGACCTCGTGTCCGTCGGCGAGGGTGCGCAGAGGCGGAACTTCAACTCGGCAGCGCGTCGGCTGGACGAACGGACAGCGCGTGTGAAAGCGGCACGCCGCCGGCGGATTCGCAGGGCTCGGGATGTCGCCTGCCAGGAGGATCGGCTCGCGCTGCTTCTCGACCACGGGATCCGGGATCGGCACCGCCGACAGGAGCGAGATCGTGTACGGGTGGAGCGGGTTTTCGTACAGCTCTGCTGCGGGGGACACCTCGACGATCCAGCCCAGGTACATGACTACGATCCGGTCGGAGATGTGTCTGACGACCGCGAGGTCGTGGGCGATGAACAGGTAGGTGAGATCGAACTCGTCCTGCAGCTGCTCGAGCAGGTTGATTATCTGCGCCTGGATCGAGACGTCGAGCGCAGAGACCGGCTCGTCCGCGACGACGAAGTCGGGATTGACCGAGATCGCGCGCGCGAGACCGATGCGCTGGCGCTGGCCTCCGGAGAACTCATGCGGGTAACGGCCGGCCGAGTCGATCGGAAGACCCACAGTCCCCAACAACTCGCGCACACGCGTCGCAGTCTCGCGGCGACTCGCGAGGCCGTGAGTGCGGAGCGGCTCACCGATAATCCGCCCGACGCTGTGTCGTGGGTTCAGCGATGCGAACGGATCCTGGAAGACCATCTGCATGCGTCGGCGCAGCGGGCGCAGCTCACCCTCGCTGAGCTTCGAGATGTCCTGCCCATCGAAGACGATGCGGCCTTCGGTCGGCTTGTAGAGCCGGAGGATCGTGCGGCCGACCGTCGACTTGCCGCATCCGGACTCACCGACGAGCCCGAGGGTCTCGCCACGACGGATTGTCAGCGACACGTCGTCCACGGCTCGGATGTCGCCGACATGCCGGTCGAGCACGAGGCCGCTCTTGATTGGGAAGTAGACCTTGAGTCTCTCGACCTCAACCAGGCTGCCGTTCATCGAGCTCATGCTGTCGCCGCCTCACGTGCACGCTCCCATTCGTCCGTCGGCACCGGGTTGAAGCAGGCTACGTGGTGGCCGGGCTCGATCGCGACGAGCGGCGGTACCTCCTGCAGCGACAGCTCGACCTCGTAGCGGCAACGCGGTTGGAACGGGCAGGCGGTGGGGGCGCTCAGCATGTTGCGGGGCGCACCCTCGATCGGCTGCAAGCGCGCACGCTTCGCAGCGTCCAGCCGCGGGACGCTCTGGAGTAACCCGAGGGTGTAGGGATGGCGAGGCCGGCCGAAGAGCTGGTCGGCCGAGCCGGTCTCGACGAACATCCCGGCGTACATCACGTTGACGCGCTCGCACATCCCTGCGACGACGCCAAGGTCGTGCGTGATGAGGATCAGCGCAGCGTTCTCCTCGGCGACGAGCTCGCGCAGGAGATCCAGAATCTGCGCTTGGATCGTGACGTCGAGCGCCGTCGTCGGCTCGTCCGCGATCAGCAGCTTCGGCTCGCACGCCAGCGCCATCGCGATCATGGCCCGCTGACGCATCCCACCGGAGAATTGATGCGGATAGTCCCGGATGCGCGTTTCCGCGCTCGGAATGCCGACCCGGTCGAGCAACTCGGCAGCACGAGCTTCCGCCATCTTCTTGCGCATTCCGAAGTGGGTCTCGAGCGCTTCCCGGATCTGCCGGCCGATCGTCAGGACCGGATTGAGACTTGTCATCGGGTCCTGGAAGATCATGGCGATCTCGCGTCCGCGGATACCGCGCAGCGCGCGATCGCTCTGCCGAATCAGGTCGCGTCCTTCGAACATCGCCCGCCCGGATTGCACGTGCCCGTTGCGCGCCAGCAAGCCAAGCACCGCCAGCGAGGTCACGCTCTTCCCGCAGCCGGACTCTCCGACGATGCCGAGCGTCTCGCCGCGCGCGATGTCGAACGAGATGCCGTTGACGGCATACACGGTCCCGCGTCGGGTCGAGAACTCCACCCGAAGATCCTCGACGCTGAGGAGCGACTCGCTAGCGGCCACGAAGCTTCGGGTCGAGCGCCTCGCGCAGGCCGTCGCCGATGAGGTTGAACCCGAGGACCGAGACGACGATGGCGACACCAGGAACGATCGCAAGGTGCACCGCAGTCTGGAGGTATCGCTCGACGTCCGTCAGCATCGTCCCCCACTCCGGCGTAGACGGGTCCTGCGGACCGAGTCCCAGGAAGCCGAGGCCAGCGACGTCGATGATGGCGGTCGCCATCGCCAGCGTGCCCTGCACGATCACAGGCGACATCGCGTTCGGGAGGATGTGCGAGACGAGGATCGTGTGTCGCTTGACACCCACCGCGCGCGCGGCGAGCACAAAGTCGTTTTCGCGCTGGGCGAGGACCGACCCGCGCAAGAGGCGCGCGAAGATCGGGACGTTCGTCACCCCGATGGCGATCATGATCTGAAAGAGGCCCGGGCCGAGCATCGCCACGATCCCGATCGCCAGCAGGAGACCCGGGATGGCGAGCATGATGTCCATCATCCGCATGATCAGCGAGTCGACGAAGCCGCCGATGTACCCCGCCGTCGCTCCGAGCACGACCCCGATCGAGAGACCCGCCGTGACGGCGACGACGCCGATCAGGAGCGAGTAGCGCGCCCCGTACAGGATGCGAGAAAACTCGTCGCGGCCAAGTTGGTCGATGCCGAACCAGTGCTCGCCGGATGGCCCTGGGCAGCAGCCGTTGATGACTGCGGAGAGATCTTGCTCGCGGGGATCGAAAGGTGCGAGCAGAGGCGCGAAGATCGCCACGAAGATGAACAGGCCCACGAGGATGAATCCGACAATCGCGCCGGGATTGCGCCGAAGGGTGAACCACGCGTCGCGCCACAGTCCGCTCGGCGCCTCGAGCGCGAGTTCCCTCGATTCGAGCTCGACGACGGACATACCGTCAATCCGCGGCGCAACGCTGCAGGGCAGCTGCCCTGCAGCGGCGGCGAGGCGGAACGCTTGCGACGGAAATCATCCGTACCGGATCCGCGGGTTGATGATCGCGTACGACAGATCCACGATCAGATTCACGAGGACGAAGACGACGGCGAGAAAGAGGATTCCTCCCTGAAGGACGGGATAGTCACGGTTGAAGATCGCCTCCTTGAGCCAGAAACCGACGCCGGGCCACGCGAAGACTGTTTCCGTCAGTACCGCCCCCGAGAGCAGGAGCCCGGTCTGAAGCCCGACGATCGTCGTCACCGGCAACAGAGCGTTCCGAAGCACATGCCGGCGGTCGACGGTCAGGGGCGCGAGACCCTTGGCGCGTGCCGTACGAACGTAGTCCTCGTTCTGGACATCGAGGACGGCAGCGCGCGTGATGCGAGCGACGATCGCCAGCGGGATCGAGCCCAACGCGATCCCCGGCAAGATGAGGTGCTTGATGGTGTCCCACACCGCGCCCGGGTTCCGAGCCAAGATCGCATCGAGCACATAGAAGTTCGTCGGATGCTTGGTCTCGCTCAAGACGTCTTCGCGGCCGATGCTCGGTAACCAGCCGAGCCTGACCGCGAAGACGTACTTGAGAATCAGGCCGAGGAAGAAGATCGGGATCGAGATACCGATCAGAGATAAGAGCAGACTCGTGTGGTCGAATAACGTCCCGTGGCGCTTCGCCGCGAGGAAACCGAGCGGGATCCCTAAGACGATGGAGAAGATCATTGCGGCGAGCGCGAGCTCAACCGTCGCGGGGAAACGGTGCTTGATCTCGAAGGTGATCTTCCGGGAGGTCGCGATGCTCGTGCCGAGGTCGAAATGCACGGTCTCGTCGAGGTAGCGCCAGTACTGGACGTAGATCGGGCGGTCGAGGCCATACTGGTGCCGGGTTCGCTTGATGATCTCCGGCGTCGCCCGCTCGCCGAGAAGCGACTCGGCAGGTGAGCCCGGCAGCGCTCTGATCCAGGCGAAGACAAGGATCGAGAGCCCCAGGAGGATCGGGACGAGCAGGAGGAGCCGGCGAACGATGAAGCGCAGCATGGGGGAATCAGGTGACCGGCGGCAGCTTACGCGGGTTCAGTTTCGTCCCGCGTAAGCTGCCTCACCGGCCAAGCCGGACCTCGACGTTTGGCGCCTACGCTCCTGAGTAGCGCACGAGGGCGAACGGCTCGTTGACGGGACGCTCGTTGACGGGACCGATCGGACCCGTCTTGTAGCCGAGGATCGTTTTCAATTCGGCAACTGCCGAGGCTGCCCAGACGTACGGCACCACCGGCAAGAATTTCATCACCTGGACGTTCGCCTGCTGGTAGAGCTTGATTCGCTTGGCGAGGTTCGTCTCCGCGTCGGCACGTCTCAGCAGCGAGAAGAGCTTCTGGTTCGTGAAGCCGAACTGGTCGGTGCGCGACCCGAAGTGCTGGTTGAGGAAGTTGGCCGGGTCGGCGAAATCGGCGATCCACCCGAACAGGAAGAGCTGGGACTTACCTGATTGGACGCCAGCGCGGTAGTCGGGTCGCCACGGCGCGCTGTGCGCGACGACGTTGAACCCCGACTTCTCGAGGCTCGCGGCGAAGGCCTCGAAGTTCTTCTTCGGATCGGGCATGTACTGCCGGGTAACCGCGGTCGGGTACCAGAAGTCGACCTTCACGGGCAGGGTGAGGCCCGCCTTCCGGAGCAAGGACTTCGCCTTCTCCGGGTTGTACGGGTACTTCGGCACACCCTTCTTCGCAGAGCCGACCAGCGACGGCGGGTCGAACTGGGTCGCGACCTTGCCCTGGCCCGCATAGAACGCCCTGACCACGCTCGCGCGGTCGAGTCCGTACGCGACCGCCTGGCGGACGGCCAGCTTGTCCATTGGCGGGATGGACTGATTGATTCCGACATAGCCGACGGAGAACACCGGGCGACTGAGAAGCCTGAGCTTCGAGTTGCGCCTCACCGTCCCCGTGTCCTCGGGGGCAACATCCTCATAGCCCTGGATCTCACCGGTCTGGAGCGCCTGCAGGCGAGCCGCATTGTCGGAGACGGGCCGGAGGATGACCCGAGCGATCCTTGGCTTCTTTCCCCAGTAGAGGGGGTTCCTGACCAGCTCGAGCCGGTTTCCGACCGTCCACGACTTGAGCTTGTACGGCCCCGTCCCGACGGGGTTTCGCGTCGCGAAGGTTCCGGTCGGGCTGAAAACGCCGCCCGAGCTGACCGTACCCGCGTTGGCCTTGTACCTCACGAGCGCCGTTGGGCTCGCAATGCCAAAGTTCGGAAGACCGAGCGCGCCGAGGAACGACGATGACCGTCGGGTCAGGTGGATGATGGCCTGATACTGGCCACGTGTGCTGCACCCCTTGTACAGCGCCTTGTCGGGCCCGGGGTTCCCCTGCGCCGGATGGGCGAAGCCCTGGAAGACGGTGTTCCAGTAGTAGCTGAGCGCGTCGCTCTGGAGAGCTGCGGGGAAGTTGAACCAACGGTTGAAGTTCGTGCAGACGGCTTTCGCGTTGAACCGCGTGCCGTCCTGGAATTTCACGCCCTTGCGCAGGGTGAACGTCCACGCGAGGCCGTTCCTGCTCGCCTTCCAGCTCGTCGCGAGCTCGGGCACGATGCTGGTCCCGCCGACCTTAAACCCCACGAGGCTATTGAAGATCTGATCGGTGACCTGAAGCGATGGACCGTCGGAAACAAGCGACGGGTCGAGCAACGCGGGATCCGTCTGGATTGCCCAGACCAAGGTGTCCTTCGCCTGCGATGCCCCGCCGGCCGTACCGGCCACGACGAGCACCACTGACGCCACGAGCGGAAGCGCCAGCTTTCTAAAGTTCCCCCTCACACAAAACTCCTTTCGTCGTCTGCCCAAGGCGGACGCACAAGTATGAACAGAAGGTTAAGGCTTCCTCAGTTAAGACGCACGAGACCCGGAAACGATTGAGGAACGCTCGGCGCCGCGAGTCGACTAACGGATATCCGCGGCTAGCGACTCCACGAAGCTGCGCGCCGTGACGATTGGAAGCTCGTCGGCAAGGACGAGGAGGTGCGCGTCGCCGGTCACGAGAATTGCGCGCTCGGCCTCGGCAAGTGCCAACAGGTAGTTGTCACCGGGATCGGAGGATTGATGCGACCCGGCGGCCGGGTCGGACGCGAGGACCGCCGCGTCGCGGAGAAGCTCCAGAAACGCCCGCGCTTCGTCCTGCGCGATGCGGCCGCGAAGCTTTGGATATGCAATTGCACGCTCAAGCTCTGTGAGCAGTTGCTCCGAGACGATTAGCTCGAACTCGCCGGCCAACCAGCTGGTTATGGCGCGCGCGGGCGTTCCCCCGGGCGAGAGCAGCGCTGCGATGAGGATGTTCGGGTCGAGGACCGCTCGCACGGTCAGCGGCGTCGCCGCGTCTTGTGCTGCGCCTCAGTCGCAAGCGCGATCGCCTCGTCCTCACCGAGGTCGCCGCGCTGCCACAGCCGGTCGAGCAAATCGAAGCCCAGCTCGCGACGGAGCGCATCCTCGATGACCTGGCTGTCACCCTTGCCCGTACGGGCACCGCGGACGCGAACCGCGCGGAGTATGTCTTCGTCGATCGTCAGGGTCGTTCGGGCCTTCGGCATACTCGCATCATAGCATCATGATGCGTCGATGTGGAGGCCTTAAGTGGCTCAGAGCCACAAGGTTGTAGGAGGCAACTTCGCTGCAGGAACGACGCATCCCCTACAACGCGGTCGCCGAAGCATCCGTGCGCTCTGAGTTTCCGCCACACATCCGAATCCGGCTTTACCGACCTAAGCAAGGGTGTGATCTGGATCACAACGCCCAAGGACGGCGCGCTGAAGCTCGCCGATCGACTTGAGCAACGCGGGGTGGCGGTGCGTGACGACGTCGCGGGTTTACGCGATCTGTTCCCCTGAACGATTGAGGGCGGCCCGGAGGCCGCCCTCATGTCCGATCCGATACGCGCGGCGCGTTACGCCGCGAGCGAGATCAGATCTCGTAGTGCCGACAGGCGTGCGAGGGCCTGGCCCTCGAGCTGACGGACGCGCTCGCGCGTCAGATCGAGCTCGTGCCCGATCGCCTCGAGCGTCCATGGCTCGCCCTCGAAGCCGAACCGCAGCTCGAGGATCCGGCGCTCCCGCTCGGGCAGGGCATCGAGTGCACGCCGGACGCCCTGGCGCCGGAGCGACTCCTCGGCTTCGTCGAACGGATCGGCCGCCTCGCGGTCGGCGAACAGGTCGCCGAGCTCGCCCTCGTCGTCTGCCCCGACCGTCTGGTTCAGGGAGACCGACGCCTGGGCGGCACCCAGAGCCTCGTCGACGTGCTGGATCGGCAGGCCAGTTGCCTCGGCGAGCTCGTCCTTCGTGGCCTCGCGGCCCAGCTCGACCTCGAGCCGGCGGGCGGCCCGCGACAGCTTCTGCTGGCGCTCGACGACGTGCACCGGGACGCGGATCGTCCGGGCGTGGTTCGCCACAGCCCGCTGGACCGACTGGCGGATCCACCAGGTTGCGTAGGTCGAGAACTTGTAGCCGCGACGCCAGTCGAACTTCTCGACTGCACGGTTGAGGCCAAGCGTGCCCTCCTGGATCAGGTCCAGGAACGGGACGCCGAGCCCGCGGTAGCCCTTGGCGATGGACACGACGAGCCGTAGGTTCGACTCGATCATGCGCCGTTTGGCGACGGGGTCGCCGCGCTCGATCGCCTTCGCCAGAGTGACCTCCTCCGCAGCCGTGAGCAGCTTGTGGCGGCCGACGTCGGCGAGGAAGAGCTGGAGGCTGTCGGCAGAGCCCGAGAGCACGTGCTGCTCGGCCGGCTCCGCGGCCTTCTCCTTCTCCTTTTCGGCTCCGGCCTCGGCGGCAGGCTGACGCACCTCGAGCCCAATCCGTTCGAGCTCGCGGGTTAGCTCTTCGACCTCGTCCTCATTGAGGTCGTGCTCGAGCGCGAAGGCCTCGAGCTCGGCAGCCTCGAGGTGTCCACGCTCCTCAGCCCCTTCAACGAGAGCCTTGGCCTGGTCAGAGTCAAGCAGTTCGTGAAGCTGGTTCTGTGTCAAATGTTCCTTTCGGCCCTACGTTGTGTTCTGCGGCCAACCTTCTCACTGTAGGCGGGATTCCCTTTTCTTTCCAGGGAGAACCGCCCTGGAGAGGTTCTAAGACTCGAACGAGACCTTGCCCTTTGTTATTCCGTCGCCGCAGGCTCTTTGGTTTGCGCACGCACGGGAAAGTCGAACTCGATCTTGTCCTCGTCGTTCAAGACGAGCCGCGCACGAAAAGGTTTGCCATTTCGTGAGCGGAAACCTGAGAGTACCTCTCGGGTCCGACGTTCCTCAATCAACTGGCGGGCGATCTCCGGTGTGAGGGTGCGGCTGGCGACCCGTTTCCAAATCACAAAACCGCAGCCGGCCTCCTCGCGGCTCTTCCAGCTCGTGCACCCATAGGCCTTCGAGTTCTCCCGGATGATCTCGCCCGTCTCGGCCCCGCAGCGCGGGCAGGGGCCAAGCTCAACCCGCTCGGGCCGAAGCTTCTCCTTGTCGAGAGCGGCGATCTGCTCGACGGTCTCCTTGGTGAAATCGGCGATCCCCTTCATGAACTTTTCCCGGTCTCCGCGGCCGTGTTCGATGTCGGAGAGCTTGTGCTCCCAGTCGCCGGTGAGCTCCGGCGAGGTGAGCTTGTGCTCCTCGAGCATCGTCACGACCTGGATACCCTTCGGCGTCGCCTGGAGGTCCCGCCCGACGCGCTCGATGTACTCGCGGCGGATGAGGGTCTCGATCGTCTCGGCGCGCGTGGCCGGCGTACCCAGTCCTGAGTCCTTCATCGCCTCGCGAAGCTCCTCATCGTCGATCAGCTTTCCGGCGGTCTCCATCGCGGACAGGAGCGTCGCTTCGGTGTAGCGAGGCGGCGGTCTCGTCATCTTGTCCTCGATCTCGGCGGCGATGCAGCGAACGGTCTGCCCCTGTTGCAGCGCCGGGATCTCCCCGCCCTCGGAATCCTCATCTTCGGCCTGCCGCTCCTGGTCGGGTTCGAGGCCGTAGACGGCGCGCCATCCTGCTTCCAGAGTGATCTTCCCGCGCGTGCGGAACCGTTCCTCCTCGACGAGCGTGATCACCGTCGTGCGCGCGTACCGCGCGGGCGGATGGAACACCGCGAGAAACCGGCGCGCGATCAGGTCGAACACACGGCGCTCGTCGGGAGTAAACGCGGAGACGTCATGGTCGATGTCAGTGGGGATGATCGCGTGGTGGTCGTCAACCTTCGCGTCGTTGATCACCCGCTGCAGCGGAAGCTGGTCGAGCGCAAGGACGTATTCCGCCGCCGTGCGATATTCGTTGATCGGCCGCAGCGTGCCGGCGGTGGGCTTGAGTTGCGGGACCATGTCACCGGACAGGTACCGCGACGACGTGCGCGGGTACGTGATCGCCTTCTTGCTCTCGTACAGCGACTGCGCCGCCTGCAGCGTGCGCCTCGCGGAAAACCCGAACCGTCGGTTGGAGTCGCGCTGCAGCGATGTCAGGTCGTAGAGCAACGGAGCGCGCTCGGACTGCTCCTTGCGCTCGACCGACTCGATCGTGCCGTCCTGACCCGAGACCTTGGCCACGATGCGCTCGGCGCGCTCGAGCTCGCCGAAGATCCGCGTCTCGTCGCCCTCGAACCAGAGTCCCTGGTAGGGCGGCTGGAAGGTGCCGTGGATCAAACGGTAGGGCTCGGGCACGAAAGCCTGGATCTCGCGCTCGCGCTTGACGATCATCGCGAGCGTCGGCGTCTGCACCCGGCCGAGCGAGACGACCCCGCCCACCCAGGCGCGGCCGCGGATCGTCGCAGCGCGCGTCGCGTTCATCCCGACGAGCCAGTCCGCTTCGGAGCGGGAGCGCGCGGCGAGCTCGAGGTCGCGCAGCTGCGGGCCCGGGCGAAGCTTCTCGAAGCCTTCGCGAATCGCCTGCTTCGTCATCGAGGAGATCCAGAGCCGGTCGACCGGCTTCGGCGCATCCTTCGTCGTGGCCGACATGCCGAAGACCGATTCGTACAGATACGCAAAGATCAGCTCGCCCTCACGGCCGGCGTCGCAGGCGTTGATGATCCGGTCGATGTCCTCCCGCTTCAACAGGGTCTCGACCAGCTTCAGCTGCTTCTTCGACTTCGGGTCGCGCGGCACGAGCTTGAACCCGTCGGGAACGATCGGGAGGTCCGCCATGCGCCACTTCTTCCACTTGTCGTCGTACTCCTCAGGCTCCGCGAGCTGGACGAGATGGCCGACCGCCCAGGTGATCACGTAGTCGTCGGACTCGAGGAAGTGAGTGTCCTCGCGCGTGCGAGAGCGTGGTGACTTCGCCGCCTCAACGACCTCCGCCGGCGTCTCCTCGTCCTTCTTTTTCTTGCGCGAGGGCCTGATGTCCTCGAGCTTGCGACGCTGAAAAGGACCGTCGAGCGCCCCCGCGAGATCGCGGCCGACGGAAGGCTTCTCTGCGATGACAAGCGTCTTGGCCATCAAAACACCATAGCGTCCGATGGAATCCTGCCCGGGGCGGGATACTTGGCCGCGGTGCGGCCCAGCCCCTTCTATTCGCTCGTCGCGGCGCTTTCCTGGCCGGTGCTCCGTGGCCTGTACCGACTGCGTGCCGAAGGGCTCGAGAATCTGCCTCAATCCGGCGGCTACGTGCTGTCCGCGAACCACACATCGAACTTCGACCCGTGGCCGCTCGGGCTGCCGCTCTGGCCCAAGCAGTTCCTCCGGTTCATGGCGAAATCCGAGCTCTACTGGTGGCCCCTCAACCATCTGATCAACGCAGGCGGCGGCTTTCCAGTCCGGCGCGGAGAGGGTGACCTCGAGGCGATCGAGACCGCCGTCAAGCTTGTCCGCGAGGGCTACGTGGTGGCGATGTTCCCTCACGGGACGAGGCAGCGAAAAGGCCTGCTGAAGAGGCGGCAGCCACAGGCGCACACGGGCGCGGCGCGGATCGCCCTCGACGCCGGGGCGCCACTCGTCCCAGCGGCGATCTCCGGCGCCGACCGACTGTCGCGCCTTGGGCCGCTGCGGGTCCGTTACGGGAACCCGATTCCGCTCGACGACCTGACCGGAGTGGACCCGTCGCTCGCCGCGCGCGAGGCCACC
>WNGF01006763.1_pt1 | contig 20615 bp, 21 predicted proteins | sample 5400641 | NCBI WGS metagenome assembly WNGF01 (sample SAMN13153371, study PRJNA577476) | soil metagenome | isolation source: 80 cm soil or saprolite under grassland replicate 2 | place: USA:California | collected 2016-06-15
GCCATCCGGCGGCCGCCAGGTCGGCAGCGTACCGGCTGCCCGCCTCGCCGAGGCCGAGAATCGCGACGTGCATCCGAATCCTTGATTGTTAATAATCTGATGGACAAAATTGATACCACAGCAGGGAGCGAGGCCATGGCGCTTGCGGACGTGAGTACTGCCTCCGGGGCATCCGGTTCCGGAGCCGCCCAGCCGCGAGCCGCCGGCGGCCCGATGCTCGTGGTCAGCGCGCACGCTGGCGACTTCGTCTGGCGAGCGGCCGGGGCGATCGCCCTGGCCACGGCGCGCGGGCAGCGGGCGCGCGTCATCTGCCTGTCTTTCGGCGAACGGGGCGAATCGGCAAGCGCCTGGCGTGCCGGGAAGACCCTGACCGAGATCAAGGCCATGCGCCGCGACGAGGCCGAGCGCGCGGCCGCCGTGCTCGGCGCCGAGATCGAGTTCCTGGACGCCGGGGACTACCCGCTGCGCGAAACCGACGAGCTCGTGGACGGCCTCGTGCGCGAATTCCGGAGCGTGTCTCCCTCGGTGCTGCTCACGCACGCCGCGGCGGACCCGTATAACGGCGATCACCCGGCTGCGGCACGGATGGCGCTGCAGGCGCGGGTGCTCGCCCAGGCGGCCGGATATCCGGCGCCCGGCGAGCCCGCGGGAGCGCCGCCAGTCTTCGCCTTCGAGCCGCACCAGCCCGAGCAGTGCGGCTTCACGCCACAGGTGCTGCTGGACATCACCCCGGTGTTCGACGTCAAGCGCAGGGCCATGGAGTGCCTCGGCGCGCAGCGGCACCTGTGGCAGTACTACTCCGATCTCGCGCGGCGGCGCGGCAATCACATGAGGCGCAATTCCGGCCCGAACCTGGGCCTGCCGAGCGACGCCGTGGCCGAGGCATATATGCGGCCGTTCCCGCAGGTGACGGAGATTCTCGCATGAGGAACGTGGTGGTCACCGATCCGCCCCGCGCCGACGCGGAGCTGGTTGCGGAGCTCGCCGCCTACGGCGTGGCGACCGCGCACGAGGCGCTGGGCCGAACCGGCTTCCTCGGGCCGCTGCTGCGCCCGCTCCAGCCGGGGTCGCGGACCTGCGGAACGGCCATCACCGCCTTGTGCTGGCCAGGCGACAACCTCATGATCCACGTCGCCGTCGAGCAGTGCCGTCCCGGCGACGTGCTCGTGGTCACCACGGTCTCCCCGTGCAGTGACGGGCTGATCGGTGAGCTGCTGGCCACTTCGCTGCGCGCCCGGGGCGTGCGCGGCGCCGTCGTCGATGGCGGCGTGCGGGACGTGGCCGCGCTGCGCTCGCTGGACTTTCCGGTTTGGTCCGCCTCGATCAGCGCCCAGGGCACCGTGAAGGCCACGGCCGGCGCGGTCAACGTGCCGGTCAGTATCGGGCGCCAGCTGGTCAGGCCGGGCGACGCGATCATTGCCGATGACGATGGCGCGCTCTGTGTGCCCGCCGGCGAGGTGCCCAGGATCCTCGACGCCGCCAGGGCCCGTGCGCAGCGGGAGGATGCCATCCGGGCGGCGCTCGCCGCTGGCCAGCTCGGCCTGGACCTCTATGGCATGCGGGAGCAGCTTGACCGGCTCGGCGTCGTCTACGTCACCGCGGCGCAGCACGCAGCGGGCGGCGGTAGTGACCCCGGCTGACACCGGGCCCGGCGTCCCGTGCATGCTCATGCGCGGCGGGACGTCCAAGGGCGCCTACTTCCTGGCCGGCGACCTGCCGGCCGATCCTGGCCGCCGCGACGACCTGCTGCTGCGCATCCTGGGGTCTCCCGATCCGCGCCAGATCGACGGGATCGGCGGGGCGCACCCGCTGACCAGCAAGGTCGCCGTCATCTCGCGGTCCGGCGCCCCGGCGGCCGATGTCGACTACCTGTTCCTGCAGGTAGGGGTGGACCAGCCCACCGTGACCGACCGGCAAACCTGCGGGAACCTGCTGGCCGGGGTGGGGCCGTTCGCCGTGGAGCGCGGCCTGGTGCCCGCCACCGGGGACAGCACGAGCGTCCGGATCCGGATGGTCAACTCCGGCGAGGTCGCCGCCGCCGCGTTCCGCACTCCTGGCGGCCGCGTGGACTACTCGGGTGACACGCCGATCTCCGGCGTTCCCGGCACGGCCGCGGCGGTAGTGCTCAGCTTCGGCGAACCGGCCGGATCGCAGGGGCAGCGGCCGTTCCCCACGGGCAGCGTCCGTGATCACATCAACGAGACTCCGGTGACCTGCGTCGACGGCGGAATGCCCACCGTGCTCGCCGCCGCGGCTAGCCTCGGGGTCACCGGCTACGAGAGCCCGGCCGAGCTCGAGCAGCTGGACGGCTTCCGGCGGAAGGTCCGTTCGATCTGGCTAGCGGCCGGCCGCCTGATGGGACTTGGCGACGTACGCGAGGCAACGGTTCCCAAGGTCACGCTGGTGAGCCCGGCGCGAGCGGGCGGCACCGTCAGCACCCGCAGCTTCATCCCGCTGCGATGTCACGATTCGATCGGGGTGCTCTGCGCGGTCAGCACCGCCATCGCGGCCCGGACCGAAGGAACAATCGCGCACGACCTCGCCGGGCCCGGGGCACCCGCAAGCCGCGTCCGCCTGGAGCATCCCACCGGTCACCTGGACGTCGAGCTGGAGCTTGACACGACGGCGGGACTGCCGCAGGTCCGCCGCGCTGGCATCGTCCGTACCGCGCGCAAGCTCTTCGACGGCACGGCCTTCCCCAGGGCCGGATGAGGATGGCCGCCGATACCAGCGTCACGGATGCGCTGCGCGCCGCCATCCTGCGCGGCGACTACGCCCCCCGGCAGCGGATGATCGAGGCAGACCTCTGCGCCGAGCTCGGCGTCAGCAGGTTCGCCGTCCGGACCACGCTGCGGGCGCTTGCCGCCGAGGGCCTGATCGAGGTTCAGCCGAACAAGGGAGCCAGGATCCGCGAAATCCCGCTTGCCGAGGCCATCGAGATCACTGAGGTGCGCATGGTACTCGAGGGTCTGGTAGCGGCCCGCGCGGCGGAGCGGGTGACCAGCGCCGACAAGACGCGGCTGCGGGGCATCGTCGCCGAGATGCGCCGCGCGGTGCGGGCCGCGGAACTGCTCCGCTACAGCGAGCTCAACGCCGGGCTGCACGCAGCCATCCGCGCTGCCGCTGACCATGCGACCGCGGCCCGCATCCTGGAGCAGCTGCGCGCCCAGGTGGTACGGCACCAGTTCCAGCTGGCCCTGCTGCCCGGGCGGCCGGCGATCTCCGTGGCGCAGCACGAGCGGATCGTCTCGGCGATCTGCACCCGTGACCCCGCCGCGGCCGAGCAGGCGATGCGTGCGCACGTCGCCAGCGTCCTGCAGGCGCTGCGGACTGCCGAGGAGTCGCGGCTGGCGTACCAGCCGCAGCTGGGAGGACCGTCATGACCGCCGAGCGATGCCGCGATATCGCCCATGTCTCCGCAGCCGAGCTGCGTACCGCCGTGCCCGGCGAAACCGCCGAGTTCTTCGTCGCGCAGCTTGGCATGCACGAGGTGGCCAGGGCGGGCGACTCGGTATACCTGCACACCTGGGACGACTACGAGATGTTCACGGTCAAGGTGACCGCCGCGCCGGTGTCCGGGATAGGCAGGACCTGGCTGCGTGCCGCCAGCCCGGCGGCCCTGTCCCGGCGGGTAGCCGCGATCGAGGCGACCGGCCTTGGCCGCGGCTGGAGCGACGGGGAGTGCGGCATCGGCCCGGTCTTCCAGTTCCGCGACCCGGACGGGCATGAGTTCGGCCTGTACTGGGAGACCGAGTGGTACCAGCCGCCCGCCGGGCAGCGCCCGGCCCTGAAGAACCAGGCCGCACGGTTCCCCGGCCGGGGCGCGAACGTGCGGCGCATCGACCATGTCAACTATCTCGCCGTGGACATCCCCGCGGCGGCCAGGTTCGCCGCCGACGCGCTCGGCGCGCAGCTTACCGAGCAGATCGTGCAGGACGACGGCGTGCCATCGGCGGTCTGGTACCACGTCACCGATAAGAGCTACGACCTGGTGTACACCGGCGACTGGACCAGGACCGCTGGACGGCTGCACCACATCGCGCTCGCCTGCGACCAGCGCGAAGACATCCTGCGAGCGGCCGACGTCTGCCTGGAGGCGGGCATCCACATCGAGACAGGACCGCACAAGCACGCCATCCAGCAGACGTTCTTCCTCTACGTCTGGGAGCCAGGTGGCAACCGGGTCGAGCTCTGCAATGCGGGCGCCCGGCTGGTGCTCGCTCCCGACTGGCGGCCTATCTCCTGGACACTTGCCGAGCGGGCCAGGGGCCAGGCCTGGGGGCTGCAGACCATCGAGACCTTTCACACCCACGGTACGCCGCCGGTGCCGGCCGGCCGGTCCTAGCCGGGCGGGCCCGCCGATCGGCAGTGCCTTCGATAATCGCGGGGCCCGACCGCGTATCGGTGCTTGAACACCCGGGTGGCAGCTGGCAGTGCGAGACGAAGAGATCCCGGGGTATTTTCAGGACGAGAAGCCTGAACGGGTCCGGGCAGTTGATCCGGTAGGGGCGGGCACTGTCGTAGACGGTGAAATCTCAGCCTGATGCCGCCCCCGCCGGGGTGCCGGCGCCGATCCCGGTCTGCCCGGTGTGGAACACCTACCGTCGAACGTAGTGCGGCCGACGTTGTCGAAGACCGCGGCCACCCCCGCTCCCCGGGTCAGGCGCGCGACCGCCGCGGCGAAATCCACTTCGGTGTAACGGATGACCTCGTCGGCGCCGACGTCCCTGGCGAATTTCTCCTTCTCTGCAGTGGAGACCGTGCCGATGACCCGGCCGCCGCGCAGCTTAACCAGCTGGGTCAGCAGCGACCCGACACCACCAGCGGCCGCATGCACGAGCACCGTGTCGCCCGGGCGCACGGGGTACGCCGCGTGCGAGAGGTAATGCGCGGTCAAGCCCTGGATGAGCACGGCCGCGGCCGTCGACGGCGCAATCTGCGGCGGGAGCGGCACGATCCACTGGGCAGGAACGGCTACCCGCTCGGCATATCCGCCCAAGACCCCCGGCCAGGCCCAGCTGACCTGGTCACCGACCGTGACGCCGCTCACCTGGGACCCGACCGAGGAGACGGTGCCCGCGGCTTCATGGCCCGGGATGAAGGGGAGCGGTTCGGGCATACGCCCGGTCCTCTTGGCGATATCGGCGAAGTTGACTCCGCTCGCCGCTCCGTCGACGACCACCTCGCCGGGACCTGGCTCGGGGTCGGGTAGCTCCGCATAGGCGAGTACCTCCGGCCCGCCGTTCTCTGACACCACTATCGCGCGCATGGGGCCTCCGGCCGGCTTCCAGCGGCAGTAGGCGGCGTGCTCAGCGCCGCACCTTGCGCCGCCCGGCCGGGCAGCCGGTGGTCTTGGGTCACGGTTATCGAGGTCACTCCTGTTCCTGACGGGCGTGTCCTGGTTACTAGGACGGGCCAGGTCCGCGGAATGTGACCGGCCCCGCGGGCCATCGCGGCAACCCCGGTCGCGCACCCGCCGGTCGCCGTCACATTTGTCACCGGCGAATCGTCCTTCCTATGACATCGATTCAGCGTGAACCCACGCGACGTAGACGGCGCCGCCAAGGCGGCCGGAGAGAAGCACACGATGACCGCAACCGCCCCCCGCCCCATGGACGGCACGACAGTATTGATCACCGGAGCCAACAGCGGCATCGGCTTGTGGACTGCCCGCGGCCTCGCCGCCCTGGGCGCTCAGATCGTCATGGTCTGCCGGGATCCCGCCCGCGGGAAGTCCGCGCTGGACGACCTGGCCAGCATTGCTGCGGTTAAGCCGACATTGCTGGTCGCGGACCTGTCCGTGCAGGACTCCATCCGCTCCATGGCCGCCGAGGTGCATTCCCGCTACGACCATCTCGACGTGCTCGTCAATAACGCGGGCGGCGTGTTCAGCCGGCCTGAGCTGACGGTAGACGGGATCGAGCAGACCTTCGCGGTCAACCATCTCGCGCCATTTCTGCTCACCAGCCTGCTGCTGGACCTGCTGGCAAAAGCATCGCAAGGCCGGGTGGTCACCGTGACCTCGGAAGCGCACGCCGGAAAGCTCGACTTCCAGAATCTGCAAAGTGAGCGGAGCTACCAGTTCCTCAGGGCCTACGCCGCGTCCAAGACCGAGAACATCCTGTTCACTTACGAACTCGCCCGGCGCTTGCACGGGACCCGTGTCACCGCGAATGCTGTCAGTCCTGGGCCGAGCCGCACCGGATTCGGGGACAACCTGACCGGGCTGGCGGGGGCGTTCCCCAAGATCATGAAGAAGATGCCGTTCTTCCGCAGCGCCGAGAAAGGCGCCCGCGTGGTCGTTTTCGCTGCGGCCGATGCCAGCCTCGCCAGCACTACCGGGCAGTTCTTCATGAACGCCAAACCGCGCACATCCAAGCCGATCACCCACGATCGCGACGTCGCGGCGAGGCTATGGACCGTCAGCGAGCAGCTGACGTCCTCCCCCGCGAGGACAGTCGGATAAACGGATCACCGCCACCGTCGCGGTCCGCACGGTCCGATGTCGGTGTCGTCGTGAGTGGGCCCTGGCGGACGGGCCGGGTTGCGCCCCGCCTCCCGGCATCGTCATCGTCGCGGGGCACGTGCCGGCGCGGTCAGGTGGCCAGCCCGAGGTGCTGCTCGTAGGCGGCGAGGCCGGCGTCCAGCGTGTAGGGCCCGCGGATCCGCTGAAGCTGGAACGGTATCTCGGCGCCGCACGTTCGGCACTTGCATGGTCATCAGACCTGGTGCCGTTGTCCGCATGCACACATGCGCGACTCACGTGACCCCCTCGGCTGGCAGCTCCTGCCACTGCCGGGGTCTAGAGCAGCGCCCGCGCGTCCCACTTGGCACTATCGCACCGCGGTCCTGAACTCTAACTCAACAATGGCTGAACATGAGCTTAACGATGCCGTCAAACGACTTGAGGTCATATTACTTATAGTTAATTGTCAGCTACGTACGGTACGTATTGCCTGGCATAGGCTGACGCGGACATTTTTCGTTCACGTGGAGATGTCGGGGTAGGGCAGGCTGATGTGGCTCAGCTTCCGCGCATACTCGCGCTGGAAGCCCAGCGGCTCGTCGTAGTCGCGCTCGAAAAGGGCGATGAATAGCGTCAGGGTCAGGAACGGGTGCGCCCCGAACTCGAACAGCTTCACGTAATCATGAGTCGCAAGAGCCTCGCGTTCGGTATCGGTGAAGGTTAGCCAGGTGCTGCGCTCGCCTGCTGTCAGGTTGAGGACCTGGTTGGCACGTTCGGCTTCCCACCAGGTCACCGTGGCACGCGGATCGGCGCGGTAGCGCTCGACAAGTTCCGGGTCGCGGTCGATGGTGTAGAGGAATTTGTTGAGCAGGTATGTGCTCATCGCGCGGCCTCCGGGTACCAGGTGAAATAGGCCTCCATCGTGTGGAACAGGTCGAGCGAATCGCTGTAATCGGCTTTCACGCTCTCGCCGGCCACGCCCATCATCAGCATGAAATCCATGAAGCCGTGCGTGGCGTTGCCCGGCAGCCAGAGGCTGTCCAGGCTCACCTCCGCGAGCGCTGATCCGAGGTCACCGGAAGCAATCCAGCCGATCGCCTTGCGGTCGAACTCGGGATCGGGGCCGTGCGGGCCGAACTGGCGCGGCCCGCCCAGTTCCAGCGACAGATGACCGGTCCCGATGATGGCCACCCGCGCCTCGCATGGCCAGGATTCGACCAGCTCGCGGATGGCCTTGCCCAGCTCAACGAACCGTTTCGGCTGCGGCAGCGGCGGCGCGAAGATATTGGTGTAAATGGGAACGATCGGCAGATCCGCTTCCGGTCGCAGCGTTATCAGCGGGCAGGTGATGCTGTGGTCGAGCCGCAGTTCGTTACTGAACGCAAGATCGAAGCCGGCGTCCAGCCCCTGGCGCAGCAAGTACGCCGACAATTCCTCGTCGCCGCGCAGGAACATCCTGGGCAGGCCGAACTCCCGCTCCTCGTTAGAGAAGTTCGCGTCGTAGAACGGCGCCTTGCCGATGAGGAACTGCGGCATGTTGTCCAGCCATAGCTGGTGGAAATGGTCGGAGCCGACCATCACAAGGACGTCGGGCCGGGCCCGGGTCAGGGTTTCGCGGAACGCCTCGATCTTGGCGACCCATTCGTCGGCGAACGGCGGCCGGTCCACGCCGGTGGCGGTGCTAGCGCGGTAATAGAACGGGTGATGGGTGGATGCGATGACCGCGGCGACAGTGGCCATGGCGCCTCCTTGAGGTGTCAGGCGGAGTCGGGGGGCAGGTAGTCGGCGTGCTGCTCGACCGTGAGGTACACATCCATGCCGACCGGGCGGCGCTGCTCCTCGGCAAGCTGGCCGAGCAGCCCGGCGGCGCGGGCCAGCAGCGCGAACCCGCGCAGCAGGCTGGGCGGCAGCCCCAGATCGGCGAGAGCCGCACCGCAGGTGCCGGCGCCGTTGAGCGGCAGGGTCCGGCCGAGCACCCGCGGATGGACCCGGCCGATTGCCTCGAACAGGCGCAGGTGCGGGCCGCGCAGCCCTTCCTCGTCCGCGATCGCCATGAGGGCAGGGGTGCGCGGGTCGGTGACCTTGTGCACGGGATGTCCCAGGCCGGGGATGAGCCGGCCGGCGGCGCGTGCCTCGGTCACCGCCGCCAGCGCCAGGGCGTCCCAGCCCGCGTCGTCGGCCGGGAGCGGTTCTCCCGCCCTGGCCAGGACGCCGGCCAGAAGCTGTCCGGTGTCCTCGGTCACGCCCAGGAATCTCGAGCCGCCGCCCAGCAGGCCCGCCGCGAGCGCCCCCTGGACCGAATCGGGCGCGCTCAGGTAGGTGAGCCGCGCTGCGATCGCGGTCGGGGTGAAACCGTGGTCGGCGAGCGCGACAAGCACCGCCTCGAACACCCGGACTTGCGAGGGGGTCGGCCGCCGCTGGGTCACCAGCCAGAGCGCCAGCTCGCCAAATCCGACTTTGCCCATCAGGTCGGCGGCGAGGTCCTGGCCGAGCACGGTGATGGTGTCCGGGTCGGAGGCGCCCAGCGAGGTCGGGAAGCGGGGCACGGCGTCGGTCATCTGCTCGTTCCCCTCTGCTGCGGCCCGGCCGGAGCGGGCGGCGGGCCCGCGGGCGGGAGCGGGCCCGCGGGCCCGGCGAGCCAGGCGCGGATGTGCCCGCCGTGCTCGTCGAGTGCGGGCGGAGGCAGCGGGTAGCTGGCCGGGGTCGACGAGTAGCTGACCGGGTGCCGGATCGTGGGCACGCCCGACTCTCCCTCGCCCGCGGTGACGACCGGTTCCAGCCCGATGTCGCGGGCGAAGCCGATGCCGGCGTCCACCGTGTTGATCGGCCCGCACGGGACGCCCACCGCGATCAGTTCGGCGAACCAGTCCCCCGACGGGCGGGTGGCCAGCCGGTGTGCCAGCAGTGGCCGCAGCTCGTCCCGGCTGGCCGTCCGCCCGGAGTTGGTGGCGAACCGGCCATCGTCGGCGAGTTCGGGGACCCCGAGCACCTCGCACAGCTTGCGGAACTGGACGTCGTTGCCCGCGGTGATGATGAGTTCCCCGTCGGCGGTGGGCAGCGGCTCGTAGGGGAACAGGCTGGGGTGTGAGTTGCCCATCCGGAACGGGACCACTCCCCCGGCAGCGTACGCGCTGGTCTGGTTCACCATCCCGGACAGAGCCGAGGCCAGCAGGCTGGCCTCGACATGCTGCCCCTCGCCGCTGGCGGTGCGGTGATGGAGCGCGGCCAGGACGGCGATCGCGGTGTGCAGGCCGGCGATCACATCGAACACCGAGATGCCCGCCCGGTACGGCGGGCCGTCGGGGTCCCCGGTCAGGCTCATCAGGCCGGACATGGCCTGGATCATGAGGTCATAACCGGGCAGGTCTTTCCCGTCACCGGCGCCGAACCCGCTGATCGAGGCGTAGATGATCCCCGGGTTGACAGCCCTGACCGATGGGTAGTCGAGGCCAAACCGGGCGAGCCCGCCAGGCTTGAAGTTCTGCACGAACACGTCGGCCCGGCGGGCGAGTTCGCGGGCGGCCGCCAGATCGCCTTGCTCGCGCAGGTCCAGCGCTACCGACCGCTTGTTGCGGTTGATGGCCAGGAAGTACGTGGAAACGCCATCGCTGGTGGTCGGCGGCACCCAGCGGCGGGTGTCATCCCCGGCCGGGCTTTCCACTTTGATCACATCCGCGCCAAGGTCGGCCAGCAGCATCGTGCAGTAAGGGCCAGCCAGGACCCGCGAGAAGTCGGCCACCACCAGGCCCGCCAGCGGGCCATGGCGGCGATCGCCGTCCGCCGCTGGCTGGCCCGGCCCAGGATGCCCTCGCCGAGATCGATCCGGCCCAGGCTGACCAGCGAGCCCGGGCCGGGCGGGCCGGCTGCCGGGCGACGGGGCGTCGGGACTTGGGGCATCTGGATCCGGTGTGCTGAGCCGACTCATGTCGTGGAAGGCATCCTTTTGTCCGCTGGCCGGACAGTTGTCCGGCGTTGTGCCGTGTGAGTTCTGGCGCTGGCCGCTGTCAAGGTTCGTCCATCGGCGTCATGAGCTCGCGGCCCTGGGTAGCCGGAATCCGGCCAGCGCAGCCGGAATCATGGTGACCTGCGGTGCCGCATGACAGGCCGCCCAGTCGGCGCTGATCGCCCCGGCGGTCTGCAGCAGCAACGGCAGATATTCGCCGGTCAGCAGCTCTACCGGAGTCTCGGCAGCGTGCGTATTCACGTTCAGCGAGGCGATCACACGGCCGTCCCCATCCCGGAGCGGCGCGGCCACCGAGCGGATCCCTGCCGCCAGTTCCTCGTCGGTGAGCGCCCAGCCGCGCGCGCGGACCTCCCGCAGGATCGCCGCGCGCTCCTCGCTGCCAGGGACGAAGCGCGGCGCGATCCCGGACCGGCTCGGCTCGGCCAGCACGCGTCCGGCCTCCTCCGGCGGCAGCGCGGCGAGCAGCACCTTGCCCAGCGATGTCTGCATCGCCGGGAACCTGGTGCCGATGGTCACCGCCAGCGCCACGATCTTCGGCACCGCGACCCTGGCCACGTAGACGATGTCGGACCCGTCCAGCTGGGCTATGGACGACGACTCGCGGGTGCGGGCCACCAGCCGCTCCATGTGCGGCCTGGCCACCTCCCACAGGTTGCGCGACAGGACATAGGACATGCCAAGCTCAAGCACGCGCGGGGTGAGCTCGAAGCCGCCTGCCACAGCGCGGACATACCCCATCTGCTCCAGCGTGAGCAGGATGCGCCGGGCGGTGGGACGGGCCAGCCCGGTCGCGGCAGCCACCGCGGCCAGCGACATGACCGGCTGGCGCGGCTGGAACGCCCGGATCACGTCGAGGCCACGGGCAAGAGCCTCGATGAAGTCCGGGCTGGTGTCACGGCGTGCCATCGCGCCTCTTCCGCTCGTGCATGGTGTGCCCGGCTGGCACTGGTCAGGTCCGGTGGGCGGGTCCTGCGCAGCGCGCCCGGTTGTGAGTGACGACTGTAGCGCGGTCGAGCCTTGTTGTCCGCAGGGCGGACGTGGCTAGTATGCCCCACGGGACAACAGAGGAAATTGCCACTTGACAGGCGCCCACGAGCCGGCCAATCTTCCGGTCAAGCTTCACATGGCCGTTCTACGGACATCTGTCCGCACTACGTTGAGACACGCTCCCTCGGAGGTGCTTCATGACAGGCGCACCCAGCCCGGCCACCGCTGATCTGACCCCCGGCCGGCCGATCGTGTTCCGCGGCGCGACCGTGCTGACGATGGACGACGCCCACCACATCCTGCGTGGCGCCGACGTGCTCATCACCGGCGACCGGATCACGGCGGTCGGCCCCGGCCTGCAGGTGCCCGAGGGCACCGCAGAGATCGACGCGACCGGCGGCATCGTCATGCCGGGCATGATCGACACCCACCGGCACATGTGGCAGACGGCCATGCGCGGGTACGGCGCCGACTGGACGCTCACCCAGTACTTCGTCTGGAACTACCTCCAGTGGGGCAAGTCGTTCCGGCCGGCCGACATCTATGCGGGCAACCTGCTGAGCGCCATCGAGGCGATCGACGCCGGGGTGACGACCACCGTGGACTGGTCACACAACCTCCAGACGGTCGAGCACGCGGAAGCGGCGGCGGACTCTCTGCAGGAAGTACCCGGACGGTTCGTCCTCGCCTATGGCAACATCCAGCAAGGCCCCTGGGAGTGGTCGGCCGCACCGGAGTTCCGCGACTTCGTCGGCAGGCGCTTCGGCGGCGGTAATGACATGCTCGGCTTCCAGATGGCCTTCGACGTCCCCGGGAGCCCGGAGTTCCCGGAACGAGCCGCGTTCGAGGTGGCCCGCGACCTGGGCGTGCCGGTGACCACTCACGCCGGGGTATGGAAGGTGACCACCGACGACGGGATCCGGCTCATGCACGAGCACGGCTTCATGACTCCGTCCACGATCTACGTGCACGCCGCCAGCCTGTCGGCCGACTCCTACCACCGGATCGCGGCGACCGGCGGGTCCGCGTCGCTGTCCACCGAGAGCGAGCAGAGCGCTGGCCAGGGCTACCCGCCCACCTGGAAGCTACGCCAGCACGGCATCGGCGTCTCGCTGTCCATGGACACCAGCGTCTGGTGGAGCGCCGACCTGTTCTCTGCCATGCGGGCCACGCTGAGCGCGGACCGCGCCCGTGAGCACCTGGAGGCCCACAGCAAGGACGAGACCGTGACCCATCATCACCTTCGCGCCGAGCAGGTCGTTGACTGGGCCACCCGTGGCGGGGCCAAGGCCCTTGGCATGGACTCGCTGACCGGAAGCCTGGAGCCGGGCAAGAAAGCGGACGTCGTGCTCATCAAGAACGACGAATCGCCGGTCATGTTCCCGCTGCTCAACCCCTACGGGCACGTCGTCTTCCAGGCGCAGCGCGGCGACGTGCACACGGTGGTCGTCAACGGCCGGGTCGTGAAGTACGACCACCACCTGGTCGGCGCTGACCTCGGCCGGGCACGGCAGGTGATCGAGCAGACGGTTGACTATCTGAGGGGCGAGCTCGGGCCCGGGGCCTGGGCCGAGGGCATGCACCCGGAGATCCCGGAGATCAGGGTCCTCGACAACCCTTACACTTACACCTATACCGAGGACCCGGGCCCGGCGTCGTGATTTTCGCCGTCGAGAACAGCTACGACGCCCCGTTGCTGGCCGTCGGCGGGTCCTTTACAGTAACGCAGACCCGAGAGGCCACACCGCCAAGCAAGCGGGTTCCTCGTCCAAGGGATTACTGGTAACTCTCGAGGCCGGCGGTGACGTCCTCGGGCGTCCGGGCCGCGCCGTCCTGGTAGGCGGCGTCGAAGGCGTCCCCGCCGAGCGCCGCGCGGGTGTCCGTCGTGATGCGGTCGATCTCCGTCCGTTCGGACGGGGCGCCCGCGAGTAGTCGCACTGTTGCACCGCGATCCAGCCCAGCCAGGCCAGCCGTACCGAAACCTCTGGCCACAAGCCGAACTCCTCGGCCATGCGCAGTCCCTCGCGATGCAGCCTGGTCGCCTTAACGTGGTCGCCGACCATCTCGGCCAGCCCGCCCAGCCACGCCGTGGCCTGCAGCGCGGCGGGCGACCGTCCCTTGGCGGTCAAGGCCGCACGAAGCAGCGCCGGGCCTCGGTCAGCCGGCCGCGCAGGAACCAGTACCAGGTCAGGGTGCCGACGAGCCGCAGCGCCCGCTCGGCGCCCCCGAGCCGTACCGCATGGTCCAGGGCGCTGCGCAGGTTGGCGGTCTCGGTGTGTCGAGCCACCGCAGCCACCGCCGCTGGTCATGCCCGTACAGCCGCTCCCGGCCCGTACGGCCAGCGCCGTGTAGTACCGGCCGTGCCGGTCCCGCACCCGTTCGGCCTCGCCGGCCGCGGCCAGCCGGTCGCCGCAGTAGGCGGCCACCGACTCCAACAAGCGGTAGCGCGGACCGTCGGGGCTGTGCGCGACCGTGACAAGGGAGCGGTCGCAGCAGCCGCCCCGCCAGCGCGGCGGCCTCCTCGACGAGCTCCGGATCTGGCTGCACCCGCTCCTGGTCGGCGGCCACGCCCCTGACGCTCTCCTTGCCCGAGTCGGCGCGGACGTCAGGTTCCGCCTCGCCGACCTCAAAGCCTACGACTCTGGTCTGGTCATCCTCAGCTACCAGCCCCAACCCAGAGCGTAGTCATCCGGTCGTGGCCTCGGCGTCCTCGAGTAGGACGGAGAGCTTTGCTAGTCGGGCCGCTACGGGATGGCCACCTTGGCGGTGAAGAGATCTAGCTGGTGCAAGGTGCCGTCGGGGTTCTCGCCGGTGCTATTGGAGTTGTCGGACCAGGCGGGGTAGAACAGGTTCGATTGGAAGGCGGCGTGGGTGTAGTCGCCGTAATCGAAGAAGCTCTGCGCGTCAGGGGCGCTGAACGTGCCCGCGCTCACCTGGAAGTTTGGCGCGAAGGTCACGCCCCCATTGGTGGAGTACGTGGCCCATATCTGGGCGTCATCGTTGGGGATTCCGTCAGTGTCGCCCGGGCCGCCTGAGCCGAGATCGTTCCGGGAGTCGTACCAGGAAATGGCCAGGTCTCCGGTGGTCTGGTCGACTGCGATGGCCGGCATGAACTGACTGGTGGCCGTGTGGTCGTCGTTCAGCCGGGCCGGTGCGGTCCAGGTAGCCCCGTTGTCGCCGGAGTACTGGAACATGATGTCGGTGTTGTCGCTCTCGTTCGGCGACTCCTGCGTCCAGATGACGTAGACGCGGCCGTTATGGGGGCCTCCGCTGCGGTCCCACGCGAGGTTGGCCTCGGCATCGACCGAGCGATCCGGCTGCGCGGGAATGTAGTCGAACCCGCCGACCGCGCTGTGGGCCAGCAGCCGTGGATCGGAGAATCCGCCCTGCTGCAGCCCGTTGGCGTCGACAGCCGTGTAGATGTGCGAGCCGCCCTGGCCGTTGGTCTGGTCCTGGTAGGTCACCATGACCTGCCCGTCCGGGCCGACGGAGGTATCACCATAGTCCCCCCGGCCAGCGGAGGTGGGGACACTCTCCGGCGCGCTGAACGATCCGAACGTGCCGAGACCAGTGACGCTGGCACCGAAGGCCTGCACCACGGTGGACGGGAAGCTGGTATAGCTCACCCACACGCTGTTCGGTCCCACCGAGATAGACGGCTGATCGCCCGAAATATTGGGGTTGTTCGACGGCGGCCTCAGCCGCTTGGGTGTGGCACCGGAGGGAGCTCTGCTCCCAGTCGGCGTGGTCGGGACGATCTCCGCGACCTTGCTGAAGGTGAGCCCGCCGTTGGTCGACACCGCGACAAAGACGTTGCCGTTGGTGTTGACCAGGTAGGTCATCCACAAGTTGCCGAACCGATCCCATGCCAGCTGCTCGTCGCAGCAGATTTCGCCCAGTGGGGCGGCGGTACCGATGACCTGGCGGGTCCAGGTCTTCCCGCCGTTGAATGACACTCCCTCGAACAGGCCGCTGACCACGTCAGGGAGGGTGGCCATGGTGACGATGTTCGACGGGTTGGCCGGGTTGATGGCAATCGCATCCTCGGCCTCGTTGCCGTGCATCACGCTGGAGTCAAAGTTCGGAATCGGCGGGACCGCCGCAGCCGCCGGCGCGGTCATCGATGCCAGCAGCGCCATGGCCGCAAAAGCCGGCGTGGAAACGGTCAGGATCCGAAGCATTCGCCGGTTCATATCGGCCTCCCTGCACTGGGCGCCTCACTCAAGACGGGACCACGTTACGGCGTAGCCCAAATGATCGGCAAGAGGCGCTCCCGTTCCGCTCAGTTGGCCCGCCTTGATTCTCTCCAAGGCCTGTCACTGAAAAGGAGCGCCACGCCCCCGAACAGATACGCCCCCGAACAGATACGCCCCCCGAACAGATACGCCCCCGAACAGATACACCAACGTATGTGTCAACGACGCTCGAAGGCGTCCACGGCGATGGACAGGTATCCAGGGCGGTGGCTTGTGGGGATGTGTGCGGGTGCGCCGTTGGCCACGGCCTGCGTGATCGCGGTCAGCGGAGGCGAAGCGGGAGCGTGCGTGGTCCGCGGATCTGGCCCGCTGCCCAGGTCACCGCCGAGGGGTCTTGGAGGGTGAAGTCCGGGATCCGCTCGAGCCAGATCTCGAGGGCGACCCGAAGCTCCATACGCGCGAGGTGCGAGCCCACGCAGCGGTGGATGCCGAGGCCGAAGGCGGCGTGCCGGTTGACCTCGCGGTCGATGATGACCTCACCGGCCCGGTCGAATTGCGCCGGGTCGCGGTTGGCCGCCGGGAACGACAGCAGGATCCAGTCATCGGCTTTCATGTCGACGCCGTGCCAGTGCATGTCGTCCTTCACAAGCCGTGCCATGGTGACCGGCGCGTAGGCCCGGAGGAACTCCTCCAGCGCGGTCGGCAGCAGCCGGGGATCGGCGACGAGCCGGTTGCGATCCTGCGGGGTCTTTGCCAGGTGCCACAAGGACGCGCCGATCGCGCTCCACGTTGTGTCGATGCCGGCGATAAGCAGCAGGGCCATCGTGCCGACGACGTGCGAGGGGTCGAGCCTGTGACCGTGGAGTTCCGCGTTGATCAGGTAGGCCGTGAGGTCCTCGCGCGGGTTCTCGAGGTGGTCGTGGACCTGCGCAAGCAGGTAGTCGAACAGCTTCGAGACCCGTGCGATGCGCTCCTCCGGCGGCAGGTTGACGCCTTCGAGCACGTTCTCGACGAACTCGCGGAACCGCGGTCCGTCCTCTGGCGGGAAGCCGAGCATGTCGGCGATGACCCGCATGGGGATGTGCTGCGCGTAGTCGCGGGCGGCGTCGACGACGTCCCGCCCTTCGAACGCGTCGATGAGTGAGTGGCAGATCGCCCTCGTCGCCGGCTCCTGCCTGGTGACCGCGGTCTTGGTGAACGCAGGGAGCAGCAGCTTGCGTGCGTCGTGGTGGAACGGCGGGTCGGAGGAGATCGGCGGCGAGCCGCCGACCGGCGCCAGCTCGCGGGGTGGCCGGAAGTTGCTCATGATGATCGCCCGCGAGGAGAAGCGCTCGGTGTCGTAGGCGATCGCCGCGACGTCCTCGTAGCGCGTCGGCAGCCATCCGCCGCCGAACCGCTCGGTGTGCGCGATCGGGCAGCGCTGCCGCAGGTCGTCCTGGATCGGGTAGGGGTCGGCGGACCACTCTGGCTCGACATGGGAGAAGTCGGTCGCCCAGTCTGAGATCGGGCCCGTGACGACCTCGCTGCGGGTGCCGAGGAGCTCGTCTTCGCGTGTCTCCCGGAAATCCTCGGTGAACCGGCCATCGACGGCCATGTCACGCCTCCTCGAGCAGCTCGATCGCGCGTTCGGGACAGTTAAGAGCCGCCAGGCGTGCGTCGTGCTCTTTGCCCGGCGGCACGGTGCCGTCGCCGAGAACCGTCCCATAGCCCTCGTCATCGTCGCTGAACAGGCCGGGGGCGAGGTCGTAGCAGCGGCCGTGCCCTTGACAGCTCTCGGGGTTGATCTGCACTTTCACTGCGTTGTTCCTGTCTTTGTCGTGATGCCGGCTGGGGCGAGGGCGGTGACCACGCGGGTGAGCAAGGCGGCCCATTCCTGGTCGCCGACCGTATGCAGGTCCGGCGTAATGAGAGCGCTACCCATCGCGAGCAGGAGGCAGAAATGGGCGAGCGCATCCGGTGACAGCGCGGGGTCAAGCTCGCCGTCGGCTTGGGCGACGCGCATGAGGCCGGCCATCCAGTCAGCACGCTCGCCCACGTAGTCGCGCATCGGCCGGGCGACGTCCTGGTAGCGGCGGGCCGCTACCAGCGCCTCGACGATGAGGTAACCGCGGGCGTCGCACCGGCGGGGCAGCCACCGGCCGACGACGAGCAGCAGATCCGTAATCGACTGGCTGGGATCGGCGGCGAACACATCGGCGAGCAGCCGCCGCCCGTGCGCACGCAGTGCGCCTACAAGCAGTTCTGCCTTGGAGGCGAAGTGCGCGTACATCGCGCCGTTGCTGAGACCCGCGGCCGCGGCGATGTCGGCCACACGCGTGCCGTCGTACCCGCGCTCGGCGAACATGTCAGCGGCCGCGCGCAGCAACCGCTCACGAGTCTCGGCAGCGGTGACGCCCGCGATGCGGCCCATGAGCAAAATTAAAAGAACGTTCATCTGATTCGTCAAGGGCAGACATGAATGCCAGCGAGAAAGCGCGATCGGCACAACGCAAAACGCCGCCCCGGCGCGGCGCGAGAAGACCTCGATGAGCGCCCGTGCGCTGCGGCAGTGTGATCCATCCAGTGAGTTGTCGCACATCACGGCGGGTACCGGCCAATAAGCAGGCCACAGGAAGCCGGTGCTGCTCGGCACACTGGCGGACGCCAGCCACCACCCTGACCGGTACGGCTGGACGTCTGCAGTACCCGCGGGTAGACGCCGGCGGCGGGACGAGTTCCTCCGCCACGGCGGGCGCACCTCGTGCGTCGCCGTTGCCCATGACCGGGACGAGATGACGACGCTCGTCCTCGACGCCGGGACGGAACTGCGCGCGGTTCTTGGCTCGCGTCACTGCGGCTAGGGTCTTCTCTTGGCTCGGCGCGATTACCGCGCGCCTGGTGGTCGTGTTCAACGCCGTCCCATCCGTTCCAGATAAATCTGACTGCCCGCGGCAGCGTGTGGGGGGTGCCACGCGACGTCGAGGGGTAGGTGGTGCGTGTCTCATGCGGCTGGGCGGCCGAGGAGCTGGTCATGCATGGTGAGGGTCGTCGCGGATGGCCCAGTGCTCGGCGATCTTGCCCTCGACCAGGCGGAAGCGTGCGCGTGCTCGACATCGAAGGTGCGCCCGGTGGGTTCGATGTCGGCGAAGCCGATGAAGTCAAACCCTGCCTGGAAGGTGCCAGTCCGCTATGCCGGCGACCGAGCGTTCGGGGCCAGCTGACCAACCGGGCTCGGGTCGCCGGCGAGGCGCCTGCCGATGAGTTCGCCGGGCCGGTCCCGGTCTTACGGTTAGAGCCATGTAGTGGCGGCTCGCGGAAGGGACGACTCACCATGCCTGACTCCGATCTGATGACTCATACCCTGGACGTGCCTGGCGCACGGCTGTACTACGAGCGGCGGGGCGACGGCCCGCTGCTGCTCATGATCGGCTCGCCGATGGACAGCACCGGCTTCGCCGGGCTCGCCAGCGCGCTGGCCGGCGACTACGCCGTCGTGACGTATGACCCGCGCGGCATCGGCAACAGCAGCCGCGAGGACACCACCCAAGATGTGACGCCCGGGCAGCAGGCCGACGACGTACACCGCCTGCTGTCGGCTCTGGGCGGCGAGCCGGCGCACGTCTTCGGCAGCAGCGGCGGAGCTGTCGTCGGGCTCGCGCTGGTCACCGCCCATCCCGCCCAGGTGCGTACGCTGGTCGCCCACGAGCCCCCGGTGATCGAGCTGCTGCCCGACAGCGCGCAGGTGCGCGCCCAGATCCAGGACATCTACGACACCTACCGGGCTGACGGGGCGGAGAAGGCGATGCAGAAGTTCATGGCCCAGGCCGGCCTGGGCGACGCGCCCGGGCAGGACGCAGACGCACCGCGCTGGGAACCTTCCCCGGAGCAGATGGCCCGGATGCGCGCCACCACCGGGGAGTTCCTCGCGCACCTGATCCGCCCGACCACCCGCTACCGGCCCGACATCGAGGCGCTGCGGGCGGCGCCGACGCGCATCGTGGTCGCCGGCGGGGCAACGTCGAAGGGGCAGCTGGCCAACCGTACGGCCGTGGCACTCGCCGGCCAGCTCGGTACGACCGTGGTCGACTTCCCCAGTGACCACGGCGGATTCGTGGCCCTCCCGGAGCAGTTCGGCCGCGTACTGGACCAGGTGCTCACCGAAACGACCTGAGCCGGCAGATACGCTGCCACTCAATCTGCCACTCACTTTGATCTTGAGCTGAGCAGCGGATGCGCGGCGATCACCATCGCGGCACGACCGGGCGTAAGTGATCGCTCAGAATTAGCCGGCATATCGCAGCGCTCCCCCCGACGACGGCCTGTCCTGGCAAACATGTCTGGCTGCGGCGAAGCGAGTTGCTGCGGCGCGCCGCAACGCCGCTTTCATCCATGATCATGTAGGCGCAAACGGTTGCGGCGTATCACAGAAAGTTAATTAACCTTACTGGGCGGATTTAGCAGTACAGGAGCCTGGACCTGCGAGGTAACGGAATGTTAACGTCAAAAACTCGGGGAGGGGGAACCGGCGAGCTGGTCTCATGCGCGCCAGCCGGGATGGCAGATAGGGCGACGGCAGCTCCACCGAAGTTCAACTCCGTGGAGGTCGGGACCATGCGCCGACACTGGTCCGGCAAGTAAGCGCCCACACCCAGCGAAGAACGGGGCGGCGTTGCTGGCGCCCGCGACAGCGGAGCCCTCCCGTGCGCGCGTCTGTGATCTCACGAAGCGCCACTTCATGATGCCCATATCCGCCCGCACGGGAGGTCAGCTAAAGCCTACCCGCATGCAGGGAAGCGGATACAAACTCCGAAGACCCTTAGGGGGAATTGAGCATGCGAAAAGGCATACTCTTCATCTTCGCGCTGCCGATGATGCTCGCGGGATTCGTCATGGCCGCCCCTGCGGCCCTCGCTGTCAGCCCGCACTTCATCAGCGCGAGCGGGACGCTGAACGCAGACGGGTCACTGACCGTCAAATTCAAGGAGGCAGGGCTCGGCACCAACCAGAACATCAACTACCTGCT
>WNGF01003820.1_pt1 | contig 20611 bp, 18 predicted proteins | sample 5400641 | NCBI WGS metagenome assembly WNGF01 (sample SAMN13153371, study PRJNA577476) | soil metagenome | isolation source: 80 cm soil or saprolite under grassland replicate 2 | place: USA:California | collected 2016-06-15
GTGGCCGCTCTCCGAAAAGCTATGACGGAAGAGTTGAAGAATCTTGAGGGTTTCCGAGTCGGTGAGATTCAGATAAAAATCTTTGTGTTGGGAAAAGGCGATACAGGGAATGTCCGTGGTCTACAAACACTCAGTGTAGAAACTTGAATCGAAGGGCCAGGGCTTCGGCGACCGGTGGCGGTCCGTCGGGCCCCACCTGTCCCGCAACCTCAAGCGGTATCCCCCTCCGGCCTTGTGACGTCACGATTTTCCCCATGAAAAAAGCCGGTAAGCGTTGATGCGCCGACCGGCTTTCGATCTTTTTAGGGGACCCTTTCGGCTCCCCGATTCCGCAGCGTCCTCAGCCATTGGATATACTACTGCGAGTTGGAGAGATTATATGCTAAGAAGGCCGGCCGAGGAATCCCCATCCCCGGCCGACCTTTCTTTTCGCGCAATTCCGCATCCACCGAATCGCCTCGGGAGATTGACTCTCCAATCCGACAGGCGTAGCATCGCCCCGTCTTTCAGCATTGTTTTTGTTCACTGGGCTTTCTCAGCGGCGCCCGGATGGCGGCAGACAGTCACAGCCGAATTTCAGTCTCCGCATATTTTCAATTGCCCAGATGATCTTCCCGGAAGGGGGAACAACACAAAACTGAATTGGAGATTATTTGAAACCCAGCGCAATCACTTAGCGGTTCATTCCCCTTACCGGAGCCATGACCACGTGAGGTCGAACATGATAGGCCGAGACCAATTCGAACTCATCGGACGGAAGCACGGCGGTTACGCGAGCTGGGCCATATGGGCCGAAGCGTCGGACAGACCGAAGTCCAACGTTGACGACTTGAGCATACTTGACGTAGCCACAAATCCAGCCCTACTAGAAATTCTCAGGAATGACGTCGTAATGGTCGGACTGAACATCTCACGAACCTTATCTGAACGCTTCCGAAACTTCCACGATCCAAGCCCCCAGGCGAATGATTTCAAGATTCGGTATGCCTTTACAAGTACCCCATACTATGGAGCGTATATGACAGATATCGTCAAGAATATCGCGATGACCAAGTCAACCGAGCTGATGAGTTACTTGAGGACGCGCCCCGATATCATTTGTAAGAGCGTCGATGCGCTTCGGGAAGAGTTACGCGATCTCCGAGCGCAAAAGCCGACGATACTCGCGTTCGGGTCGGCAGCGCACGCGCTTCTCGCAAAGAACCTTCACCCGACCGAGTATTCGGATCTCATTCGACTGACGCACTACAGCCACCAAATAGGAAAGGAGAGATACAGAGAGAAGGTGCTGGCTCAGATACGATCGCACGCTACGGAAAATGCCCTGCCGCTGCCTGCATAACCCTTCGTTCAAGCCGACCTGGTTAAACCAATGTTAGGAAGCAAAAATCGATGGCCACCTGATCTGTTTACTGTTAAAAGGAAAAAAATATGAACGTTGGAGTCGATGTAGCCCCTGTAAGGCAAAAGGAAGAAGCTGAAGCTTTACTTGCTGTGTATTCGGAAATATGTAAAAGCTATCATGCGATTGACGACTTTCGAACTAAATTGCTTGGACTTTTACCACTGACTTCTCTAGTTGGGCTTTTCCTGCTCGATAAAGAAAAGTCCGTAGTTTCAATTGGGGCCTCACCCGACTTACTTGGTTTTGCAGCCGTATTCGCCGCACTGCTAACATTGGCATTATTCGGATATGAGATCCGCAGTATCTGGAGATGTCATCATTTAATAACTGAAGGACTGCATATTGAGCGTCAACTCGGGATCAGACATGGTCAGTTTCATGTTTGCGCTGGAGAGCAATGCCCCGATGAAAGCCACCCATCAATAAATATCGATAAATTATTTAACGCAAAAGCAGTCGCATGTGTAATCTACTCAGTCGTATTTTCCGCCTGGCTATTTTTAGCATTAAAGATAGGGATGAGGATCAGTTTTTTCCGTTGCTCTATATCGGCGGTGATAGTTGGTCTCGCAATAGCATATGGTGCTTACAGGATAACGAAAGCCACATATCCAGCGTAAAATCAAAATTATGCCCAGTGAATACATGCCGCCTAACGCTTGTTGCGCTGGAGCCGCCGATTTACGGCGGAGATCCTGATTGGTTGCGGCAATCAGGCGTATATCTATATCGATCGACTCTGTTCCTCCGACTCGCTTGAGGTAACGTTCCTGCAGGACGCGTAAAAGCATCGCCTGGCTCCGCGAAGGCAGATCATCGATCTCATCGAGAAACAATGTTCCTCCGTTTGCCTGCTCAAGGCAGCCGATCTTGCGAGAGCGAGTTCCCATAAACGCCCCTTTCTCGTGCCCGAAAAAGAAGAAGAGTCTGACTGCGAACATTACGTCCGCTCAGTCCTCTCATCCCGGCGGGCGGTAAACGTGAGCTTTCGGCGAGTGTCTGGATTTTTAAGCTGGATCCCGGAACTAAAGTCAGTCGCTGATAGTCTAATGCAGGATAGAGAAGTCGTAGAGGCGACACTGAAAACAGCGCGATGAGAAGTGGATGATTGAATGCAGATGCGGCGAGTTCTATGTTGAAGTTTGCGCAGTCGAAAAAGACTCTCTTTATCGTTGGCACAGCGGGTATTCTATTGGTCATCGCGCTTTGGCGCTGCTCGGAGCCGGATCGGAGATTGAGGGCAGAGGCTGAAAAAAATCCCTTATCCTGCGCCCTTTATGCCGCCAAGAAGAGCGGTCATTACAACAGTGGAATAGTCTGCAAAGTCGCCGTCGCTTTTGCTGAGGTTGGCGATTTTCGTCGTGCGCAACTAATCATCAACGAGGTCAAGGAGACAGACTATTTCATATTCCATCCTCCAGGGTGGCGTTTTCATTTCTCCGAACAATTAGACTTCAATCTGGGAAATAAAGCGAAAGCCCTGGTTGCGGTGGCAGGGCTTTATGCGAGGACTGGGCACAAGGATAAGGCGTTAGAGATGCTTTCACAGGCTTTTCAGATCGTGGAGAAAATTGAAAACATCTACAGCGCAAGAGAGGCGCTGATAGAAATCTTTTCCAAATATGTCGAGCTTGGCGCCGACAGTCAGGCGCTCAAAGTCATCGATTCCGTCAAACCGGAACACTTTTCTGACGGGCCCGAGGCGCTCGCTCCGTTCAGAGCTGGATTCCTCCTGAAACTGGCCGGTAAATACCTGGAGGTCGGCAGAAGTGATCAGGCATTTGAAACACTTGAGCGAGCGGAGCAAACAATCGAAGCCATCAAAGATACATCACTAAAAAGCACTGCCCTGGCTGAAATGGGAATAGCTTACGCAAAGGCAGGGCAAGGTCACAAAGCTGAAGAACTGCTATCTGAAGCGCTTGAAATGATCACTGCGGCGAGGAGTCAATCAGAACCGAATAAGTCGATGGCCCTGACTACTGTCGCAGAGGAATTCGCAAAGAGCGGCTTCTGCCAACGGGCCAATGAAATATCCAATATCATAGCGATCGAACATAATAGATCCGATGCGCTGAAACGCGTAGACGCCATCTGTTCTAAAGGCAGTGATATTGAGACACTTACATACTCTCCGCCAGAACCAGAAATAGAAGCAGCTCTCAAGCTCATCGAGACAGGAGAACGTGAGAAAGGATTGCAAGCCATTCAAAATTTTGGGCGGCAATCTGTGAGCGGCCATACATTATTTCCGACTTGTCATACATTAGGCGATACCGCTATCAAACTGGCTCAGGATAGAAAGTATGATCTTGCGATTGAGGTCGCTCGCGCAATTGTCACTGACGGCCAGATCTTTGATGATGGGGGAACTGTTCCAAGCGGGGAATATCGAGCTGAGACTGTCGCCGAGATTGCGATCCTCCATGCGAGGACCGGGCCAAGAGAAGAGGGCGAAAGGCGAAAGTTTTTACGCCAGTTGCTTACCCTCATCAATTAGAACGTGTCCCTTCGGCGAGCCGAAGGGACACCATTGGCTAGACGATATCGCATAGCGTAAGGCCGCTCAGTGGTATTGAAACGATTGACTTTAGAGTTCGCCAACAGTATCAATGCGGCATAGGTAAGAACCAGATGCGCCAAGCCGCACTGCCGCAAGGACACCTACCTTCACTTCCAATCCCTTGTTCAGCGGCTAGCGTCCGCAACCTGAGCTTCAATCGATCTGTAACAAAAGAGCTTCAATAAGCCATTGGGCCGGAGTTCAGCTTATTCCGCGCGCAGCGCCTGGATCGGATCCACGCGCGTGACCCGACGTGCGGGCAGATAACTGGCCGCCGCCGCCGCCGCGAGAATGCCAAGCGTTGCGGCCAGATAAGTCAGTGGATCGAAGGGGCTGACCTCGAAAAGCAGCGCCGCCATGAGCCTCGAGAGTCCGATGGCCGCGGCCAGGCCGGCCGCCGCGCCGATCCCGCTCCAGAGGAGGCCGCGAAGAACGAACATTCTTTTCAGCGAGCCCTGCTGGGCGCCGAGCGCCAGACGGATTCCGATTTCCCGCGTTTTTTGCGCGACGGTATAGGAGATTACGGCGTAGATCCCGACGACCGCCAGGAGCAGCGCCATGCCGCCGCTGATTGCGAGCAGGCTGAGCGTGAAGCTTGTCCGCGCCATGGACCGGTCATAGATCTCCTTCATGGTCCGAAGCTCAGTGATCGGAAGGCTTCTGTTGACGGACCAGACGGCTTGTCGAACTTCGGCCGTGAGGCTTTCCGATCCGGCGCGGGAACTGCGAACGAGGATGGGCATCGAATTCGAATTGCGGACCCGCGAGCCGACGGGCAAGTAGACGCTGCTCGGCGCTTTCTGCTCGGCGCCGTCATAGCGTATGTCGCCGGCGACGCCGATGATCTCGCTCCATTCCTCGGTCGGGAATGAACGGATTCGCCTGCCGATTGCGGCCTGGGCCGAGCCCCAATATTCGACGGCGAAATTTTCGGAGATGATGACCACGCGCCGATTTTCACTGCACTCGGTCCAGGTGAACTCGCGTCCGGCGCGCATCGGCGTTCCGAGCGCATGAAAAGCGCCCGGCGCCGCATTGAAAAAACGACGCAGCGGCGGAATCTGAGTTTCCGCGATCGGATGATCGGCGGAGAAAATGGGATCCATCGACGTAAATCCGGTCATGGGCAGACCGTTCAGCATGCTGACTTCCGTGACGCCGGGCAGGCTCGCTAGCCGATCCGTCAGGTCGCGCTGCATCTGCAAAAGCTCCTTATCTCCGGACGCGGCGCTTCGCGGAATCGAAACGCGCAGCGTCAGCAGATCTTCCGTATTTGCGAAGCCCGGATGCACATTGCGCATCGCCAGAAAGGTGCGGATCATCAGACCGGAGCCGATCAATAAAACGAGCGCCAGGCCTACCTGGAGCATGGCCAGGGAATGTCGGGCGAGATTGCGCTCACGGCCGGCGCTTGCGCTGCGCCCGCCGCCGCGCAGCGCCTCGGCGAGCCGCTGGCCGCTTTGTTTGAAGACGGGAATCACGCCGAGCGCCAGTCCCGCCGCGATCGAGATTCCGAAGGTGAAAAGCAAAGCGGTCGAATCGACCGAAATCTGTTCGAAGCGCGGCAGCCGCGCCGGGCTCAGCCTGAGGACGATTTTCACGACGGCGACCGCGAATCCGGCGCCGAGAGCGCCGCCGATCAGCGCCAAGGCGAGGCTCTCGGCGAGCATTTCGCGGGCGATCCGTCCGCGGCCGGCGCCGAGCGCCGCGCGAATCGCGAATTCATGCGAGCGGCCTTCGGCTCGAACCAGAAGCAGATTCGCGACGTTGGCGCAGGCGATCAGCAACACGGCGCCGATCGTCGCCATCACGACCCAGAGGCTTTTGCCGATATCGCCGATCAGATCGTCCCGCAGCAGCCGGATATTGGGGCCGAGGCGCGCATCCTCGAACATCTGTTTGCTGAGTTCAGCGGGCGCGGGGATGCTGTTGAACTCGACGTCGATCATCCGCCTGAGATCGGCGTTCGCCTGATCGATCGAAACCTCGGGACGCAGCCGGGCGACCGCGTTGAAATTATAGCCTCCAAGCCGAACGCCGGCGCGGTTGAATCGCAATGGCAGGACCAGATCGTGGCCCACGTCCATAAACCAGAAATCCTTTGGCAGCACGCCGATGATCTCGCGGGCGGATCCGTCGATCATGATCCGGCGCCCGACGGCTTTCGGATCGCCGCCGAATCGGCGCTGCCAGTATCCATAGCCGAGCATGACGACTTCGGGGCTTTTGTCGTCATTGTCTTTCTCGATGAAATCGCGGCCTAGAATCGGCTGCGCGCCGAGAATCGGAAGCAGGCGGAAGGTCGTGACGAGCGCTTCGACGCGCTCCGGGTCCGCGAATTCCGTGACCGAAGCGGACATGTCGCTTGCAAGCGCGACGTCCTCGAAGGTCGTCGAATGCTCCCGATAGGTCACATAATCGCCGAACGAAGCGTTCAGATTCGTGATCTTGACCCCGGGAGCGGTTTGCCAGACGCCGATCAGCCGCTCCGGTTCGTAAAAGGGAAGCGGCCGGAGCAGGACGCTGTTGATGACGCTGAAAATAGCCGTGTTCGCGCCGATTCCCAGCCCCAGCGTGATAAGCGCGGCCAGCGTAAATCCAGGCGTTCGCGCGAGACGGCGAAGCGCATGCTTCAAGTCACGGATCGAATCCATCGTTGGGCCATTCCTCCCGCTCATTCCTCGGCCGGCCCCATCAAGCGCCCGCTCGAGGATGCAAAGAATCCTGCTGTTTTGGCTCTTTGGGAATTCGCGTGGAAGTTCGCGACACAATGTATGTATAGCGAAATCGGACACAAGATCGAGGGATCTTCCAAGCGAATTTCCAAAGAGGCGCTGTTTTCAAGATTTTATCTGCGACAAAATTGCTTTCGATAGACTTATACGCTCAGACGCCGGCCGACGAACGCAAAAAATCGAATCCGCGCCAGAAGCTGCGTGAAAATCACTGGGAGGATCGATCCCTTTCGGTGGATTGGCACGGTTTCGGGATCGCGAATGTTTGTAAGGCTGCGGCAAATTGGTTTGAGTTTTCATACGACCCGCGCCGGGATTCAAGCCGATGCGCCGCGCCTCTTCGGTGAGCAGGTTTGACGCATTACAGGATTGCGCTGGACATCAACATGGGTTACGGCAGTGGGGAATTTGAAATTCCCCACTGCCGTAACCCATGTTGATGTCCAGCGCACTGTATCCCACTTCCCCTGCGCTTCGACATAAGCGGGAGGTAAGATGTGTTGTAGAAGCGAAAGGGGAACGTGAAGGGGAAAACGAACATGGCAAACGCGCGTATAGAATTACCACAAGGGACATTGGACCTATTAATCCTCAAGACCATAGCCCTCGAACCTCAACACGGATGGGCGATTTCCGAACGTGTTCAGCAGATGTCGAGCGACGCGCTTCAGGTTAAGCAGGGGTCCTTGTATCCGGCCCTTCACCGGCTGGAACGCCGCGGATGGATAAAAGCCCGTTGGAGCGTTACGGGGAACAATCGGCAGGCCAAATACTATGAGCTGACCCGCCGCGGGCGAAAACAATTGGAGGCTCAGACGGACTCGTGGCGCAGATTGACTGCGGCCGTCGGTCAGATTCTGGACACGGCTTAGGCCGGAGGAGGACATGATGATCAGTGATCTGCTATTTCGTCTTCGCGCCATTTTCCGGCGGCGCTCAGTCGAGAAGGAACTCGACGACGAGCTGCGATTCCACTTCGAACACGAAGTCGAAAAACTGATGCGATCCGGCCTCAGCCGCGAGGAGGCGTCGAGGCGGGCGCGGCTGGCTTTGGGCGGACTGGATCAAGTAAAAGAGGAATGCCGGGATGCGCGCGGCGTCTCGGTATTGGAGGCCGCCATGCAGGACCTTCGCTATGGAATGCGCGGTCTGCGCCGGAATCCCGGGCTGGCCATTCTGGCCACGTTGACGCTGTCATTGCGGATGACGATGCTTCAAGGAATGCGTCCCGCGTTGTTGGGAATCGGGCTGGGCGCGGCGGGGGCGTGGTGGCTGTCACGCTATCTCGCGACGTTGCTGTTCGACATCAAGCCGGTCGACTTTCTCACGTACGCGGCGATGGCGGCGCTGCTGCTAGCGACAGCGCTGGCGGCCTGCTACTTGCCTGGCCGCCGCGTAATGCGCATTGATCCGGCCGTGGCGCTGCGTATTGAATAGATGGCGTGCTCATATGCGGCGCGGGTGTGCAGTCGTGGCGGACCATGCGGAGCGCTTCAATCAAACATATGAAACTGCTGGAACTGCGAGATCAAGCCATGACTTTATGTTCTGATCCTGTGACACGTCACTTAGTGCGACTTATCACAGCGATCTTTGTTTGCATTGCTGTGATCGTGGCTAATAATTGTAAAACCCAAAAAGGTATTGAAGGAAGCGCTGTTATGAGAAAGGAGTTCTCACAATCCGACTTTCAGAAATTGCGCTGGCTTGAGGGCACTTGGCGCGGCTCTGATGGAGGGAAAGGCGCTTTTTATGAAGGTTACCGCTTCATTGATGATACGATCATTGGCGAGGTTTCGGTTCTCGGCTCACCTCAGGGCTGAAGAGGCAAGCGCCCCCTTCCAAATCACGGCCGCGTCATAGCCATGGATCGTCCGGACGACGTCGGGGTTCCAGCCCTCGAGGCCACGCAGTGCCAGTGGTCGCAGGACGCGAAAGTCAATCACTTCATGACCCGTGGCATTGGCGTTTGGCAGCACGCGCGTGAGGCGTTGGTCGCCGGCTCGGAGTTCGTCAAACTCTTCGCTCGAGACGGGGACGTAGCTCATCCTTGGCCCAAACACAGCCTGACGAGAACCTGGACCAGGGATGACGAGGATGTGATCATTTATGACGACAAATGCTATATTGAGGTGATTGGCCACACTCACTCGTAGTGGAGCGCCACAAGCGGATCTACTCTGGTCGCCCGTCGAGCCGGAATCCAGCACGCCAGGAGCGCCACAAGCGTGAGCAAGAGCGCTACACCCGCGAACGTCAGCGGGTCGGTCGCGTTTACGCCGAACAACAGGGTATTCACGAAACGCGTCAGCGCCAACGCTCCGCCCAATCCAAGGAGCACGCCGGCCAGCGCCAGCTTGATTCCCTGTCCGATGACCAGCTTCAGCACGTCTTTCGATTGCGCGCCCAAGGCCATGCGAACGCCGAGTTCGTGAGTGCGCTGCGCGGTGGTGTAAGCGATCACGCCGTAAATCCCGATCGCCGCCAGCAGCAACGCGACGGCGGCGAAGAGCCCCAGCAACGTCGTTCGGTAACGCGGCGCGGAGACCGATTCGGACAGCGCCTGCTCCATCGTCCTGACGGCGGCGATTGGCTGGTCGGGATCAATCGCCATCACTTCTCTGCGCGCCGCCGTGGTCAGGCTCATCGGGTCTCCCGCCGCGAGGATTGTCAAATTCGTTCCGCCCGTGCTGAGCATCGGCAGGTACATCGTGGCGGCCGGCGCGGCTTCCAACGCCCGATGGCGAATGTCTCCCACGACGCCGATGATCTCGAACGGCGTTGGTCCGGTTATACCGAGCAGCAACCGTTTACCCAGCGGATCTTCGTTGGGAAAGACGGCGCTCGCCAGCGTCTCGCTGACCAGGACCACTGTGGCGTTTTGCCTGACTTCCTGCGCGGTAAAGCCTCGCCCGCGCCGCAGTGGAATTCTCATCGAGCGCAGGTAATCCTGATTGACGCGGCGAAAATCGGCGCCGAACCGCTGGTTCGGCTCGACAGGCGGTCGCCCTTCTACGCTGAAGGGCGTATCGTTGAGTTGGCCGCTCAGAGGCAGTTCGGTAATCATCCCCACGGCTTCGACGCCGGGCAGCGCGGCCAGACTTTCCTGTAATCGCCCCCAAAATGAACCGGCCTTTTCCGGGGAGTTGTATTTATCACGCGGCAGATTGATCCTCATCGTCAACACATTCGCGGCGTCAAAACCCGGATTGACGTTCTGCAACCGGATGTAGCTGCGGATCAACAAGCCCGCGCCGATGAGCAACACGACGGCGACGGCGGTTTCGAAAACGATGAGCAGACTGCGCGTGCGATTGCGCGGCGCGCTCTGGCTCGCGCCCTTACGGCGAGAAAAACGCCGAGCGCGCCTCCCGCGAACGCCAGCAGCAGGCTCTCCGTCAACATCTGCCGCGCAATTCGCAAACGTCCCGCGCCCAGCGCCATTCGCACGGCGACCTCCTTCTGCCGGGCCGCCGCGCGTACGAGCGACAGGTTGGCCACGTTCGCGCACGCGATCAACAACACGAAACCGACCGCGCCGAACAAGACCTGTAGCGTAGGTCTGATATTTCCGACGAGCTGGTCGCGCAGCGAAACCATGCGCAGATTCCAGCCGGTGTTCGATTCCGGATACTGCGCTTCCAGCCGGCGGGCGATGGCGTCCATATCGGCTTGCGCCTGCGCGAGGGTGACTCCCGGCTTGAGCCGGCCGATCGGGCGAAGGAAATGCGCCATTCGTTGTCGCATCCCATCCGCCGTCTCAAAGTTCATCGGCGTCCAGAGTCTGGCGCCCTGTGGGAAGTCGAACTCGGGCGGCATCACGCCGATCACCTCAAACTTCCTTCCATCGAGCGTCAGTGATTTGCCGATAATCGAAGGATCGCCTCCGAAGCGCTGGCGCCACAGCCCCTGACTGAGCACAACGACTTGATCCTGCCCCGTCTTTTCGTTTTCGAGCCGAAACGCGCGCCCCATCGCCGCGCCCACCCCCATCGCTTGAAAGAAATTGCCGCTCGCCACTGCGCCCTCCAGCCGTTCCGGATCGCCGCTGCCGGTCAGGTTGAAAGGCGCGAGTCGGGAATAAGTCGTGGCGAATTGCTCGAAGGTCGTGTTTTGCGCGCGATAATCCAGATAATCGAGCGGCGACACGCTGGCGCGATTGCCGCCGTTACGAATATTCCCCCACACCCAGACCATGCGGTCAGGTTCCGCAAAGGGCAGCGGCTGGATCAGCACTGCGTTGACGACGCTGAAGATCGCCACGTTCGCGCCGATGCCCAACGCCAGCGTGAAAACAGCGATCACCGTGAATCCGGGGTTCTTCAATAACATTCGCGCGCCGTGGCGCAAGTCTTGCCATAGGGTCTGCATCATCACCTCCAGGTTGAATTCAGAGTCATTTGTTTTGACCGGCGGCCACGGCTTTTGCGAGCAAATCATCCAAAGCCGTTCTGTCCAGCAAGCGGCCGTTGACGACCACCGCGTTGATTTTTTGCATGTGGCGGATGTCCAAAAGCGGATTGGCGTCGAGGAGAACGAGGTCGGCGATTTTGCCACGTTCAATTGTGCCGAGCGAGTCCAACAGGCCAAGAAACCTGGCCGGGTTGCGCGTCGCGGCTTGCAACGCTTCCATCGGGGTCAACCCGCCCTTGACCAGCAGGACAAGCTCATCCTGCAGGCTGAAGCCGGGGATGAGCAAGTCTGCGCTCATATCCGAACCGGCAAGAATCTCGACGCCCGCGCGGCGCATCCGGCCGACCAGTTCGCAGTCCTTTTCATAATCTCGTTTGAATTTGGCCCAGAGGTCCGGGGTGACGCTGGCGAATCGAGTATCGTTCATCGGATTAAGCAATCAGCGAACTGCGGGCGGCGCGTACTTGAGGCGCGGGTCGGTCCCGAAAGATGCTGAATCATCGCGGTTGGCAGTAGCTCGCAACCCTACCAGGGTCGGACGGCGCCAAGTCTGATTTTTTATGAAAGTCGCAAAAAGCGCCGATGCTTTCCGCTCGTTATAAAAATCAGGTTCGTCAAGCAGCCAGTTGATCTTGCCCTCTTCCGTAAGCAGTAATTTGTAGTAGCGCGTGCGATTTTGATGCGCGCCTTTGAAAAGATGGATCAGATTCTTTCCTTTTCTTTCTCTGCGCCGAAGTTCCAGTGATACGATGTGTGTGATGAATCAGCATTCCCAAGTGGAAGAGAGTCTCGACCTGAATCTGAGGCGCCCGCTTGCCGAAATAATAAGGCTCGATCCGGGCCAGAAGGAGTAGACTGAATCTCCCCAGGATTTTTTCAAAGACGCGCAGTAGATGCGGCGTAAAGCTACTCCTGACACGATCAACGACCGGCGGCAGATTCCGCCAGTCGCGTCTCGCTTCCGGGTCCGCATAGGTCACGAAGTGGCTCCAGAAAAGGCGAACGTCTTCCTCGGTGACGCCGTCCGACGCGTCCGTCACGATTGAGTCTGGAGAGACGCCGGCCCGCGCCAGATCCATCATGGCTTTCATTTTGGGAGAGCGTCGCCTCCAAATCAGTTCATCTAAATGAAAGAGTTCCGGGTCAGGAAGCCATTCCTCCCATACCTTACTGTCGAGACGCATTGGCGCCAGATGAGGGCCGGCGTATTGTCGTCGCCACCAGGCTCCCGTTCGCGCGCGATCCTCGGGTGTGGTGGGCCAGAAGGCGTATAGATTGATGCGCACGGCCACGGGCGGTCTGTCCGGGAAGGGATTGTGGCGAAATAGCCTGACCACGGGTGAGTCGCCCTCAAGCAATCGCTGAGCCAATCGCTCCATACCAGACGAACGAGAAAAATTGTATGGATTGCCGACCCCGAATGTGGTCCCCAGGAAGTTGGACGTATCCGAGCCGAACGCCTCATAAAAGATGCCATGATCGAGCCGGGGGTGATATGGCGCGATAATGCCTGGAGGCGAGGAGGGGCTGCTCGGCGCATAGCGGTAGTGATATTCCTTCCACACCTTTCCATCTTGTGTCCCTTCAAAAATGGGTACCCATTTCACGGACGGCCCGCTGGCGGGAGGGAAAACTCCGTACGGATGTATGATGCGGAACGGCGTGAGAGCGCGGTAGAAGCCGAGAATCCCACGGATCCAGCGGGACTGAATTTTCAAGAACGAAGGCCAGTAGACCCAGCCTTGCGCGCACCAGCTGTTGAAGGGAAAGTGGACTAGCCCGCCGATCAGAAGAATCAGCGCGACCGCATGAGTGACGAGATTGCCCCACGGATAAAAGAGCCCCGACAGCGACTGATCAAAGATGGAGGCATGTGAATCCAACAGGGTCACGCACAAGGCGATGACCAGTAGATTGAAATGCCCCCAATTCCCTGTCAGCTGGATGACGACCATCAGCGAGACGATTGCCATGGCGGCGACAATGCGCGCGTCGCCGCCGACAAAGATCAGAAACGGCGCTGGGATCTCGATCAGGAATAAGAACACGAGGCCGAGTTTGTGAAACCAGTCGGGGAGGCGGTGGGCGTACCAGCTCAAGCGGTTCGGGAGCGGCATGCTGATCAGGAAAGGCTTCAGATCTTTTCCAGCTGCGGTTTGATTGGAGAGATGCCCCGAGTACCCGCGATCGCCGGCGCCTGGCGCAACAGCGAAGCGATGGCGATGAAGTAAACCACGCCCAGGAGCCTCGGGAACAAACCCCAGATCAGGAGAGGGGACAAATTGTCTAAGGCTGTAATGATTTGCATACGCTTCGAAGGGATGGGTCGCGCCTCTTTGGCGCTCCCGAGTGATATCGATGGCGGATTTATCTCACCGCGAAAATCGTGAAGTTATTGATCAGTTTGAGCGTCTCCCACTCGCACTCATCCACGACCGTCCGGTACCCATGATGCTCAAAGATGGACCTCATCGCCTCGACACGCCCGTCTATGTCGTGGACCTCGACAACGAACTGCCGAATCTTCGGCCAATCCTCCGGCTCGATCCCGCGGATCACATCGAGTTCACTCCCTTCGACGTCGATCTTCATCAGATCGATGGCGTTGACTTGTTGCTCTCGAATCATCTCAGATACGGTTCTCAGCCGGCATTCAGGGCGTTGCAGAAAGACTTTTTTCCTGGCGATCGAGCCCAGGAGCAGGACGATCATGAACGCCGCGACCACCCAGCCTAGAACCGGTGTGGACAAGGCTTTCAGCAAAAGGTAAGCCTGTCGATCCGAGAGCTTGGAAATGCTCTGCAGATCCAGTGCGCCGGCTTTCGCCCAATCGCGCATTCCAGTGTTTGGGCGCACGCAGCCGTTCACTTCTTTCGGATACATCGTCGCGGCGGGGCTAAGGAACCTGTCGTACTCAAACCGGGCCGTCCCGCGCTGACTCGACAGGCCGTAGTTAAAGAGCTTCGCCTGCGATCCGCTTAGATGGGCGCCCACATTCCTCTTCAGAAGCGAAAACGTTTGCTGGATTGGCTCAAATGCAAACAGTTTCAACCCGCGGCGCGATTGGGCGAGGAAAATTGAAAAGAGCCCGACGTTCGCCCCGACGTCGAAGACGCAGTCGCCATCCGACACTTCGACACCGTGCCGCAAGTAAGACTTCTGGATGAAGATCTCGTGATAGAGGGTGGCGGCGCCGATCTCACTTTGCGCGGTGATACTGAAATCGCTCGCGTTGTAAGCGCCGTAGAGATGGTTGACCGTGTTCCTGATCTGCAGTTCGGGGAAGCCCGCCTCACGCATCAGCCAGATCCAGCCGTTCCCGCCCATGACGCGCCGCTCTTCGAGAATGGAGCGGACGAGCGCGCCGATGCGCTTCATCTGCGACTTCAATTCCATGAGCCCGGCGACGAATTTCGGCAGCATACGCAACTGCCCAAGAGAGAAACCGAACTCGTCCAGGCGGTTAATTGAGCGCATCGTGTGAAACTTGTATCGGATCAGCTCCTCGCCCAGTTGGCGGGCCAGGCGCGACTGCGGGTCGAGTCCGAGTCCCGCGCGCAGCGCGACGTCGGCGCCGAGTTTCGTGATCTCCGTGAACAGGTCCTGGATGCGCTCTCCCTCCCGCCATCCCGAGGCGTAGTCGAGGGCCGTCTGGTGAATCGTTTGCGAGAGGCTGTCAACGTGCGCGCCGTGAAAAGCGGGCATTAGCGCTTTGGCTTGCGCTAGCCATTCCTCGCCGTCCATAAAAAGCGGCCCCGGCGCTCCCGGAATGAGGCGAGCCATCGCTTTGTAAGAGCGGGCGCGCCGCTCGGTGTGGGCCTTGCGCGTGAGCAGGATTTCGACCAGTTGCGGATCGCAGGTCACGACCGTTCCTTGATAGCGGAAAGTCCGCCCGTGCCTGAACGCCAGCTCGACCCAGGCCTTCTCACGCTTCTCCTCGAGCAACCGCTTTGCTTCGCCTACCTTCGGCCTTCCCGGGCGTATGCCTGAGGGCGTCGGAGTGAGCAGATTTTGCAAACTGCGGGTAATGGTCATCATTGGGCGCCTCCTCTCAGTGGCGTTCGGGCCAGCGGCGTTCGACCCAGTAGCATTCGAAACGCGCGCAGCAACCAGCAGATCCTGTTGAAGCATGCGCCTCTCGCGCTCTCCCGTTTTCAGGCAGGGGTCAAAGAGGCCGAACTTCGCCAACGCCGCTTCCGTAGCGTCGTCCACTTTCTCTCGAACCCATCGGCTTCCGGCCAGAGGCCCAGAATCGAGATAACATTCCGCCATCAACCACAAGCCGCGATGCGAGCGGAACAGGAAATCGATCGTGGGGATGGCGTCATTCACGATCCCGCGCCGCCGCGTCCGTTTGACGTAGTAGTAGTACCATTCTTCGCCGCGTTTCAGCGGCTCGTAGATGGGGAGTCCCTCCCATTCGATCTGATTCCGGCTGGCGAAATTACTGACGATCACCGTGTAATGATCGGGGCCGAATACCACGCCTTCGACAAACTCGCAGTTCCCCTTGCGTTCCGCGAGCAGGCGGCAGTATTCCTCCAGATCGGAGACGTGGTAGTAGCGTGAGACCACGTATTCATCGGCGCGACGCAGCCTGATTTTCACGGCCGTGATCACCCCGATCGTGCTGAACGTTCCCCGCGCAGCGTAATAGAGATCGGCATGTTCGTTGGATGGCGTGGCGTAAACCACTTCGCCCGTGGCGGTGATAATTTCGATTTCGCTGACGGACGAGGAAAAAACGCCGTATTATCGAGGTTATGCAGTATCCCGCCGTGACGGGCAGCAACCACGCGCGTCAAACGGGATGCGGCTCGCTACGAGCGGGGCAGAGGGGAAAGGCTTATGTGGCTGACGCCAGCGACATCTGGGATATCGTCATGGTTTGGTATCCGTGATCGGGCGGCCAGAATTCAAATACAGTGATTTGTCGGGCCTGACGGCGCTGCAACCGCCAATCATCAAACGTGTGTTACCAAGCCTCGTCCCCAAAGTAGACGCTGACGGCAATGAAACCAGTGGCATCGCTTCACCGCTGCATCAAGCTCCACTCGGCACGTATCTGGGCTGGAACGTTACGCGCGCAGGCTTTTACAAAGGTAGCCGCTGCGGTTTTGCAGGGAGCTTCGTGAGCTTTCGGCGGGCTGTCTTGACCTGATTATGATAAAAATCCAGACAGGCTGCCGAATGCTCACGAATCATCGAGATTGCGGGAGAGCCAATTTCAAATAAGTGCGCGACCACAATCTGTGGCGGGTTTCACTCGTCCTTGCCCGCCAGCCGCCAAGCCGTCCCGTTGAACGCCTCACTTTGACACAATGCTTTTACTCTCGTTCGGCTGACCTTTGGGCATATATTGGGTAATGCCCCTACGCGGCGCGCACAAATCCGTAGCCTAATTTTGTAGACACCCTCACGGGCTATACATTGACATTCTAGGTCTCCCTGCCTACCCTACACCCAGAATTTCTAAGTGTGACCAATAAGCAACGCAGATTTGGAGGTGAAGTTTGACCCAACCGAAGGCGGATCTCTTGCAGGGGACGCTCGTCATGCTCTTCCTCAAAGCCCTCAGCTTAGGGCCGCTCCACGGCTACGGCGTCATTCAACGCATCCGGCAGTTGTCTAGCGAGATGCTGAACGTCGAGCAGGGGTCGCTTTACCCGGCGCTCTATCGGATCGAGCAGCGTGGCTCCCGTCAGTTCCAAGTGGGGGGTGAACGAGACCGGCCGCCGGGCGAAGTTCTACACCTTGACCAGAGCGGGGCGCAAACAATTGACGGTCGAAGAGGAAAGCTGGTATCTGCTCGCACTGGCGATCGCGAAGGTGCGAGAGGCGACATAAGGAGGCGCCGTTATGAAGCGATTCGGCATTCTGACAGATCGGCTGCGCGCCCTCTTCCGGCGCGACGCGGTGATCGAAGATATTGATGAAGAGCTGCGTCTCCATGTCGAGATGGAGACGCAGACCAACATCGAGCGGGGGATGAGCCCAGAGGAAGCGCGGGCCGCGGCGCTCAAAAGCTTCGGGAATCCGGGCCGGATGAAAGATCTGGTCTATGAGGTTCGTGGAGGGAGGATTATGGACAGGTTCCGGCAGGACCTTCGATATAGCCTGCGCAGGCTCCTCAAAAACCCGACTTTCACCTGCGCCGCCGTGATCGTCATCGCTCTCGGGATCGGGCCCAACACGGCCATGTTCAGCATCCTCTATGGCGTTTTCCGGGGCCCGACCGGCAATACCAACGAGAGCCGGTTGGTGGCGATTTGGTCCAGACCTCTGGACAACAGCGTGGAGTGGCGCGGGACTGCCGATGGAATGGACCGCACGCGTATTCATACTTCGCCGCGGGACTATCAGGAGTGGAAGCGGCGAAGCAGGAGCTTTGAATCATTCATGGCTGTTATTCAGAAAATGGTGACCTTGAATGACGATGCAGGTGAGCCGGAGCTCATTCAGATCCAGTACTATACCCCTGGTTGGTTCACCATGCTGGGCTATAAAATAATCCTGGGCCGCGATTTCCTGCCGGAAGACGGTATCAAAGGCAACCATCGAGTGGTGATCATAACCAATCGTTTCTGGCGATCGCGTTTTGGCGCCGATCCGAACATCATCGGGAAGCACATCAGGTTGGATGGAGAAAGCTATACGGTGGTCGGAGTTACAGCGCCCGGATATCAAGATCTGCGTCAGGAACCGCTCTTTCCCGTCCTGGTCGTCGATTCAGACGAGTTCCGTACGGATGATCGCGTTCTGGGTGTTGGCGGGCTCCTGAAACCCGGCGTCTCGATTGAGCAGGCCCGATCCGAGATGGAGGGGATCAGCGCCGCTCTCGCCCGCGAATATCCACAGTCCAACGCGGGGTGGACCGTGAACCTCAGACAATCCAGGAATAGCTGGCTCCCAAAGAGAACATCTCAAAACTTATGGCTGCTGATGGGCGCCGTAACGCTGGTACTGCTGATCGCATGCGCCAACGTCGCCAACCTTATTCTGGCTCGCGGATCCGCCCATCAGAAGGAGATCGCAGTCCGGGCGGCGCTCGGGGCCAGTCGATGGATCCTTTTTGGACAACTGCTGACGGAGAGCCTGGTTTTATGTCTGGCTGGTGGAGCCCTCGGCGTGGCTCTGAGCTGGGGCATCTTGAAAGCCTTCCTGGCGCTCGTGCCGCCATCCCTGGGGGTGCCGGCCGACCAGGTCGCGCTCAGTCTTCCGGTCTTGATTGGCGCTGTATTGACAACCCTGATCTCGGGACTGATCTTCGGTTGCGCGCCTGCGTGGCGGGCAACCAGGGTCAACCTCGTCGACGACTTGAAGGAAGGCGGAGGGGCGGGCCACGGCCGCGCAAGGCGCCGGCTGGCCAGGACGCTGGTAGTCGCCGAATTCGCGCTGGCGTTCACGTTGCTGGCCGCGGCCGGTATGGCGCTCCATAATTTGTGGAAAAACACGCACATGGATCTAGGCGTGCGAACGGATAATATCCTGACTTTCGTGACGCCGGCTCGTCCCGACCGTTTCAAATCTCCAGAAGAAAATCTTATGTTCTATCAGGAAATGTTCGAGAAGATACGGGCATTGCCCGGCGTTCGCCAGGTGGCAATCTCGAACCCACCACCTGTTCCCGTGCCCACGATCGAAACCTGGGACATAAAGTTTTCAATCCCGGGACGCCCTTCGACCAATCCTTCCCGGCCGCTATATGAGGCCCGGACGCGAATGATCTCCGACGGCTTTATGGAGACCTTCGGCGCCAGAGTGGTTCAGGGGCGAGCTTTCTCGGCGCAGGATCATCTCAAGAGCGAACCGGTGGTCATGGTCAATGAAACCTTCGCCCGCGAATATCTTGCTGGCGTCGATCCTTTAACGCAGTTCCTGCAAATACCCGGCAGCCCGGCCAAATTCAGGATCATCGGCGTATTTCGCGACATCCATAACGCCCTGGAGTTCGGACATCCAACCGCGCCGGAAATCTACGCATCGTTCTCACAGTTCCCGTTTTCATCCCCGAGTCTGGCGGTATGGACATCGAGTGAGCCAGCCCAATTGAGAAAATCGATCGCCGCTGTCGTGCATTCCATGGACCCCGGTTTGCCGATAGGGAATGTGCGAACCCTCGAAGAGATCATATCGGGCCAGCTCGCTTTCGGGCGGTTTGAAGCGATCATCTACAGCAGCTTTGCAGGGCTGGCGTTATTGCTGGCGGCGGTCGGAATCTACGGGGTGGTGAGCCTGCTGGTCAGGCAGCGCACGCGGGAGATGGGGCTGCGCATCGCCCTGGGGGCGAGCCGGTCACAGGTGGTGAGGCTAGTTCTCAAGCAGGGACTGTCCCTCGCGACAGCCGGTCTGATACTTGGCGCCGGCTGCGCCTGGGTGGCCGCTCGGCTCATGCAGAGCGCCCTTTACGGCGCCGGTTCTCCCTCTCTGGTGACACTGGCGGTGGTGGGAGCAGCGCTCCTGAGTGTGGCCCTGGTAGCCTGCCTGATCCCCGCCCTGAGGGCCGCCGGGGTTCAGCCGATGGTCGCTTTGAGGAACGACTAAACGAAGCGTGTGCCTTTGGTGAGTTGGTAGTGAACCTTCGGTGAGCAGCGTTGACGCATTACAGGATGTCCAACCTGCTCACCGAAGGTTCACAAAAAGTTATGCTCAGAAGAACCATTGTCTTTGCGGCCCTGTGTCTGACCGCCGTGGGCCTCAACGCCGTCCACTCCAAGGCCCAACAGGAACAGACCTTCTTCAAAATCACCTACCTCGAAACAAGGCATTTAGCCAACGGGGAGGATAAGATCATGGATAAGCGAATCCGCTTTGTAGACCCACCTTCGGGGCAATGGAAGGAGACAGTATACTCACCCGAAGGTGAAGAGAAGGAAACCACCCTGATATCTAAATCAGAGCAAGCAACATTGGTACACGCGGCGGTACAGTACCGGGAGCGGTAGCGACCGGGCGCCCCCATCGAAACGCCTTCTTTGCAAGGCGCCCGGTCGCTACCGCTCCCGGTACTGTACCAATGTTGCTTGCTGATAGGTGAGTTCTTCCAATGGCCTTCGGCCAATGAGTTCCTGGAAGAGATCTACAAAAGGGACTCCTTCGGGACGGATAACATCCTGGGCTTCATAGCCTATGGCAAGAAGATTGGAGCCAGTCAGGATGAAATCTGGACGACTCCAGAGCTGGGCTCCCGTGTTCCTTTGAGGTTGGTCAATCACGCCCCGGACGGGGTGGGATACTGCAGCCTGGAGGCCGTCGAGATTTCCAGGGAGCCGGAACCCGCCAACTTCTTCGACCCCCCGGATCTGCCTATGGACCTGTCCGTTCTTAATAGGTGGCTTGAAAAGGCTAGGGTCGACGGGTTGCGAACAGCTAAAAAATTTGATGATAAATGCGCCTATCTGTGATTAAATGCGTATGCGAGAAATCGCCGGTGGTAAGTTACCATCGACAGCAGATCAATCCGACATCAGACTTCGCAAATGGATCAAAATCGCG
>WNGF01006384.1_pt1 | contig 20609 bp, 19 predicted proteins | sample 5400641 | NCBI WGS metagenome assembly WNGF01 (sample SAMN13153371, study PRJNA577476) | soil metagenome | isolation source: 80 cm soil or saprolite under grassland replicate 2 | place: USA:California | collected 2016-06-15
GGACGAGATGCCGCACGTGGTGAACCCGCCGGCGGGATTCTTCGTGAACGCGAACAACGACCCCGCCGGCACCACCCTCGACAACGACCCGCTGAACCAGCTCCGGCCCACCGGCGGGATCTACTACCTCAACCCGGGCTACGACGGCTTCCGGGCCGGCCGGATCACCGAGATGGTGCGGCAGCGGCTCGCGGAGGGCGGCCGGATCTCGTTCGCCGACATGCAGGTCATGCAGTCCGACGTTTCGCTGATCGACGCGGAGGTGTTCCTGCCCGCGGTGCAACGGGCGTTCCGGCGTGCGCATTCCTCCGCGGTCCCGGAGCTCGCCGCGCTGGCCGCCGATCCCGCGGTGGCCGAGGCCGTGGGGCGGCTCGAGGCCTGGGGGTTCACGACGCCGACCGGCATCCCCGAGGGCTACGACGCCGCCGACGTCCACGGCGGGTTGTCGGCTCCGTCGGCGCAGGAGGTCGACGACAGCGTCGCCGCCACGATCTACGCCCTGTGGCGGAGCCGGGCACTGGCCAACACGATCGACGCGACGCTCGGCGCGCTCGGCCTGCCGAGTCCCGGGGGCGAACAGTCCCTGGCCGCCCTGCGCCACCTGCTCGACACGTTCGACCAACACCAGGGCATCGGCGCGTCCGGCGTGGACTTCTTCGCCGTGCCTGGCGTGGCGGACCCCGCGGACCGGCGGGACGTCCTGCTCCTGCGGAGCGTCCGGGAGGCCCTGGACCGCCTGGCCTCGCCCGCCCTCGCTCCGGCCTTCGGCGGATCGACGGACCAGGCCGACTACCGGTGGGGGAGGCTCCACCGGATCGTGTTCGACCACCCCCTGGGCGGGATCTGGAACGTGCCTCCCGCCGGCGGAGCGTTCCCCCAGCCGCTGCCGGGCCTCCCCGGCGTGCCGACGGACGGGGGGTTCGAGACGGTCGACGTGGCCAACCACAGCGCACGGGCGTTCGACGTGAACGGCTTCATGTTCGGCAGCGGGCCGAACCGGCGGGCGGTGGACGAGGTCGCCCCCGGCAGAACCCGGGCCGTGTCGGCCCTGCCCGGCGGCACGAGCGGCGAGGTGGGCGATCCACACTACGTCGACCTGCTCCCCGACTGGCTGACCGACGAGTCCTCTCCCCAACCCCTGCGGTGGAGCGTGCTGCGGAAGACGTTCGTCACGATCGATCGCTTCGTGCCGTAGCGACCCGACCGGGATGCCGCCCGGGAGTCAGGAAGGGGGTGTCGATCGCGCCGCGTCGTCCTCTGCGTCGCGACGGCGAGATCCGCTCCCCGATGCGGAGGCCGGTTGGGACGGCGAGCGCTGCTGCGCTGATGGCGGCGCTCATGGTCGTGGTGCCCGCGCCCATCGCCCGGGCCGCCATGCCGGGAGCGAACGGCCGGATCGCGTTCGATCACCTCCCACCCGGGGGGATCACCCATGACGTTGTGAGCATCGCGGTCGATGGAACGGGGTCGACGCGCCTGACGAGCACCACGACCAGCCCGTGGCCCTCCTGGTCCCCCGACGGGTCGCGGATCGCGTTCACCAGCAGTCGTGACGGCAACGACGAGATCTACGTGATGAACGCCGACGGCAGCGCGTTGACGAGGTTGACGAACAACTCGGCCACGGACATCGAGCCGGCATGGTCGCCGGATGGATCCCGGATCGCATTCGTACGGGGCTCCGGCCCGAGCTCCGAGCTCTACGTGATGAACGCGGATGGAAGCGGGCAGACGCGCGTCCTGTCAGGCGGCCCGATCCGAAGCCCCAACTGGGCCCCGAACGGGGCTCGGATCGCTCTCGGGTGCGGTGTGGGCGCCGGCTCGAATACCGACCTCTGCCTCGTGAACACCGACGGCTCGGGGCTGGTCAGGCTCGCAACCGCATGCTGCATCAACGTCTACCCGAGCTGGTCACCCGACGGCAAGAGGATCGCGTTCATGTCGAACCGTGACGGGACCAGCGAGTCCAATTACGAGATCTATGTCGTGAACGCCGACGGCACGGCGGTGACCAGGCTGACGAACAATCCCAATGTCGACAGCGGGCCGGCCTGGTCCCCCGACGGCTCCAGGATCGTGTTCTCGTCCGACCGGGACGGCCCGTTCGACCTGTACACGATGAACCCGGACGGCACCGGGCTCACGCGGCTGACCGTGAAGGCCGATGCATCGCATCCCGAATGGCAGCCGGTCCCGAGGGTGGCCGTCCCCGCCTCCGGTGGTGCCGCCTCCTCGCCGTACCCCTCGACGCTGGACGTGTCTCGTATGCGCGGCCTGGTCTCCGACGTCGACGTCACCCTGACCGGGCTGAGCCATGCTCGGAGCCAGGATCTGGACGTGGTGCTGGTCGGGCCCGGCGGGCAGGCGGTCACGCTCCTGTCCGACTCCGCAGACGGATCGGTGGCGGGTGCCAGTCTCACGTTCGACGACGAAGCCCCTTCGGTCCTGCCCGCCGTGGGCTCCGGCGGACGGCTGGCCCCGGGGCCCTGGCAGGTGACGAACTACGGGTCGGGCGATCCCATGCCCGGCCCCGCTCCCTCCCCGGCCCCGTACGGCAACCGGCTCGACGTGTTCGACGGAACGTCGCCGGTCGGGACGTGGACGCTCTACGTGGCCGACGACACGATCGGCGGCGGCGGCGTGATCGCGGGCTGGTCGCTCGCCATCACGACGGCCCCGATCGTGATCCGCAACGGCGCCACTCCGACGCCGGCGGCTCCCTACCCCGCCACCGTGAGCGTGTCGGGGCTGGCCGGCAGCGTGACGGACGTGGACGTGACGCTCACCGGCCTCTCGGCGCCCCGCGGCCAGGACCTCGACGTGGTGGTGGTCGATCCCCGGGGAGACGCGGTGACGGTGCTGTCCGACACGTCCCGGGGCCCGGTGGACGGGGCGACGATCGTCTTCGACGACGCTGCGAGGTCGCCGTTCCAGGCGTCCGATCCCATCACCTCGGGCGTGTTCCAGGTCACGAACTACGAGCAGGACGACCCCATGCCGGCCCCGGCGCCCGATCCGGCGCCCTACGGCCGGCGGCTCGACACCTTCTCGGGCATCGATCCGAACGGGACCTGGAGCCTCTATGTCGTCGATGACGACGGGGCGGGCGGGACCGGTTCCATCGACGCCTGGTCGCTGCAGATCACCACCGACGCCGTGTCCACGTCGGTCACCTTCCGGAGCGCTGGGCGGGCCCTGACGTCACCCCAACCCGGGGCAGCGCTGCATGCCGCCCTGGCCAGGGTCCTGGGCTCGTTCGTGGGCCTCTTCGCCCACACCCTGGCGAATCTGCTGACGACGTAGCGCCTCATCTGATCCTCGCGCCGATCGCGTGCTCCACGGAGTCATCAGAAGAAGCGCCTCGCCTCCCCCGCCGGCGAACCTCCACCGCCCCCCGAGCCCCCTCCCTGGGCCGAGCGCCACTCGCGGTCGAGGATGGCGTACACGAGGGCGCTCTGCCACTCCCCTTTGACGAACTCGTCCTCGACGAAGTGTGCCTCCCGCCGCATCCCGACCTTCTCCAGGACCCGGGCCGACGCGGCGTTCCGGGCCTCCAGGTGCCCGATGACCCGGTGCAGGTGCAGCTCCTCGAACGCCACCCGCAGGAGCTTCCGGATGGCCTCGGTCGCGTAGCCACGGCCGTGGTGGTCGGGGTGCACGATGTACCCCACCTCGCCCTGGCCGTGCTCCTCGCTGACCCACTTCAGGACCACATCGCCCACCATCTCGCCCGTGGCCTTCAGGACGACGGCGAGGTGGAGGACGTCGCCTTCCGAGCGGATGGCCCGGCCCGCGATCTTCTGTTCCAGCGTGGCGCGGACCTCGCTCTCCGTCTGGGGCCCCCAGTAGAGATACCGGGCGACGTCCTCCCGCGAGCGAATCGCGAACAGAGCGTGGAAGTCGCCGTGGACGAAGGGCCGGAGCAGCAACCGTTCGGTCTCCAGCGGATCGCCGACCTCCAACACGCGCCTTCCTCCCATGTGGCCCGAACCGACGCTACTACGATGGACCACCCCAACCGGGGGAGAGGGGATGCGTGTCAGGGGGTGGTCGACGGAACGACGCTCAGTGACCGGTGGTCCGCTCGTCGTCTGCGTCGAACAGGAGCGCGACGGCCGCGAGCATGAGGAGGCCGAGGGGAACCAGGATCCACAGTGCACCCGGCCGGCCGTGCGGCGCGTCGATGACGGAGGCGGGCGCGACCCGGATGGTGCCCGGGGCTCGGGGCTGTGGCGCCGGGGCCGCCTCGCCGGAGTCCGTGCCCGACGGGGTCGTCCCCACCTCGGCCGGGCCGCCGCTCCCGGCGTCCGATCCATGCACGGGGCGCGGCAACCTCCCCACGGTGAAGGGCGGGTCGAAGTGAAAGCGACCGTGGTAGATGAACACCGGGCCCTTGACGGCGCCGAGGTCGTGGGGTGAGCCCGGCTGGCCGTTCCCGTTCGCCCCCTTGTGTCCGCCGGACCTTCCGGGATGGCTCGGACCGGTGGAACCGCCGCTGTCGCCCGACGTGCCGCTGGAGTCGCCGGAGTCGCCCGTGCTCCCACCGGAGTCGCCGGAGCCACCCCCGGAATCGCCGGAGCCGCCGGAGTCGCCGGAGCCCGACCCGCTGGTCGTGGTGACGACGGGCGACGGCGAGGGCGCGGGAGGCGGATTCGACGTGGCAGAGACGGTGGGGGCCGGCGTGGGAGCGCTGGAGGTCGGCAGGGGAAGGGGGAGCGGCGAGAGGGACGGGGACGGGAGAGGAACCGAGGGAACCGGGATCGGTGTCAGCGCCGGCAGCGGCGAGGCCTCGGCCGTTCCCTTCGAGACGAAGGCGAGCGCCGCGGCCACGGCCACCGAGAGGAGGGCGGGCACACAGAGCGCCGCCACGCGGGTGCGTCGCCTGCTCATGTCGATCGATCCGGGGTATTTCCCTCGCCCGGGCCCTCCAAACCAAGCGAGGTGGATCAGCAGCCGTGTTCGATGAGCCCGGTGGATCCCACGGGGTGGCTGGCGGTCCCCACGGCCCACACGTTCGTGGCCTTCGGCGCCTCGACGCCGAACAGCCTGTTGTCCGACGTCCCGGAGTTGGGACTCGCCACGACCGACCACGAGCCGCCCGCGAAGTGGGCGATCAAGGTCCTCCGGACGAAGCTGTCGTTCTCCCGCTCGCCCACAGCCCACGCGTTGGTCGCCGAGACCGCGCTCACGTCGTTGAAGACGTTGATCTTGTCGGTGCCCACGTTCGGGCTGGCGACCACGTGCCACCCGGAGCCGGTGTTCCGCATGGTCAGCGTCTGGAGCGCCGCGGTGCCCGATTGCGTCCCCACCGCCCACTGCCCCGAGGCGCTCGGGGTCGAGATCCCCAACAGGTCGACACCCGACCCGAGGCTGACCGGCACAGCATCCCGGGTCCACGAGGTCCCGTCGAACCGCTCGATGAGGGCCTTGCTGGTTCCCACGACGCCGGCGTGGCCCACCGCGACGACGTTCTTCGCCGAGATCGCGGAGACGTCCTGGAGGTCGCCACCGTTCGAAAGTGGCGCTCCCTTCACCGAGACCCACTTCGAGCCGTTGAAGTGCTCGATCAGCGTCTTGAGGCCAGGGCGGCCGTTCGAGCCCACGGCCCAGACGTTCGACGCGGAGACCGCATCCACGCCCTTCAGGAAGTTGTCGGCGCCGGAGATCGGGTTGGGGCTCGCCACCACGGCCCACTTCGTCCCGTTCCAGTGCTCGACCAGCGTGCGGACGTGGCCCCCGGCCGTGGGGACGTAGTAGCCGACCGCCCACGCGTTGGTGGGGGAGATCACCGTCACGTCGTTGAGCTCGGTGGTCGATCCCTTGTCCGGGGCCGTCACGATGCTCCACTTGGTCCCGTTCCAGTGTTCGATCAGCGGCTTGCCGGCGGCGTCGCTGCTTCCCACGGCCCAGATGTTCGACCCGGAGAGCGCGTCGACGCCGTACAGCTGGTCGAACGGCGTCCCTCCGACCTCGGGATGGCCCACCAGCTTGATGGTGCACCCCGCGGCGCTGGCCCCGGTCGCCCGGATGAGGGGCATCCTTGGTGAGAACCCGCGGTCACGGGTGCGGGACGGACTGGACGCGTCGCCAGGGTACTCATCGCGAACGGAGGCTGCGCTCGGCGATCAGGTCAGCATCAGGAACAGGCGCTCGAACCTCTGGGGGTCGTAGCCCTCGCCCCGGGCGGCCGGCTCGTCGGCGAGGCACTCCCTGAGCTGTCCGGCCAGGAGCCTGAGCCCGACCCGGTCCACCGCCCGGCCCACGGCCGCGAGCTGCTGGACGACCTCCTGGCAGTCCCGGCCCTGCTCGAGCATCCTGATGATCCCCCCGAGCTGGCCCTCCACCCGGCGGAGCCGGTCGAGGGCCTCCGGAACAACCTCGCTGTCGAACTTCATTCCCAGCCTCCTCATCCATGCAGGTCAGCGCCCATTGTCGCATGCCGTACCCCCCAGGGTATATGGGTCGTCCGGCCCTGAGTGACCGGGCCCTTGGCCCCCGGTATCCGCCCATACGCGGTGCCACGCTGAGCCCATGAAGAAGGAGGCCACCATGGACGACACGCTTTCCCTGGTCCTGTTCTCGGGGACCGACGACAAGCTCACCGCCGCGGCGGTGCTCGCGGTGGGCGGGGCGGCCATGGGCCGCAAGGTCAACGTCCTGCTCCAGTACTGGGCCCTCGACGCGTTCCGGGCCGACCGCATCCGCAAGGACCACGGCGCGGCCCCCGAGGCGGGCCCGGAGGGCATCTCGGCCATGGCCCGCGCGGCCGAGCGGGGCCAGCTGCACTGGGCGGACCTGTTCGAGCAGGCCAGGTCGGTCGGCGAGGTGGGGATCCACGCCTGCTCGCTCTCGATGGAGCTGCACGACATCACGAAGGACGATCTGGACCCGCTGGTCGACGACGTCGAGGGCGTGGCCGCCTTCATGGCCGACGCCACCGGCGCCATCGCCGTCTTCTGAGGCACCACGAGGAGGTTGATCGACATGAGCACCACCGCCATCACGAAGTCCATCGACGCGCGCGGCATGCCCTGCCCCGGCCCGCTGATGTCCCTGATCGGGGCGATCCGGGCGGGGGAGGTCGGCGACGTCATCGAGGTGCTGTCGTCGGACGAGGGCTCGGCCACCGACATCCCCGCCTGGGTGGCCAAGGCCGGCCACCAGCTGGTGGAGGTCGTCCAGGAGGATGGCCACCGGCGGTTCGTGATCCGGAAGGCCAGGTGAGCGACCGATGCCTGCCGAGGTCGTCGTCCTGGGCGGGGGGGTCGGCGGGACCCTCGCCGCGAACCTGCTCTCGAAGGAGCTGAAGCGGGACGTCCACGTCACCGTGGTCGATCCCACTGGCATGCACGTCTACCAGCCGGGGTTCCTGTACGTGGCCCTGGGCCAGGCGAACGGGCAGTGGCTGGCCCGCGACGAGCGCACGCTGTTGCGAACGGGCGTGGACCTCGCCGTCGAGGGGGCCCGAACGGTGGACATGTCCGCCGGGACCGTCGCCCTCGAGCACGGCGGGACCCTCCCGTTCGACTACCTGGTGGTGGCCACCGGCGCACGGCTGGTGAAGTCGGCCGTCCCGGGGCTCATCGAGGGGTCCCACGACTTCTACTCGCTCGACGGCGCGCTCCGCCTCCGCGAGGCGCTGCGCTCCTTCGACGGCGGACGCATCAAGGTGGGGATCGCCGGCATCCCGTACAAGTGCCCGCCGGCGCCCGTCGAGTTCGTGTTCATGGTGGAGGAGTACCTGCGGAAGCGGGGCATCCGGGACCGCAGCGAGATCACCCTGCTGTCGCCCCTGAACCGGGCCTTCACGATCGAGTCCGCGTCGAAGCTGGTCCAGCCACTCATGGACCGCCGGGGCATCAGGCTGGAGACGTTCTTCAACGTCGAGTCCGTGGACCCGGCCGTGCACGTCGTCACCTCGTTGGAGGGCGACAAGGCCGAGTACGACCTCCTGGTCCTGGTTCCGCCACACGCCGGCCAGCAGGTGATCGTGGACTCCGGGCTGGGCGACCAGAGCGGGTGGATCCCCACCGACCGCACCACGCTCCAGCACGAGCGGCACGAGCGCGTGTTCGCGCTGGGGGACGCCACGAACCTGCCGATCAGCAAGAGCGGCTCCACGGCGCACTTCGAGGCGCCGGTGGTGGCCAGCCGCATCGCCTCGCTGGTGCGGGGGACCGCCCCGAAGGCGAACTACGGCGGCCGGGTCATGTGCTTCCTGGAGACCGGGGGGCGCAGGGCGACCGCGCTGCGATTCGACTACGAGCGCCCGCCGGTGCCGCCGAAGCCGCATCTGTGGTGGCACGCGGCGAAGTGGATGTTCAACCGCCTGTACTGGGTGACGGTCCCCCAGGGCCGCATCCCGGAACGGGTATCGAAGGGAGGAACCGAACGATGAGCACGACCATTGCCGTGACGCTGGACCTCAAGGGGCTGGCCTGCCCGCTGCCGATCGTGAAGACGGCCCAGGCCCTCAAGGGGCTCGCCTCCGGCGACCTGCTCGAGGCGCTCGCCACCGATCCCGGCTCCGTCGCGGACTTCGCGGCGTGGTGCCGTTCGACCGGGAACGAGCTCGTGGAGCAGGAGCGCGCGGACGGCGTGTTCCGGTTCGTGATCAGGAAGAGGTGACGGGAGATGGACGAGGAGATGGAGACGTCGTCGGCGCTCGCGACGATGGAGGTGGAGAAGCCCCGCAAGCTGGTGATCTTCGCCTGGAGCGGCGACCTCGACCGGGTCTGGCCGCAGCTGATCCTCGCGACCACCGGCGCCGCGATGGGCATGGAGACCACCGTGTTCTTCACGTTCTGGGGGCTGTTTCCGCTGCTGAAGAACGACCGGAAGCACGGGCGGAAGCGCCGGCTCACCGGCGAGAACTGGATGCAGAAGCTGCTGTCGTCCATGAACCACGGGGGGACCGAGCACCTGAAGCTCGGCAAGATGAACTTCGCCGGGGCGGGCCCCCGGATGTTCGGCAAGCTGGCCCGGCAGCACAAGGTGGCCAGCCCCACGGAGCTCATGGAGATGGCCCAGGAGATGGGGGTCCACATGGTGCCCTGCCAGATGACCATGGACCTCATGGGGCTCACCAGGGACGACCTGATCGACGGCCTGGAGGAGCCCGCCGGGGCCACCACCGCACTGCTCGAGGCCCAGGACGCCGTCACGCTGTTCGTGTGACGGCACCGGCGGATCGGCCGGGCCATGAGCTCGGGCGGAAAGGGGGATTCGCGATGCACGTATGGCAACGAAGGACGGCCGGCCCGCTGGTGGCCGCGGTCGGGGCGGCGTTCCTGATCTCGGTGGCCGTCAACCACCTGTTCTCGGTGGGGCCCGCGTTCGAACGGATGAGCGACGGGTTCCGCCCGGCCATGAAGCCGGCCCCGATCGCCCGGCTCCAGAGCGACCTCACCGGGCTGAACGCCGTGAGCGAGGAGTTCTCGACGAAGGGCGTGCCGATGCTCTCGCACGCGCTGGGGATGACTCCCGAGGAGTTCACGGCCTTCATGGGCCAGCGGTATCCAGCCGTGGCGACCGGGGTGCAGCAGCTTCCCGGGATCGTCACGCAGTTCCGGGGAGTGGTCGGCACGCTCGACGCCGAGCAGGGGCGGTTCGCCCGGGCCGACGCCATCCCGACCTCGAGCCTCCCGGCGACCACGGTCCCGTGGGGGCTCCTGATCGCCGGGATCGTGCTCCTCGGCCTGGGGGTCGTGGTGGCGGCCCGGCCGGGGCGGCTGGGAGCGGCGGTGGCCGTGGCGCTGGGGGCGCTGCTGATCGCGGTCCCGCTGGCGCTGTCACTGCCGCAGAAGGCCTCCGCCGCCGACACGATGAACCGGCACCTGCAGCCGGTCTACACGGCGCAGATGCTGACCGGTGCGAAGGCGGCGCTCACCACGGTGGGGGCCATGGGCGAGCAGATGCAGGCCCGGATGCTGCCCGACCTGGGGCAGCAGCTCGGAATGGATCAGCAGCAGCTCCAGGCCTTCCTCGGGAAGAGCCTGCCGGCCATGGCGGCCGGGATGCAGTCGATGCCGCAGGCGCTCGGGCGGTTCCAGAACCTGCTGGCGACGTTCGACGGACACCAGGCCGACTACGACACCCTGCAGCCGGTGGCGTTCGTTCCCATCGTGTGGACGATGGTCGCCGCCGGCATCGTGGCGCTCCTCGCCGGCGCGCTGGGCCTGGTGCCCCGCCGGAAGGACGAGCGAGCGGAGGAGGAGGCGCGCCCGAGCCTGCTGCAAGCTGCCTGACGCGACGGCTGCGTTCGCCGTCCGGGATCCCGGAGACGGGGTCGCCGCGGGGCTCCCGCCCCTCCTCTCCTGTCGCAAGCGGCGGCCCCGCTTCCGGCCGTTCGCCGAGTGTTCGCCGGGCAGGCGCGCTCGCTCGCGCTCCGAGTCAGAACAGGGACCAGCCCATGACGCCCCAGAACGGGACGACGTTCGGGCCGCAGTGCGGGCAGAAGTCCGGGAGGGGTTGCAGGTCGAGGGTCGCGATCCGTTCGCCGTCGTGGATGACGTTCACCACGCTCATCCCGCCCGCGCAGCCGGCATTGCCCACCGGCTCCGTGCAGGCCGGCTCCCATCGGAGCGGTCCCTCCCGCCACCCGGAGCCGGAATCGGAGTCCGAGAAGTTCTGCTGCTCGAGCCAGGCCCGCCACTCGGCGGCGAACTCCCGCCACGGGTGCGCGGACTCCACGTCCGGCGGCACCATCACGGACCAGAACTCGCACATCCGGCCCTGGGAGATCGCGCCCATCACGTCCTCCATGGCCGACTCCAGTCGCTCGGCCTGGAGCTGCTCCTGGTCGGGCTCGCACTCGGGTCCCCCGAACAGCGGGATGGGGTCGCCGCCGCACTGCGGCTCGGGCCAGTCGTACTCAGCTCGCGCCACCAGCCACTTCGACCCGTCATCCTGCTGGACCACCTGGTCCCCGGTCAGCCGTTCGAAGTTCTCACCGAGGACCCGGAACACCGAGTCCGGCTGCTCCATCTGGTGCGACTGCCCGCCCGGTCGCATGGGTCCGGGGAACACGAACGTGTCGATGTCGGGCCTGGCCGTGACGGTCACCGAGAACCCCGGGCTGTTCCCCGCGGCGCCCACCGGTCCGTAGCACGCGGAGTTCTGGGTGGAGATCGCGATCCGGCCGTCCTCGACCGGAGGGCAGCAGGACCCCTCGTCGGTGGTCGAGATGTCGAGCCGGGTCCCCTCGGGAAGGTTCGTGGTCGCCGTGAGCGTCACCTCGAACTGGCTGGCCGGCTCCGCCTCGGCGGGAAGCTGGATGAAGTACCCGTCCGCCGGTGGTGCCTCCGAGACGGACGCGACCGGACCGGGCCCCGTCCCCTGTCCTCCCGTCCCGAACGCCCGCCAGCCGACGACGCCTCCGGCGACGGCGACGAGGGTCGCGGTGATCCCAGCGACCCACCGGGAGCGGGCCCGCGATTCCCTGATGTCCGGGCGAGGTCCCTCGCGGGCACGACCGAGCAGATCCGGGGACGGCCCGAGCCCGCTCAGGCGGTGCAGCTCCCTCCGCCACCGTTCGCTCACTGGTCGTCTCCGTCGGTCAGCAGGACCGCCAGGCGGCGACGGCCCCGCATCAGGTGGACCCTCACCGCGGCGGGCGACGTGCCCATGGCCCGGGCCACCTCGCGCACGGGCAGGTCGGCCTCGTAGTGGAGGTACACCGCGGCGCGCTGGGAGGGCGTGAGGGCCCGGAGCGCCCGGAGGAGGTCCAGCATCCCGTGGGCGTCCTCGACGGCGCGCTCATCGGGCTCGACGGCACGACGCTCCCGCTTGAGCTCAGAGGCGGCCAGCCGGAACGCCACGCGGAACAGGTACGCGGAGGGGTCGCGCACCTCGCCGTCTCGTTCCATCACCCGAGCGAACGATTCCACCACCACGTCGTCCGTGATCTCCTTCCGGCCGCCGGTGTACGCGAAGATCGCGCGCCACAACCTGGGGCTCACGTCGAGCCAGATGGCCTCGTATTCGCGCGGCCGCTCATCCACGTCTCGAACCTACAGAGCGTTCCGGGAGCCCAAAGGTGAACCGGGCGCGCATGGCGTTTCCCCCATCAGAGGCGGCGCGTGGAGGCTGGCACCCGCCGCTTCGCTCGTCAACGTTCGGCGCGCGTGCCGAGGCCGGGGGGCGAAACGGTCGACGGAAGGCCCGGCAGATGGTTCACTTCGTGCGCCGGTGGTCTGCGCGCTGGGCGGGGCCGGGAGCGGTAGGGGACAGGTGCCGGGGGAAACAAGGGGTCGGAAGGGGATCGTGGGCAGGGTGGCCGGCGTGGCCACGCTCGCCATCCTGGCACTGACGCTGCTGCCTGTGTCGCGCGCCGCCGCGTCGTCATGCGACCCGAGCACCGTCACCATCACGTGGGCGGGGCGGTCCAGCGACCAGTGGGGGGACGCCAGCAACTGGATCTCCGTCGGCGTCGGCGCCCACGTCCCCGGCCCCACCGACTACGTGTGCATCCCCGCCGGAGCGGCCAACACACCGGTGCACTACGCGACCCCGGCGACGTCCTCCGTGCAGAGCATCGAGGCCAACGAGGGCCTGGTGGTGGAATCTGGCTCGCTGGCCGTCTCGGACACCGCCACACCGACGCTGCTCGACGGCCTCACCATCGACGGCGGCGCCTTCGGGGGCCAGGGCGACGTGTCCGTGGGTGGCACGCTCTCGTTCCTGGGTGGTGACCTGTTCGGTGCTGGGCAGACCCTCGTCACCGCGAACGGGACCCTCACCCTGGCGTCGGCCGCCGCGAAGGACGTGGGCCGGGATCTCACGGTCAACGGGACCACGGTCTGGACCGGTGGGGACATCGGGGTCGCAGGAGGCGTCACCATCCGGAACGGCGGCACCTTCCTGGTCCACACGACCGGGCCCGCCTCGCTCACGCCCGGCGACCTCGGCACGAGCCTCGTGAACACCGGGGTGATCCGAAAGAACACGACGGAGTCGGCCGCCACCATCGGGGTCCCCGTCTCCAACCAGTCCACGATCGACGTCGACGACGGCGGGACCCTGCAGTTCGACTCGTTGACGAACGAGGCTTCCGGCGACGTCACGGTCCAGGGCGCGTCGACGCTGGGGGTGGGCTCTGCGATGGCCAACGCGGGGATCGTGAAGATCCTGGTGGGGAGCACGCTGGTGGCGGCGGGGTACGACCAGTCGGGCGGCCGGACCGATCTCCTGGCCGCCGACGCCGTCCTGCGGATGGCCTCCGGAGGCGGGCCCTCGACGGTGACCATCTCGGGCGGGGTCCTGGACGGGATCGGCGTGGTCCGGGGCCACGTGGTGAACGAGGCCACGGTCCAGCCCGGGCTGTCGCCGGGGATCCTCACGGTTCGCCGGTACAACCAGAAGGGAGGCTCGCTCCCGATCGAGATCGACGGGGCCACCGCCGGCTCGGGCTACGACCGGCTGGTGGTCATCCAGGACGCCGTGCTCGGCGGCGACCTGTCGATCGCCACCGACCCGGGATTCTCACCGGCCGTGGGCCATATCTTCCACATCCTGTCGGCGGCATCGCGAACGGGCACGTTCGCGTCGGTGTCGGGGACCGACCTCGGAGCCGGGAGCTTCTACGACGTCCGGTACAACGCGGCCGGCGTGAACCTGGTGGTGGTGAGGTCGAGGGTCTCGATCGGCGACGTCTCGACCACCGAGGGCGACTCCGGAACCCACGCCGTGAGCTTCCCGCTGTCGCTGGACCGGGCCAGCCCGGCCGTCGTCACGGTGGCCTACACCACGCAGGACGGCTCGGCCACGGCCCCGGGCGACTACACGTCCACGACCGCCAGCGTCTCCTTCCCGCCCGGGACGACGAGCGCGACGGCCACGGTGCCCGTCCGGGGCGACGTCACCGACGAGTCGAACGAGACCTTCACCGTGCGCATCACCAGCGTGACGAACGGCTCGATCGCCGACGGGACCGGCGTGGGCACGATCGTGGACGACGACACCGCCCCGCCGCCCACGACGCCCACTCCCTCCGAGCCGGCCTCGCCGACCGCCGGCCCCTCGGCCTCGCCGTCGACGTCGCCGGCACCCGGGCCCAGCGAGTCCCCCGGGCCTCCGCCCGGGAACCCGGACCGGTCCGTGTTCGTCCGGTCCGTGGGCGATCCCCGCGACATCCCGTGGAGCCCGAAGGTGATCCTGCGGAACGCGCTGCTCGCAATCCTCATGCTCCTGCTGATCCTGTTCCCGAGCGTCCTGTTCAACAGCACCTACGAGGAGAACTCCGCCGAGGTGCGCGGGTGGTTCGCGTTCCTGAATCGCCCGACGGTGGCGATCGGGCGGCTCCGGGCGAAGCGGTGGTTCAAGCCGGTGGCGTTCGGCCTGTTCTTCCTCCTGGGCGCGCTGATCTACGCGTTCCTGTCACCGGGCTTCGGGTTCCACCGGTCGTCGCTGGCGCTGTTCCTCGGGCTGCTCGCCGGCCTGGTGGCGGTCACGCTCGTGGCGGAGGTGCCGGTGATCCTGTACGTGCGGAAACGCCACGGTGAGGAGGGCCAGATCCGGCTGCTGGCGGGCTCGCTGATCGTGGCGGTGGTCTGCGTCGCCGTCTCGCGGCTGGTGCACTTCCAGCCCGGCTACCTGTACGGGATCATCGCCGGCGCCTCGTTCAGCGCGGCCGTGAAGGACGACGAGCAGGGCCGGGGCCTGGCGGTCGGGAGCGCCATCCTGCTCGCCGTGAGCATCGCCGCGTGGCTGCTGTGGATCCCGGTGAAGGACGCGGCGAACCAGCCCGGCGCCGGGCTCCCGATCCTCGTGCTCGACGCCGTCCTGGTGGCCATCTTCGTCACCGGGGTGGAGGCCGTGGTCATCGGCCTGATGCCGCTTCGCTTCCTCGACGGGCACAAGGTGTTCCGGTGGCACCGCGTGTGGTGGGCGATCCTGTTCGTGGTGGGGGCATTCGCCCTGGTCCACATGCTGCTCCGGCCGGGCGGCGGCTACTTCCAGACCTCCAAGAACACCCCGCTGTACACGATGCTCGCGCTGTTCGTTGTGTTCGGGGTGGTCTCGGTGGCGTTCTGGGCGTACTTCGCGTTCCGCAAGCCCCGGGGCGGAGAGCCCGAAGCCCAGGCGGCGACCGCCGATCCGGCGCCGGGAGCCTGACCGGCGCCGGCCGAGGGCTCCGGAGGCCGGATCTCCGGCTCCGGGGGCGGTTGAACCCGGCGGCCGGCGGGCAATCATCATCCGGCATGCGTGCGGAGATGGAGTTGGGGGCCGATCTGCGCGCGCCCTATCTGGCCCGGAGGTGGGTGGCGTCGCTGCGGCCGCCGCTGTCCACCGACCGTAGCGATCGGCTGGAGTGGCTGGTGGCCGAGCTCGTGACGGCCTCCGTCAAGCACGCGATGCAGGCCGGTCGTCACGGGAGCCTGGACCTGTCGTTCCTGGCGGAGGATGGGGTGGTCCGCGTGGAGGTCACCGATCCCGGCCGATCGAGACCCCCCGTGGTCCCGGAGGAGCCGGACGACGTGACGGGGTTCGGGTTCTACCTGCTGGACAGGATGGCCGACCGGTGGGGGTTCACCGAGGGCCCCCTCCCGGGGCTGTGGTTCGAGATGGACGTGTACGGCTTGTCCGCCTCGGGCTGAGGTCTGGGGCTCCGCCCCCGCGTGTCGGTCAGGAGGCCCGCTTGGACCGCCGGGTCACCCGGCTCACCGCGTCCTTGCCGGCGTCGAGGACGGCAGCGATGGGCCCGGCCACGATGTTCCCGGGAGGCTCGTCCGGCGAACGCGGGTGAGGCCGCTTCGGCGCCGCGAGCTTGGCCCGGTCCATGAGCTCGCCGAGGTCCGCCAGCCGGCGCTTGGTCTTGAAGGCGCGGTCCCCGGCCTTCTCGAACTGCCGGAACAAGTCCCGGACGTTCCTGTGGTCCTCCCGCAGCAGCGTGATCGCGTCCATGCGGTTCCTCCTTGGCGCATCCGTGGGGCTGTCTCGGACCTACCCGCGACCCGAGGCGCCGAATCGTGGGCCGGCGGATTCGCAACGATTCGGGCGAAAGGGCTGGATTTCCCGAGCCGAGATTCCTAGAGTGTCCGCCACGTACCCGCCGGGGGCTCGTGCCCCGGCCCCCCCGAATCCGACACCGGAGCCACATGACGCGCCCCCGCATCCCTGTCGTGACCCTGATCCTCGTCGCCCTGGCCGTGGCGGCGTCCGGCACCGCCGGCTCTCCGCCTCCGGTCCGTCAGCCCGCGGCTTTCCGGACTGCCGGATCCGGAGCCGACGTCTCCGTGTACCGGGGGCCGGGGATGTGGGTCGACGTCTACGATCACACGGCGCTCGGCGACCCCGCGGGCGCGGCCGCCGCGATGGCCGCCCACGGCATCCGGACCCTGTACCTCGAGACCGGCAACTACAAGCGCCCGTACGCGGTGGTCCATCCCGGAGCCGACTCGGAGCTGATCGAGGCGGCCCACGCCCGGGGGATCGAGGTGGTCGCGTGGTACCTGCCGGAGTTCCGCGACGTGGACATCGACCTCCGCCGGATCCTGCGTTCGATCGAGTTCCGCACGTCAGGCGGGCAGGGGTTCGACGGGTTCGGCCTCGACATCGAGGCGAACACGGTGGAGCCGAAGGAGCGCGTGGCGAACCTGCTGGAGCTGTCGGCGCGGCTGCGGCAGGAGGTGGGGGACGACTACGCGCTGGGCGCCATCATCCCCTCGCCCCGCGGGATGATCCGGGTCCCCGACTACTGGCCGGGGTTCCCGTGGGAGGAGATCCCGAGCTACTACGACGTGATCCTGCCGATGTCCTACTACACGTTCCACTACGACGGGGCCCGGGCGGCGCACAAGTACATCTCGGACAACATCCGGCTGATCCGCGAGCACACCGGTGATCCCTCCGTCCCCATCCACGTGATCGGGGGGCTGACCGAGGACACCTCGCCGTGGGAGGCGGCGGCCGTGATCCACGCCGCCCGCGAACGCTCGGTCATGGGAGCCAGCCTGTACGGGTACGCGGGCATGTCGGATGCGCAGTGGCGGGAGCTGTCGCAGATGCCGGTGAACCCGCCGGTGGCCACGGGCTCGCCGGTCTCGCTGCCGTCGGACACGGCCATGGGGTTCCTCCCGGCGGACCGGACCCATCCCAAGGAGGTGTTCTTCCTGGTGCCTCCCACCGCCGGGGCGCTCCGGCTGCGCTTCCAGGCCTTCGACGTGCAGCCGAAGGAGGTCCGCATCCTGGTGAACTGGCACGAGGTGGGCAACGTGTGGCACACGGGCGAGGGGCAGTGGAGCGGTGACCGGCGGCGCCTGGTGCCCGACCGGCTGATCCGTTCGAGGCGCTCGAACCTCATCGCATTCGTGGCGGTCGGCGACTTCCCGCACTGGAGCCGGTGGGGGGTCCGCCGGGTGTCGGTGGGGCCTGCCTGACGAACTCGATGAAGCACGGGCCGGTGGGTTCCCCCAGCGCGTATCGTGGGGGACAATCTGGTCCGGCCGAGGGCCTCTCGCCCCGGCCGATCGCGACCACATCGAGGGAGGAACCCATCGTGGAGCACGAGTCCGGCCAACCCACCACGCCGTCGACCCCGACTCCGGCTCCGCCCCCGCCGGGACCCGGGGCCACGCGGGAGATCCCGGCCTACCAGGCACCGGGAACCGACCCCATCCCGCCCCCGACCCAGACCTTCAGCGAGGGGCCGCCGAGGTCGCCCGGGGAGGGTGGCCCCCCCGCCACCGGTGGGGGGCGCGGACGAGGCAAGCTGATCGCGCTCATCGTGGCCGGGGTGGTCCTGCTGGGCGGCATCGCGTTCGCGGCGGTGAAGATCATCGGCGCGCTCACCGGAACCGGCGACGTGCTCGCCAAGATGGTCCCGGCCGACAACCAGGTCTACGTCACGGCGTACCTCGACCCGGGAGCCAGCCAGAAGCTCCACCTGAAGAGCCTGGCCGGGAAGTTCCCCGCCCTCCAGGGCAAGGACCTGACGAAGACCCTCGACCAGATGTTGGAGGACGCCCTGCGCCCGACCGGGCTCAGCTACGCCCGCGACGTGAAGCCGTGGCTGGGGAGCCAGCTCGCTGTCACGGCGCAGATCAGCGACGCCGGCCCCACGATCGAGGTGCTCATCGCGTCGAAGGACGACACGCTCGCGGGGCAGACCCTCACGCGCCTGGAGGGCGTGTCGGAGAACGCCGGGCTGGACTGGGCGAGCCAGGACTACAAGGGGGTCGAGATCCGGGTGGGGACCGGACAGGGCGGATCCGGTGGGAGCCCGTTCGGCGACTCCGTGGCCTATGCGGTCGTGGACCACACGGCGGTGATCGCGAGTGGCCTGGGCGCCGTGGAGCAGATCGTCGACGCCGACCAGGGATCCGGCTCGAACCTGGGCGACGACCCCACCTTCACCGCGACGCAGGACACGCTGCCGGACAGCGTCCTCGGGATGGCGTTCGTGAACACCGGCGCGCTCCTCGACAAGTACCTCCCGCAGCTCAAGTCGTCCCTGGGGCAGTCCGGCGGGACCGGTCCGTGCGGGGGGAACCTCTCGAGCTCGTTCGATTCCCTCCGGGTGTTCCGGGGGGTGGGGCTGGCCGTCTCGGCGGAGTCGGACGGCATGCTGCTCGACATCGGGGTGTCCACCGACCGGTCCAAGGGCCCCAGCCCGAGCCCGGGCAGCGAGCAGGGGTCGGTGGCGGATCACCGGAACATCGCCCTGTCGTTCACACCGGCGAACGCGTACGGACTGCTCGGGCTGGCGGGGGCCGATCGGATCGCCGGGACGACCCTGCAGCAGCTCGAGGACTGCGCGGCCGATTCGCTGAGCGAGCTCGACCAGCTTGGCGTGCGGAGCCTCATCGCCAACCTGGGCGGCGACATCGGTCTGGAGGTCCAGCCCGGGACGACGTCCACGCCCGGCGGGGCGATCTTCGCGCAGGCCAAGGACGGCGACCAGATGCAGGCACAGCTCGACACGGTCATGGACCGGCTCGCCGAGGGGGCGCCGGTCCGGTCGCAGGACTACAAGGGAACGACGATCAAGTCCATCCAGGTGCCCGATCTCCAGCAGATGGGGTGGGAGCCGGCCTGGGCGGTCGTGGATGGCGTCGGCATCGTGGCGACGAGCCCCCAGGCCGTCCAGAACGCCATCGACGCGCACGGCGGCAGCGACGTGACCACGGCCGACCGGTTCGAACAGGCAGCCCAGCACGTGGACCTCGAGAACAACGTCATCGCCTACGTCGACGTGGGGAGCGCGCTGGACGCGGTCAGAGCCACCATGCCCCCCGACGACCGGCCGGACTTCGACAAGGGGGCGGAGAACGTCCGGCCCTTGAAGGCCGTGATCCTGAGCTCGACGAGCTCCGACGATGCCGTCGAGGAGCAGTGGTTCTTCCTGATCCAGTAGCGGCCGACGACGCGCGGTGGATGGGTGAGGCCCTCGGCCGGGCTCGCGCCTGCGTGGAATGGGAGGACGTCCCGATCGGGGCGGTGGTGGTCCGGGACGGCGAGGTGGTGGCCGCCGCGGGGAACGAGCGGGAACGTCGCGGCGACCCTACGGCGCACGCCGAGATCCTGGCCCTCCGCGACGCGTCGGCGGCCATCGGCCGGTGGCGACTCGACCGCTGCACGCTCTACGTGACGCTCGAGCCCTGCGCGATGTGTGCCGGCGCGGCGGTGCTGGCGCGCGTCCCCCGGGTGGTGTTCGGCGCCGCCGACCCCAAGGCCGGATTCGCCGGCTCCCTGGGTGACGTGCTCCGCGACCCCCGGCTGAACCACCGGGCCGAGGTGGTGGGTGGCGTCCTCGCCGAGGAGTGCGGCGAGGTCATCCGGTCGTTCTTCCGAGGCCGCCGGGGCGCCGGTCTCCGCAGCCCTGAGGGCGAGGGGCGTCGGCAGGGCCACTGCTAGACTCGGCCCCGGAGGCGTGCCGGAGCGGACGAACGGGACCGCCTCGAAAGCGGTTAGGGGCTTGACCGCCCCTCGCGTGTTCGAATCACGCCGCCTCCGCCAAGATGCCGCCCCGCGAACGGGGGGGCACGCGTGAGCACTGCCGCCCGCCGCAAGCCGCGCAGATGCCGCGACGAGCCCGAGAGCGCGATGGGCCGTCACGGAATGACGGCGGCTGTCAGGAGGTTCACGATGGATGAGCCCGCCGGGCCGCCGTCCCAAACCCCCCCGGGACGGCGGCCCACCTCTGATGGAGGCGTCCGGCCTTTCCGTACAATCGTCCCGGTGGCTTGCCCGAGCGGACGAAGGGGCACGCCTGGAGAGCGTGTAGGGGGGCAACCCCCTCCCGGGTTCGAATCCCGGAGCCACCGCAGCAGCAGCAGCCGCCGGCTCATCGATTGTTGATGCCTCGGGACGCAGTCAGCGGGCGTCTTGTCAAGTCAAGGTGCGGAGAGGGGTGCGCGACGAGAACGTAGGCGAGGAGGCTTGACCCCAGGTCGTTGGCCTTTACTCTGAGTGTATGAGAACACTCAGTCCAGGTCCAGGACCACTCCGGTGACGCCGCAGGGGGACCTTCCCCGTCTCGAGCGGGAGCGGAGCCGTCTACACGCCGACCTCGCCGAGGTCGGCGAGTTCCGCCCCGGGAGCCTCTCGGCCGTGATGCGGAGGTGCGGCAAGCCGACGTGTGCGTGCGCCGACCCCGCCCATCCCGGTCA
>WNGF01004991.1_pt1 | contig 20607 bp, 20 predicted proteins | sample 5400641 | NCBI WGS metagenome assembly WNGF01 (sample SAMN13153371, study PRJNA577476) | soil metagenome | isolation source: 80 cm soil or saprolite under grassland replicate 2 | place: USA:California | collected 2016-06-15
CGAAGTCGCTCATGGGGGTGAAGCGGCCGAGGCGGCTGCGGGCCAGGCGACGCTCGAGGCTGCGGCGCGTGCGCTCCTGTTGCTCGCTCTCGACGAGATGCTCGAGGAGCTGGGTCGGGCTCCAGCGGCGTTTGGTGGCCAGGGCGACGAGATCGTCGAGGTGGGCGGCGGTATGACGGAGTCCCAGAGCGGCGAGGTGGTCAGTGAGCGGAGCCATCGGGCGTCTCCTCGGCGGCCGCGGGCGGCGGCGTGAGCAGGCTGTCGTAGGCGCTGGGGGCGTGCGGCGTGATCCGGAGGTCGCGCACGCGAGGGTCGGCCGGCAGCACGAGGTCGAGCAGGGGCGGCTGGCGGCGGGCCCGGCGGCGTTGCTCGAGCACGTGGGCGACGGACGCAGCGCTGATGGCGCCCCGGGTGAGGGCTTCGGCGAGGGCGGCATCCAGGGCGGAGGCGCCGACCTGATCGAGCAGGCGCAGCAAGCGCGTGGTCTCGCTGGCGAGGGGGTGACCGCGGACGGCCAGGGCGTCGAGGAAGGCCTCGGCCTGCGGGCAGGCGGACCGGAGCCGATCGCGGCCCCGGAGCTCGTGCGCGTGGCGCTTCTCCGCGACGAGGGCGGCGAGATGGGCGTCGTCCTCGATGCGCTGCCCGCGATCGTAGCGGCGCGCATGGCGGGCGACCTCGGTGGCGCCGTCGAGCAGCCGCACGGTGTGCTCGGACGCGACGAGGGTGAGCGGCCGGTGCACGAGCGGGTGGGGGGATCGAGTAGTCGTTGCCGTCGAAGCGGATGTAGGGGGTCTTGCCGGAGTGGACGGCGCGCAGGAGATCGCACGGGAACGGATGTTCGGGGAGCGGCAAGAGACGCGGGTGCTCCTCGGCGAGCGCCTCGGCCACGCGCTGCTCCCGCCGGCCGGGCACCGGGCGGGCATGGGCGACGTCGGCGATCCAGCGGGTCAGTTGCGTGTTGAGATCGGCCACCGAGCTGAACGCGCGCGCGGCGAAGAACGCGTGACGAAGGAAGCCAATAAAGCGCTCGACGCGTCCCTTCTCATTCCCCCGGGCCACCGCGCAGGGCTGGGGGGCGAAGTGGTAGTGGCCGGCGAGTTCGAGCACGTGCGGATGAAAGCGGATGTGATCGCCGACGCGCTCGAGGACGACGCTCTTCAAGTTGTCGTAGAGGATCGTGCGGGGCACCCCCTGCAGCGCGGCGAAGGCCTCGACATGGCCGCGCAGGAAACTCTCGAGCGTCTGGTCGAGAGCGAAGCGGGCGTAGCAGGCGCGCGACCACGAGAGCACGAGGACGAAGCAGGAGAGCAGGCGCGTGGTGGAGCCCACGCGGATCGGGCCGAAGTTGCCCCAGTCGACCTGGGCCTGCTCACCGGCGAGCGTGTCGAGGCGCAGGAAGGCCTCGGCGCGGGCGGCGGGCCGGACGGTGCGGACGTAGCGGCACACCTGGATCGCCGACCCGGGGTAGCCGCGTTCGCGCACCATGGCCCACAGGCGCGTGGCGCGCAGGCGCGGGTACTGCTCGAGCGTCGCGGTGATGAACGCCTTGTAGGGATCGAGCGCGCTGGGCCGGACCTGCGTCCCCGGACGGATGAAGCGCTCACTCTCGACGGCGCGGCGGACGGTGTCGTGATGCACGCCGAGCTGGGCGGCGATGGTGTTGAAGCGCCAGTGCTCGGCGAAGAAGAGTCGGCGGATCTTCGCGTACAGCTCCGGGGGGATCATGCCGACGGCTCCCACAGGCCCAGCTGGCGGACGTCCGCGAAGTCGCCCAGCCCCTGGAGCCCGGCGCCCCCGCGGGGCGGCCGGGGCCGGCCCACGACGAGGTCAATCGTGACAAGCGGGGTGCGGGTGAGGGCGTCGACGGTGGCGTGCCAGCGTGGTGTGACGCACAAACTGTCCTCGGCGGCCACACCGAGCGCAGCGTAGAGCGGCCGGCCGTACCAGAGCGCCACGCCCTCGGCGAGCGTCTCGAGCGCCCGCGGATGGCGCGGGGCCTCTGGGAGCCGAGCTTTGAGGATCGGGATCGGGCCGTCCTGTACCAACAGGCGGGTGAGGTCGGGGCCGGGTCGTACTCCCATCCAGAGGGTCTGCATCGGTCGCCTCCTCGGCGGTGGGCTCGTCGGTGAGGGGCCTCACCGACGGCGGTGGTGCGCAAGGGAGGATGCCCGAGGCGGCCGGGGCTTGGGTAGTCTGATGCGTCACGTTCTCGCGGCGGGCACGGTACCGGGCCTGGCGGGCGGCATGGCGAAACCGGCCGGGGCGGCTCTGCTGATAGCGCCGGCCGGCGTCCTGCAGCGTGACTCGCCGCGCGTGGCTGGCGCACGCCCGCGAACAGTACCGCTGCCCCCGGTCACACCGACGGCACAAGAAGAAGAGCTGCTGGCAGCCCGGCCGGATGCAGATGATCAACCGCAGCGAATCCACGCGCTCCCGCGCTCAGGACGCGGGAGCTGGACAATCACGCTACGGTGTGCGAAGAAGGGAGCGGCGAATGTCGCGCTCCCAACGTGTGATGTCGCCAGAGGGCCCGGGGTGACCAGACTCCGGGCCCTCACCCTCAGCGCCGTTGGCGAGAACGGTTTACCTCAACTCACCTGGCCCTGCAACCGACCTGCGCCGGCCGGTCGCGAATTCCGCGCTTCCTGATGACCATCAACAAGCTGGAAGAGAATCTTCCCGCCGAGCTGCTCGACGACCTGCGCGCGGCGGGCCATGAGGCCGACACGGTTCGCGACAAAGCCCTCACAGGCGCGCCTGACGTCGTCGTCCTCGACCGGGTCCGCCATGACGGTCGGGTGCTCTTCACGCCGGACAAGGGCATCGCCGATGTGCGCGCGTATCCGCCCGGGCAGCATACGGGCATCTTCCTGTTCCGACCGGGAGCCATGGGGCGCGGCACGACGCTGGCCTTCGTCCGGCTTGTCGCTCAGGCATCGCGCGCCCCGATCCCCTGCCGAGGCGATCATGGGCAGGGGAGACGCCGTCGAACTACCCCGGAACTTCACCGAACTCGGGAGACGAGGCGGCGTCGGCGAGCCCTGGGACGCAGGCGCTTGATTGAATGGTGCCCCCGGGGTGACTCGAACACCCGGCACGCAGTTTAGGAAACTGCTGCTCTATCCGCCTGAGCTACGGGGGCATGCAGGCCTGCGATGCACGCAGCCTCGATTCTATCGCTCCCGGGGGCCGGGGGCGAGAGAATCACGACCTCGTCGGGTCGTCGCTGACGCGGACCAGGAGCTTCCCGAAGTTCTTCCCCTGGAGCAGGCCGATGAAGGCCTCCGGGGCGTTCTCCAGGCCGACGACCACGTCTTCCCGATACTTGAGCTTCCCCTCGCGCACCCAGCGGGAGCAGTCGGCGAGGAAGTCTCCCATGCGGTTCACGTGGTCGGAGACGATGAACCCCTTGATCAGCGCGCGGTTGATCAGGAGCGGTCGCCAGTTCGGCCCCGACGGCGGCTCCACGGCATTGTATTCCGAGATGAGCCCGCAGAGCGGAATCCGGGCGTTCAGGTTGATCAGCTGCAGCACCGCTTTCTGGACATCCCCGCCCACGTTCTCGAAGTAGACATCGATGCCGGTGGGGCAGGCCTTGCGGAGGGCCTGGACCAGGTCGCCCGTCCTGTAGTTGACGCAGGCGTCGAAGCCCAGCTCACGGACCACGTAGTCGCACTTGTCCTGGGATCCGGCGATGCCCACCGCGCGGCAGCCCTTGATCTTGGCGATCTGACCGACGGCCGAGCCGACGGCGCCCGACGCCGCGGAGACGACCACGGTCTCCTCCGGCTTGGGCTGCCCGATGCCGACGTACGCGGTCATCCCCGGCATCCCGAGCACGCCGAGCGCCGTCGAGATGGGCGCCTGCTCGGGGTCGAGCTTCCGCACGCCCACGCCGCGCGACACGGCGTAGGCCTGCCAGCCGTCGTAGCCGAGCACCAGATCACCCTGCGCGACCCCCGGGTGCCCGGATTCGATCACCTCGCCGACCGTCCCGCCGACGATCACCTGGCCCGGCTCTACCGAGGCGGCGTAGGATTGGCCGCCGCTGATCCGTCCGCGCATGTAGGGGTCGAGGGACAGGTAGATCGTCCGGCACAGGAACTCCCCCTCGCCGGGCGTCGGCACGGGCGACTCGACCAGCTCGAAGTCGCTCGGCTCGGGCATGCCGGACGGACGGCGGCGCAGCAGGACTTGACGGTTCATCGAAGGAGGCATTGCTCGGTCCTTTCAGTGAAGATGGTGCGGAAGAGCTTCCCGCTCATTCGGCGCGGAGCCGGTAGCCCCGGGCCCGCATGCAGCGAGCATGGGCCGCGCGGTCGATGCCGGTGTCGCTCCCCTCGCCGGCGGCGCGGCGACACTCGGCATCGTCGCGCCTCCACTCGCCGTAGGTCAGGCCCGGCTTGTCGTAGAGCCCCGTTCCGGGCGCGCACGCGGCGAGGAACGAGGTCGAGACGAACAGGAGCCGCGGGACCCGGCAACGGACTCTCAGAGGAGGTCCGACGGCTTGACGTCGCGCGCGGCCAGGAGGGCGCGCAACCGCTTGAGCGCGGCGGCCTCGATCTGGCGGACGCGCTCGCGCGTGACGCCCATGCGGCGCCCGATGCTCTCCAGCGTCATGGGGTCTTCGCCGCCGAGCCCGAACCGCAGCGTCACCACGTTGCGCTCGACATCGGGGAGATCCTCGAGCACGCCGGCCAGGTCGGCCCGCGCCCGGAGGATGGCGCCGACACCTTCCCCCGGGATGCCCGATGTGTCCTGAACGACCTCCAGCAGCCGGGCCTTGCCTTCTTCCCCCGCCGGCGTGTCGAGCGAGAGCGGGTGTTGACGCAGGCTTTCGAGGTGCTCGACCTCGGAGACCGGCCAGCCCAGCGCCCGCGCCAGCTCTTCGGTTGTCGGCGCGCGGCCCAGTTGCTGGGTCAGCGCGTTCCGCTTCTTCGCGCACTGACCCAGCAGCAGCTCGACATGGACCGGCAGGCGGATCATGCGGGCCTGATTGGCGAGCGCGCGCACCACGGCCTGGCGGATCCACCAGGTCGCGTAGGTGGAGAAGCGGGCTCCCCGGTCGGGACGGAACTTCCGCGCCGCGTGAAGCAAGCCCACGTTGCCCTCCTCGATGAGGTCGAGCAGGGAGAGCCCGCGATGGAGATACCGGCGGGCGATCGTCACGACCAGCCGGAGGTTGGCTTCGACGAGCTGACGCTCGGCCTGCGCATCGCCGGCCTGGACGCGCCGCGCCAGCTCCTGCTCTTCTTCCGGCGTCAGGAGCTTGATGCGACGGATGTCCTGGAGGTAGAGAGCCAGGATCTCGCGGTGGCGCGCCGCGGTCTCCGGGGAATCGTCGGTCTCGCCCAGCTCGGCGGGCGACTTGGACATGAGCGCCTCGAGGGGCTCGTCCGACTCCGGCAGCTCGCCGTACAGGTCCTCGACTTCACTCACGGTCTTCGTCGTCACCCGCCACTCACGAATCGAACTCCGCGTACCGCACGCCGAACGTCGTGAACCGTCCCGTGGCCGGCCGCCACGTCACCGCCAGGCTCTCCACACGGGCCAGCGGCGGGCCCTTGGTGAGCTCCCGCGCCAGCTCCTCGATGGCCTCGCGAGCGCCCTCGACGCGGACGCGCACGCTGCCGTCCTTCAGGTTCATGACGTAGCCGGCGAGCCCGAACTGCGCGGCCTTGCGCTGGACGAAGATGCGATAGCCCACTCCCTGCACGCGTCCCTCGACCAGGATCTCGGCGGCGCTGTGCGATCCCGCCGCACTCATCTGCTCAACGGCCACCAAGTCCGGCTGTCCACCGGCCTCACGAATCGCGCGGACCGGCGCGGCGCTCGGCGGCGCCCCTCCTGAGGTCCGGCGGGAAAAGGTAATGGTCGGGGCGACTGGATTTGAACCAGCGACCTCCTGCTCCCGAAGCAGGCGCGCTACCAAGCTGCGCTACGCCCCGTCCCTGTCGTGCGGGCCCATCGACGCGCCCGCACCTTCAGCTGTCCCACGCGTACTTGCCCACCAGCTTCACGAACACGCAGCCCGAATGCTCGGTCGTGCGCATCGCCCCGTCGCGCTTCTCGATCACCTGCAGCACCTGGGTCGTGGCATCCCCGACCGGCATCACCATACGGCCGCCCTCCGCGAGCTGGTCGAACAGCGGAGGCGGGACATTGGGCCCGCCGGCCGTGACCAGGATGCGGTCGAAGGGCGCCTCGTCGGGCCAGCCGAGGGTGCCGTTGGCCACGCGTACCCACACGTTGCGATAGCCCAGCAGCTCGAGGAGCTCGCGCGCGCGCTGCGCCAGCTTCGGGATGCGCTCGATGGTGCACACCCGGGCGCACAGCTCCGCGAGCACGGCCGCCTGATAGCCGCAGCCGGTGCCGATCTCCAGCACCTTCTCCGTCCCGCCCAACTGGAGCAGCTCCGTCATCTTGCCGACCATGAACGGCTGGGAGATGGTCTGCCCATCGCCGATCGGCAGCGGGTGATCGCCGTACGCCCGGCCTCTCAGGGCCTCCTCCACGAACAGGTGCCGGGGGACCCGGCGCATGGCGGCCAGCACGCGAGGTTCCGTCACCCCGCGCGCCACCAGCTGCTCCTCCACCATCCTCTCACGCTCCCGGACGATCCGCGGGGGCCCGGCGCCGTTGCCGCGACCGATCATCGGCGCCGCTTCCCGAGAAGGGCGTTGAGACCCCCCTCCCACTCGGACATCCGCACGAGTGCGCCGAAATGCGTCAGGTCCAGGTGGAGCGGCGTCACCGACGCCCACCCCGCATGCACGGCGGCGATGTCGGAGGCCTCGTCCTCCCGCCACTCCGGCGGCCCCGCGCCGATCCAGTAGTACGGGCGCCCGCGAGGGTCCACCTCCTGCACGACCTTCTCGCGATAGACGCGGTGGCCCAGCCGCGTCATCCGCACCCCGCGGACCTCTCCGCGCGGCACGTTGACGTTGAGCAGGGTCTTCGCGGGAAGCCCTTCCACGAGCGCGCGCGCCGCCACCAGCTCGGCGATCCGTCCCGCGTCCTCGAACCCGCCCGCCTCGCCGTCCAGCTGGGACACCGCCATCGACGGCACCCCGAGGAGCGTCCCTTCCATGGCTGCCGACACCGTCCCCGAGTACGTCACGTCGTCGCCCAGGTTGGACCCGTGGTTGATGCCCGAGACCACCAGCGCGGGCGGTTCGGGCAGCAGGCCGAGCACCCCGAGGTTCACGCAATCCGACGGCGTGCCGTTGACCGCGAAGCGACGCTCGGCGACGCGCTCCACGCGAAGGGGCCGGTGCAGGGTCAGCGCATGGCCCACGGCGCTCTGCTCACGGTCGGGCGCGACGACGTAGACTTCACCGAGCGGCGCGAGGGCCGCCGCGAGAGCGGCGAGCCCCGCGGCGTGGATGCCGTCGTCGTTGGTCACCAGGATCACGGCCGACGGCACTGGCACTGGGCTCAAAAGAGCAGATCCGAGAATCCGCTGGTCACTGCCAAGAGAAACTGGTCGGGGCGACTGGATTTGAACCAGCGACCCCTTGACCCCCAGTCAAGTGCGCTACCGGGCTGCGCCACGCCCCGACCCAGCCCGCATTGTACGGGTCTCCCGAGGGAAACTCAAGGCGCGCGCCGCGGCGGTGGTGGGCCGACGTGCTTCGCCGGACCAACTCACTACCGGCCCTGGCGCCCGGCGGCGAGCCGGTCGCGGAGAGCCCGCAGTCGCTCGCGCAACCGGCGGAGCGCCTCCTCCAGGGCAGCGCCGCGCAGTCCGAGATCCATCTGGTTGGCGCGCGATTCGCTCCGGAGTCGCTTCTTCGCGCCCTCGAGGGTGAGGCGCTCGTCGTAGAGCAGGCTCTTGATGCGCAGCACCAGTTCGAGGTCTTTCTTGCGGTAGAGACGCTGGCCGGCGGGATTCTTCTTCGGCCTGAGCAGTTTGAATTCGGACTCCCAGTAGCGCAGCACGTAGGCCGGGATCTCCGTGATCGCCTCGACCTCTCCGATCCGATAGTAGAGCTTGTCCGGGATCACCGTGGAAGCCACCCTGGTCCCGTCCCGCTACGAGTTGATCCGGAGCTTCAGGCCCTTGCTTGGCTTGAACGTCAGCACCTTGCGCGCGGTGATCTCGATGCTGTCGCCGGTCTGGGGATTCCGCCCGCGGCGCGAGAGCTTCTGACGGATCCGGAAGTGCCCGAAGCCGACGATCTTCACGTCCTCCCCCTTCTCGAAGCAGCGGAAGATGATGTTGAACAGCGACTCCACCACGGATGCCGACTGACGCTTGGACAGACCGTGCGCGGCCACTGCATTGATCAGGTCGTTCTTGGTCAGCGCCTTCACCTCCCCTCAGCCCGCAACGGAGTCTTGGACCCACCGGAGGTAGGCCGGCGCCCCCGCCTCCACGGCCAGCGCCAGCACCTCGGGGACGGAATACGGATGCAGCTCCAGCACGCGCTGCTGGAGCGCCGGGTAGCGTTCGGCGCGCGTCTTGATCACGAGGAGCGCCTCGCTCGCCTCCTCGCGCTTGCCTTCCCACATGAAGATGGACGTCACGCCGGGCACCACGCTGACGCATGCCGCGAGCCGGTCGTCCACCAGCCGCTGTCCCAGCTCCAGGGCCATGGCCTCGGACGGAGCGGTCACGAGCACCACGAGCGGGCCCCTGCCCTCGGTCACTTCGCCGTCCCCTGGGTGAGGAAGCCCGAATAGCCGCGGCTCTCCAGATCGTCGCGGGCCGCGATGGCCCGCTGGCGATCGGGGAAGGCGCCGGCCCGCACGCGATGGTAGGTCCCGCCGGAGACATCGCCCGCTCCACCGCTCTCGTTGCGCGCCACGCTCGTCACCTGGACGGAGAAGCCCTGGTCCCTCAACTTGGTCGCCAGCCGCTCGGCGTTCTTCAGATCCTTGAAGAGGCCGAGTTGCACCCAGTAGCTTCGCTCCGTCTCCGGCGGCGCGCTGCTCGGCCGCGTCGATACCGCCGGGCGCTCCGGACTGTGCGCGGTGCCGCCCGTCTTCGCCATCGAGAGCGGCGGCGACGGCTTCGTCGAGGCCGGGGCGCCGGCGCGCGCCGGGGCCGGCGGGAGAGTGGGCACTGCCGGCGCTGCCGACTTCTGAGGCGCGGGCGCGGCGGGCGCCGGCGGCGCGCTCGGCGCCGGCGACGGTGCCGGCGGCGAGACGGCTGGCCCGGCGGGCTCGGGTCGCTGAGTCATCCGGGCCGGCCCTTTCACGGGCGACGACACGGGCTCGAACCAGTTGAGCAGATAGGGCAGCGCCACAACGACCAGGATGGCGAGGATGGTCAGGACGAGGATGGCCCGGAACCAGCCGGCCGCGAAGATGCTCCGCGGAGCGTAGTCCTCGTATTCGTCCGCGTGCAAGTCTGGCGGCTCGCGGCGAAAGTCGTCCCGCTCGGCGCTCACGTGTCTGTCACTCGACGGACCATAGCTCCAAGACTAGGCAATGCTAGCACAGACGGGTTGGCGCTCAAACGAGTTTTGCTAGGGGTTCTGGGGGGTTAGGTGGCCTTGTCTGAGACCGCCCCCCCGGCCTCCGCCGCGCGGAGGCTGTCCCCTCGGCGCAAACCCCTGCTCGCCGCTCGGCGGGGGCCTCAACCACGGCTCCCTCCAAGACCTCGCCCAAAGAACACACGGCTAGCTAGACTAGGAGCCTGTCGGAGAAGTGCTCTGGCTAGAGCGATGAGAAGGGTCCAGCTGCAAGGCGGCGCCCGATGGCCGCACGCGAGGCGTACTCTCTGTACGTTGAGCGTGCGGCCGAGGGCGCCAACGCCGCAGATGGGCCCTTATCATCGCTCTAGCGCCGCGCGCGCCGGAGAGCGCGGCGGCTCCGGGGCTTGCCCGCCACTTTGCGGAAGAGCAGGCGTATGGGCGAGCCCGCGAATCCGAACGCGTGACGGAGCGAATTGACGAGGTAGCGCTGGTAGGAGAAGTGGAGCTCTCCCGCCAGGTTCACGCGCAGGGCGAAGGTCGGGGGCGAGACGCCCACGTGCTGCGCCGAGTGCACGCGAAGAGCCACGCCGTGAGCGGAGACCGGACGGCGCTCGACGGCCTGGCGGAGGACGGCGAGCAGCTCACCGGGCTGGATGCGTTTCTGCGCCTCCGCCATCACGCGATCGACTTGATCGAACAGCTCGCTCAGCCCGTGATGCTTCACCGCCGACGTGAAGCACACCGGAGCGTACTCGAGGAAGGGCAGGCGGTCATAGATCTGTCCCACCACGTCCGCCTTCTGCACCATGCCGGGCGGCACCAGATCCCACTTGTTCACCGCCACCACCAGCGCGCGGCCCGCCTTGTCGGCGTACCCGGCGATGTGGGCGTCCTGGGCGGTCACGCCGTCGGCAGCGTCCAGCACGAGCACCGCGACCTGGCAGCGCTCCAGGCCCTTGAGCGCCATCACCACCGCGAGCTTCTCGAGCGCCTCGGACACCCTGCCCTTGCGCCGGATCCCCGCCGTGTCGATGAGGAGATACGTCCGGTCGCGAAAGGTCAGCGGCGTATCGACGGCGTCGCGCGTGGTGCCCGGCTGCTCGTGGACGAGGACGCGGTCGTGGCCCAGCACGGCGTTGACGAGCGAGGACTTCCCCACATTGGGCCGTCCGATGATGGCGACCCGCGTCCCCTCCCCCGCCGGCTCGGCGGGCAGGGCGGGGACCAGCGCGCGCGCCGCCTCCAGGAGCTCGGCCACGCCTCGCCCGTGCTCCGCCGAGACCCCGAGGACCGGTGTGAAGCCGAGACGGTAGCACTCGGCGAGGGCGATTTCCTGAGCGGCCGCGTCGACCTTGTTCACCGCCACGAGCACCGGATGCCGGCTCTTCCTGAGCACGGCGGCGATCTCCTCGTCCAGGGGCGTGAGGCCCGTGCGGGCGTCGACGACGAAGATGATGAGATCGGCCTCGTCGATGGCCATCATCACCTGGCTGCGTACCCCGGCGACGAGATCCGAGGTCGGACGGGGCTCGAAGCCGCCCGTATCCACCACCGTGGCCTGCCAGCGCTCGAAGACGACGGTGCCGTAGAGACGGTCGCGCGTCACGCCGGCCACGTCGTGGACGAGAGAGCGGCGGCGGCCGACCAGGCGGTTGAACAGCGTGGACTTGCCGACGTTGGGCCGTCCGACGATGGCGAGGACCGGGCGCAGCATGGGGGCCGGCGGCGTTCCTCAGGGGCCCAGGACGGCTCGCAGGAGCGCCGGCGCCGTCGGCTCCACGACCCTCACGCGCGTGTCCAGGGCGGCGCCGAGGTCGCCCGGCGCCAGGTCGTCGAGGAACACCCCGGCGCCATCCCGCAGCGCGGCGGCGGGCACGAGCACCTCGTCCCCGAGCGCGCGCCCGGCGAGCTGAGACTGGATGTCCTGCCCGGTGAGTAGACCCGCCACGCCGATCCCTCGCCCGAACCATTCGTTGGCGATCGGCGCCAGGGTGACGGTGAGATCGTCCACGCGCACCGTGTCCAGCAGGGCGCGCAGGCGAGGCGCGAACATCTCGCCCGTCACGAGGGTCACCGCGCGCGGCCGGGCGAGCCGGCGGGGCAGCCGCGTCACCGCGCGCATGAATCCGTCGGTGAAGCGGCGGACCAGTCCCACGCCGTCCTCCACGATGGGAAAGCCTTCGTAATCGCGCGCGGCCGGCAGGTCGCGCCCGGCCTGGAGGTAGAGCTCGTCGGCGGCGAAGACGAAGCGGCTGCCGAGGGCGGCGAGGAACTCGCGCTGCCATGCCCCGATGGAGGCGACGAGGGTCCGTGCCTCCTCGTCCGTCACCCGGCGGAGCGCCGGCAGCCGCTCGCGGTGGCGGGTGAGCCCCACCGGCACCACCGCCGTGGTGCGGACGCCGGGATGGAGGCGCGCCAGGTCGTGGACCGAGCGATCGAGATGCGCGCCGTCGTTCCAGTCCGGACAGAGGACGATCTGCGCGTGCATGGCGATGCCCGCCCGCGCGAGCCGCTCCATGATCGGCATCACGTCGCGCTTGATCCGGGGCTGTCCCAGCAGCCGGTGGCGTAGCTCGGCGTCGGTGGCGTGGACCGAGATGTAGAGCGGGGAGAGTCGCTGCGTCTCGATCCGGTCCAGCTCCGGCTCCTCCAGATCGGTCAGCGTGATGTAGTTGCCGTGCAGGAAGGAGAGCCGGAAGTCGTCGTCCTTGACGTAGAGGCTCTTGCGCATCCCCCGCGGCAGCTGGTGGATGAAGCAGAAGACGCACTTGTTGGCGCAGGTCGAGATCTCCGACGGGCGCGGCGCCTCCAGCTCGAGCCCCAGCCCTGGCCCGCGCCGCCGGAGCACGGTCGTGCGCGGCCGCCCTCCGCGCTCGACGGTCATCTCGAGCCGCTCCTCGCCCGCGTGGAAGTGGAAGTCGATCACGTCGCGAAGGCCCGCGCCGTTGATGGCGAGGATGCGGTCGCCGGGCAGGAGCCCCGCCCGGGCCGCCGGCCCCCGCGCGCCCACCGCCGCCACCACCACCCCCTGAGCGGCCGACCCCGTCGTCTCACCTGATCGGCAACTCATGAGCTCAGTTTCTCATTCCCAATAAGCTCAGATCATGGATGAGCGACGATCGCGTAACCGGGCGGGTGGCGTCGCGGGCCGCGCCGTGCCGCCGGGCGGAGTGGGACCCCCGAGTCCCGCCCGCAGCTCTTCCGGATTGCTCGCCTCGGACGGCGGGGGCCCCAGCCCCGCGACGTCCTGCGGCTCGCACTGCAAGAGCTGCGATTCGGGCGAGTGGGTGACGGAGCCCGGCGGCACGGCGCGGCCCGCGACGACAGGACCCGCCCGCCTCACGCGAAATCCGCTCACGCGTGATCTGCGCTAACTCCGCTCGCCGACGCCGGCCGGCGGGTTGATCTGCTTGAGTCCCTGGATGATGTACTGCAGCCCGGAGGTCACGGTGAAGACAGCCGTCACCCAGGCGAAGAGCCTCGGGAGGGCCTGGAGCGCGCCGAAGTAGAAGGAGATCATGGCGGCCAGCACCGTGGCCATCTGGAACACCGTGGAGAGCTTGCCGAGCCACGAGGGCGCCGGCTGGACGGTGCCGCCCGCCACGTGGATCACGAGGACGCCCACGCTCAGGACGAGGTCGCGGCTCACGACCACCACCGCGATCCAGAACGGGATCACCTTGAGATAGGTCAGCGTCACGAACGCGGAGGTCAGCAGAAGCTTGTCGGCGACCGGATCGAGGAACGCGCCGAGTCGCGTCTGACGCCCGCGGCTCCTGGCGATGTATCCGTCGAGCAGATCGGTCAGGCTCGCCAGGCAGAAGACGACCAAGGCCGCCCGCGGGTGGCGGTAGACCAGTAGCGTGACGAAGAACGGGATCAGAAAGATCCGGAGAGTCGTGAGCCAGTTGGCGAGCCCCATGGGTCATCCGCAGGAACCGACGGTCGATTGTAGCATCGGGTCTCCGCCGACCGACCCGAAAGTCGGCGCCGGGCTCGGTCGCGTCGTGATGTCGCGGTGACCATGTCACCGGTCGCCGGCGGTCGGGCGGACTACCGTCTTCCCCGGCGGGTGACCAGCTCCGCCCGAGCGCGGGCGGCGCGGCACACCCCTTCCCTGGGGGAGCGTTCGCAACGGGAGGTGAAGCCCCCGAGCTTCAGGCCGGCGACCGGTACGCCTCGAGCCGCGCGACCACCCGCCGCGGCACCTCGGCCTCGAGATGGATCCCCTCGGCCTCGTCCCGTCGCTGGAGCACGCGGCCCTTCTCGTAACAGAGCGCGAGGGCCGGACCGTCCCGGTACGGGATGAACAGCGCGAGGCGCTCGACCCGCGGGCGGAGCGCCTCGTCGATCCGCGCGAGGAGCCGGTCGATTCCCCCGCCCGTGAGCGCGGAGACCGCCACGCCGTTGAAGCGCTCGAGCAGCCCCCGGAGGGCGCCCTCGGCCTCCAGCCGGTCGACCTTGTTGAGGGCGACGATGGTCGGGCGTTCGGACAGCTCGAGCTCGGCGAGCAAGGCCTCGACCGCCGCGACCTGGTCGTCCAGCGCGGGATGGCTCGCGTCCACCACGTGAACGAGCACGTCCGCCTCCGCCAGCTCCTCCAGCGTGGCCTTGAAGGCGGCCACGAGCTGGTGGGGGAGCTTCTTGATGAAGCCCACCGTGTCGGTCAGCACGAAGGCGGCGTGCGGCGGGATGGACACGAGGCGCGCGGCCGGGTCGAGCGTGACGAAGAGCTGGTCGTCGGCCGTCAGCGAGGAGCCCGTCAGGCGGTTCAGCAGGGTGGTCTTGCCGGCGTTGGTGTAGCCCACGAGGGCGACCACGGGAACGCCGCTCGCCCGGCGCCGGTGGCGGAGCAGCCGCCGGTGCACGCGCACGCGCCCCAGCTCCGCGCTGATCTTGCGGATGCGGTTGCGGATGATGCGCCGGTCCGACTCGATCTGCTGCTCGCCCGGGCCGCGCGTCCCGATGCCGCCCCCCAATCGCTCGAGGTGCTTCCACTGGCCGACCAGACGCGGCAGCAGATAGGAGAGCTGGGCCAGCTCCACCTGGAGCTTGCCCTCCATCGTGCGCGCGCGCTGGGCGAAGATGTCGAGGATGAGAGCCGTGCGGTCGATGACCCGGCGCCCCAGCGAGCCGCCCAGGTTGCGCTCCTGAATGGGCGAGAGCGGATCGTCTGAGATCACCAGGTCGGCGCGCTCACGCTCCGACAGCAGCTTGATCTCCTCCACCTTGCCCTTGCCGAAATAGAGCGCCGGCGTCGGCGCCCGGCGCTCCTGGGTGACCCGCCCGACGACGTCGGCGCCGGCCGATTCGGCCAGCCGCTTCAGCTCATCCAGGGACTCCTCGACCTCGTAGCGCCGCTGGGTGGGTAGCCGCAGCGCGGCGAGGAAGGCCTTCTCGCGCGTTCTCACTCGATCAATCCCTCCCGCGTGATCAGTTTCAGGATGGACTCGGCCGCGCCGTCGACGCCCCCCGCCGCATCCACGTCGATCCAGCGGATCTCGGGATCGCGGGCGAACCAGGTCATCTGGCGCTTGGCGTAGCGGACCGTGTCGCGGATCATGAGCCGGAGCGCTTCTTCCCCGGTCAGGCGGCCCCTCACCACGGCCGCGAACTGCCGGTAGCCGATGCCGGCCATCGCCGGCAAAGACTCGTCGTAGCCCGCCTCGAGGAGCTGTCTCACCTCCTCCATCATCCCACGGGCGACCATTCCGCGCGCGCGCTCGGCGAGCCGGCGGCGGAGCGCCTCGCGCGACTGGTGGAGGCCCACCATCAGGAGGCGCCACGCGGCCACGTCCCGGCGCCAGTCCCCGACCGCTTCCGCCCCCGGGTCACGCTTGCCGTGCCGCGTCACGATCTCGATGGCGCGGACGATCCGCACGCGGTCGTTGGGGTGAAGCCGCTGCGCGGCCTCCGGGTCCAGCGCCGCGAGCCGCCCGTGCAGCGCGGCGGCGCCATGCGCGCGCGCATAGCGCTCCAGCTCGCCCCGCAGGGCAGGATCGGCCGGTGGCGCGGGCTCGAGGCCCTTCAGGAGCGACCGGACATAGAGGCCGGTGCCGCCGACGACCACGGGCAGCCGCCCGCGCGCCCGGATCTCGGCGAGCGCACGGAGGGCCTCGACCCTGAACCGCGCCGCATGATAGCGCTCGTCGGGATTCACCACGTCGATCAGGTGATGGGGAAGGATCGCCCGCTCGCCGACGGTGGGCTTGCCGGTGCCGATGTCCATGCCGCGATAGACCTGCCGCGAGTCCGCGTTCACCGCCTCCAGGGGCAGCGCCGCCGCCAGGCGCGCCGCGACGGCCGTCTTCCCAACGCCGGTCGGGCCCACGATCACGAGGAGCGGCGGTCGCCTCACCACGTCCGTCCCAGCTCCCGCTTGATCTCCCGCAGCGACAGGCGGCTCACGATGGGCCGCCCGTGGGGACAGAAGTAGGGCGTTTCCGTGGCCGAGAGATCGCTCACCAGGCGCCCCATCTCATCGCGCTGGAGCGGGGCGTGCGCCTTGATGGCGGCCCGGCAGGCCACGAAGGCGAGCGCCCGATGGAGCAGCGGCGCCGTCTCGTCGCGCCGGCTCGCGCCCACCTCGTCGAGCAGCCCCTCGATCAGCCGCCGCGGCTCTTCCCCCTTGAGCAGCGCGGGAACGGCGCGGAGCAGCACCGTGGACCCGCCGAACCCTTCGAGCGCGAAGCCCAGCTCGGCCAGCACGGGCGACCACTCCTTCAGGAGCCCGGCCTGGCCGGGGCCGAGCTCGACGGGCTGGGCGAAGAGCAGCTCCTGGGACGGCAAGGGGCTGCCGCGCAGCGCGCGCTGGAGCCGCTCGAACAGAACGCGCTCGTGGGCCACGTGCTGGTCGATGAAGAAGACCTCTTCCTCGCTCGCCGCCACGATGAAGGTGTCCTGCAGCTGGCCGATGACCGTGCCGAAACGGGCGCCGGCGAAGACCGCGCTCTCCTCGCCGAACAAGCGGGGCTGGCGGTCGTCGGTGGTCGCGGCGGGCGGAGCGTCGGAGGGCACCGGCACGTCGTGCTCGGCGTCACCCGCCGCCGCGAGTCCGCCCTGGCTCTGGACGACCCGGGGCGAGCGCAAGGCCGCCTGCACCGCCGTGAAGAGCGCCTCCTGGACCAGCCGGGGCGCGCGAAAGCGCACCCAGGCCTTGGTGGGATGCACGTTGACGTCCACCTCGCGGCTCGGCAGATCGATGCGCAGGAGCGCCACCGGGAACTGATCGCGGGCCAGCAGCGGCCGATGGGCGTCGAGCAGCGCCTGGGTCAAGAGCGTGTCGCGCACGGGCCGCCCGTTGACGATCAGCGTGATCGCGTCGCGGTTGCCCCGGGAGAGCTGCGGGGGGGCGATGAGCCCGGACACGGTCACGCCGCCGAGGGTGCCGCGGACCTCCAGCATCTTCGAGGCCGGCTCGAAGCCGAGGATCGCGCCCAGCCGGTCTCGGAGCGTGCCGGCGCGGGGCGCGCTCAGCACGGGCTTGCCGTTGTGGGTCAGGCGGAAATGGATCGCCGGGTGGGCCAGCGCGATGGCCTGCACGAGTCGCAGCGTCTGGGCGAGCTCGGCCTGGGCGCTCTTCAGGAACTTGAGGCGGGCCGGCGTGTTGAAGAAGAGGTCCTGGGCCTCGACGAGGGTGCCCGGTGTGGCCGCCACCAGCAGCTTCTCGGCGACGGCGCCGCCCTCGCCCCGCACCAGCGTGCCGGTCTCCGAGCCGCGCTCGCACGAGAGCACGGAAAAGCGCGTGACGGCGCAGATGGCGGGCAGCGCCTCGCCTCTGAACCCGAGCGTCGCGATCGCTTCCAGGTCGCTGTCGGTGGCGAGCTTGGAGGTGGCGTGTCGCGTCAGCGCCAGGTCCACCTCGTCGGGGGCCATCCCGGTCCCGTCGTCGCTGACCCGGATGAGCTGGCGGCCCGCGTCCTTGAGGTCGACCGTGATGGCCGCGCCGTCGGCATCGATGGCGTTCTCGACCAGCTCCTTGACCACCGAGGCCGGCCGCTCGACCACCTCGCCGGCGGCGATCTTGTTGACGAGATGATCCGGCAAGCGACGGATGCGCGTCATACGCGCGTGCGAAGCCGCTGTTGCCAGTCGGCGAGGAGGTTGAGCGCCTGGAGCGGCGTGAGCGATCCCATGTCGAGCTGCGCGAGCTCCCTCAGGATCGGCTCGGGCGCGGCCGGGAAGAGCGCGAGCTGGGCCGGCGCCGAGGCGGGAACGGCGGGACCGAGGGCGACCGACAGCTCGGCGCCCTCGCTCAGGAGCTCGGCGAGGATGGTCTTGGCGCGCTCGATGACCGACGGCGGCAGCCCGGCGAGCCGCGCCACCTGGATCCCGTAGGAGCGGTCGGTGCCGCCGGGCCGCACCTTGTGGAGGAAGATGATCTCGTCGTTCCACTCCTTGACGGCCACGTGGAAGTTCCGCACCCGCTCCAGTCGGTCGGCGAGCGCGGTCAGCTCGTGGTAGTGCGTCGCGAACAGCACCTTGGCCCCGTGGCCGCGCTCGTGCAGCTCCTCCGTCACCGCCCAGGCGATGGCGAGTCCGTCGAAGGTGGAGGTGCCGCGGCCCACCTCGTCGAGCAGGATGAGGCTTCGCGCCGTGGCATGGTGCAGGATGCTGGCGGTCTCGACCATCTCGACCAGGAACGTGCTCTGGCCGCGGGCCAGATTGTCCTGCGCGCCCACGCGGGTGAGGATGCGGTCCACGAGGCCGATGCGCGCCCGCCGGGCGGGGACGAAGGCGCCCATCTGGGCGAGGATGACCAGGAGCGCGGTCTGCCGCATGAAGACGGACTTGCCGCTCATGTTCGGGCCGGTGAGGATCATGATCTGACAGCCGTCGGGGTCCAGGCTCACGTCGTTCGGCGTGAAGGGCGCGTCGCCGGCGGCCTCCAGCACGGGGTGACGGCCGTCGGTGATCTCCAGGCTCACGGTCTCGTCCACCTCGGGCCTGACGTGGCCCCGCTCGTGGGCGACCTCGGCGAGGCCGGTCAGGGCGTCGAGCGCGCCCACGGCGCGCGCGGTCCTCAACAGGTCCTCCGACCGGGCGGCGACCTGGACGCGCAGCTCGCCGAAGAGCTCGAACTCGAGCCGGGCGATGCGCTCCTCGGCGCCGAGGACGCGGCTCTCGTACTCCTTCAGCTCGGCGGTCACGTAACGCTCCGCTCCCACGAGGGTCTGGCGGCGGAGATAGTCCGGCGGCACCTTGGCGGCATGGGCATTGCTCACCTCGATGGAGTAGCCGAAGACGCGGTTGAAGCGCACCCGGAGGCTGCCGATGCCCGTGCGCTCCCGCTCCCGCGGCTCGAGGGAGGCGATCCACTCCTTGGCGGCCCGGGCCGAGTGCTTGAGCTCCCGCAGCTCGGGGTTCCACCCCTCGCGGATCAGGCCGCCGTCGCGAAGGGCCAGAGGCGGCTCGTCCTCGAGCGCCTCGTCGAGCAGCTTCTGGAGACCGGTGGGCGCCACGACATCCTCGGCGATGGCCCGGCAGAGCGCGGCGCCGAGGGCCGCCAGCTCCTCGCGGAGCGTGGGGAGCTGGTTCAGGAAGCCGCGGAGGGCGACCAGGTCCCGGGCGTGGGCGACCCCGAGCGCGGCGCGGCTGGTGAGCCGCTCGAGGTCACCGACGCCCTTGAGTCGCCGGCTCAGCGTGGCTCGCACCGCCGGATCCTCGACGAGCGCGCCGACCGCGTCCTGGCGCCGCGCGATCTCGCCGAGGTCGAGCAGCGGCCTCAGGAGCCACTGGCGCAGGAGGCGGGCTCCCATGGGCGTGTTGGTGCGGTCGAGCGTCGCCACCAGCGAGCCGCGGCTCGAGCGCTCCTGCGCCGTCGCCAGGAGCTCGAGCGTGGCCACCGCCGTCGGGTCGAGCAGCATCGCGTCACCCGCCACGAAGCGCTGGATGCGGGTGAGATGGGTGAGCGACTCGCCCTGGGTGTCGCGGAGGTACGCGAGGGCGCCCCCCGCCGCCTGGAGTCCGGCCGTCATGGCGGCGACCCCGAAGCCGTCGAGCGAGGCGCTGCGGAACTGGGCCGCCACCGTCTCGCGCGCCGTCCTCGGGGCGAACCAGCCGGGCTCGCCGCTCGTCACCGGCAGACCGATGGCGGCGATCCGGCGGACCCATTCGGCGTCCGCGTTCCGGGTGAGCAGGATCTCGGCCGGCCGCCGCAGCAGGGCCGCCTCGAGCAGCGCCTCGGCGGCAGCCGTGGCGGCCTCCCCCATCCAGAACTCGCCGGTCGAGATGTCCACCAGCGCCACGCCGAGCGCCGAGGGGACGCGGTGCACGGCGAGGAGGAAGTTGTTGGCCGCGCCGTCCAGGAACTGGGTGTCGGTGATGGTGCCGGGCGTGATCACGCGCACCACTTCCCGCCTCACGAGTTTCCGCCCCTTGGCCGGCGCCTCCATCTGCTCGCAGACCGCGACCTTCTGGCCCGCGCGGATGAGCCGAGCGACGTACCCGTCGGCGGCATGGTGCGGGATGCCGGCCATGGGGATGGCGCCCTCGCCCTTCTGCCGGGACGTCAGCGTGATCTGGAGCAGGCGGGACGCCACGTGCGCGTCATCGAAGAACAGCTCGTAGAAGTCACCGAGCCGGAAGAGCAGCAGGTAGTCCGGGTAGCGCCGCTTGAGCTCCCGGTACTGCCGCATCATCGGTGTCAGCTCGGGCGCTGTGTCCCTCACGGGCTCATCGACTGGAGCGCGGTGGAAAGCCGGTCGTGGGTGGTCTCGAGCGTCTCGGGGAGCACCTTGGTCTCGCCGATGACGGGCATGAAGCTCGTGTCTCCCTCCCAGCGGGGGACGACGTGCACGTGGAGATGATCGGGCACCCCGGCTCCGGCCACGCGCCCCAGGTTCACACCCAGGTTGAAGCCATCCGGATGGTAGGTCGCCCGGAGGGCGCGGACGGCCCGCTGGGTGAGCGCCATCGTCTCCGTCAGCTCGGCGGAGGTCGCGTCCTCGAGTGAGCATCCGTGGCGGTTGAGGGCCGCCATCAGATGGCCGGACGCATACGGGAAGGCGTTCAGGATCAGGAAGGCCAGCTTGCCGCGCTCGACGATGAGGGCCCGGCGGTCATCTCCGGCCGCCAGCGCCGCGCAGAACACACAATCCGGGCGCGCCCCCGCGGTCGAGACATACCTCATCCGCCACGGCGCCCAGAGACGATCCACCCACGTCTACGGATTGACCAGCTCGCG